>WNGA01004401.1_pt1 | contig 21096 bp, 14 predicted proteins | sample 5400061 | NCBI WGS metagenome assembly WNGA01 (sample SAMN13153366, study PRJNA577476) | soil metagenome | isolation source: 100 cm soil or saprolite under grassland replicate 2 | place: USA:California | collected 2016-06-15
GTTCGGTCTGAAGCTGCCAGGCGGCAAGCCGCCGCAGATCGTCGTAAACCAGCGCCATCAACTTCCCGAACGCCTCCGTTTGCCCGTCGCGGTATTGATCGAGCAGCAGGCTGATCTCCGATGAGTTTGTGGACATAGCCTTCACCTCAGAAAACTTTTTCGACCTGTGCAAGTACTTCTCCGCCGCAGAGCGGCGCCTGAATTTAGCCGTGGGTTTCAACCCACGGACGGTTGGAGAAAGTTCCCGCGTCGCGTCAGCGACGGCTGAATTCAATCGTCGCTGACGCGACGTGGAAAAAAATTCACGCCCACCGTGGGTTGAAACCCACGGCTAAATTCAGGCGCCGCTCTGCGGCGGGGAGATGCGTGCCACTTGCACAGGTCGAAACTTTTTTTTGTTAGCCTTAGCGGATTCGCTCCACTTTGTCGCTATTTGTAGTGACGGACGGTTGCTTGAACCGTAAGCATATTAAACAATCGCACACACGTCACGACAATGGAGGCGAGCGATGAACAAGGATTGGGAAAAGCTGGAATGTCCGAATGAGGAGCGCGAGGAGTTCCTGGCGCGCGCCGCGCAGAGCGACCCGGCGCTCGGCAGCAAACTGCAAGCGCTGCTCGACGCCCACGAAAAGAATCGCAGCTTCATGGAATCGCCTGTGATGCGCGTCAGCATCTCGCCTCAATTTGGCAGTTGGCAATCGCATATCGTGGAGGCGATGGTTCCGCCGTCCGGCGCCCAGATGACCGGGCAGATGACCGGGCAGATGATCGGGCGCTTGCTCGATGGGAAATACCGTTTGGAAGAATTGTGCGGCCGTGGCGGGATGGGCGCCGTGTATCGCGCGCTGCACGTCGGGACGGGGCGCCGTGTGGCCGTCAAAGTGATTGCGCCGGAACTGGCGGGCGACCGCGAATTTATCGAACGCTTCCGGCGCGAGGCCAAGACTATCGGGCGGTTGCGGCATCCGAATATCGTCAACGTGACCGACTTCGGCATCACTGGCGAGAATGAGCAACCGCTGGCCTATCTGGTGATGGAACACCTTGAAGGCGTCACGCTGGCCACCAAGCTCAAAGACAAACGTCCGCTGCCGCTCGCTGACGCGCTGGACATTCTCAGCCAGACCTGCGCGGCGATTGACGAAGCTCATCGGCTGGGCATTCTGCACCGCGATCTCAAACCGGAAAACATCTGGCTCGAACCAGTGGGAATTGGCGGATGCAACGTCAAGGTCCTGGATTTCGGCATCGCCCAGTTGCATGACTTGCTCGCGATCGAAGAGCCGGAACCCCTGCCGGTCATCAGCGAAACAAGCGAGACAACGACGCCGCAACCACAGCTCTTTTCCATCACAGAAGACGAGACGCTGCGGATGAACCTGACGCTGCAGCAATTGACGCGCGCCGGCGCGGTAATGGGATCGCCGAAATACATGTCGCCCGAACAATGCCGGGGCGAAAAACTCGACAACGCCTCGGACATTTACAGCCTGGGCGTGATCGCGTACCAGATGCTGAGCGGAGATGTGCCCTTCCACGGAACTGTTGCGGAATTGCTGCAACAGCATCGTGAAGTGGCGCCCGCGCCGCTGAGCAAAAAGCGCGTAGATCTACCCGCCACGCTCGACGCCGTCATTTGTCAGGCGCTGGCCAAAGAACCTTCAGCCCGGCCCGCCACGGCAGGCGCCTTCGCCTTTCTGCTGAGTCTGCAACTCAAGGGCAATGACTGGTTGCGCCAGCAGGCCGACGCCATCAACTGGCGGCACAGATTTAAGCTGACTGTGTTGGCCGTGCGCTTGCAATGGCCGAGTTGGTTATTGACCGGCTTGATCCTGATGGCTACGGTGAAACTGCCGGGGCTGCGTCCGTTACAGGCCGGCCTGGTATTTGGATTTCTATGGCTGCTGATCGCAGCCATTACGCTTTGGAAGCAGAACTCGGTCACTGCGGCCTGCGCGCTATTCCTTGAACAGACGCGGAAAACAGCGAATACGGATGTTGAGGCGGGCGCCATTGTACGCGCTATCCGGCGCCGTAGCGGCGCGCTGGCCCGAGCGACATGGACCGAATGGGCCGGCCTCGCGCGCAAACTGTGTTCGTTCAAGCTGGCTGAAATCAGACGCTGGGCAGATTCGCTGCTGATCGTTCCGCCCTTGGCGCAAGAAGGGCTGAGCGTTGATGAGGCAACGAAACGTTCAGCCAAACTGATCGAGCCGTTGCGCCGCAGGCTGGCTTATCCTTTTTTCAGGCGGTTGCTGGCCTTCGCTCTCGTGTTGAACGCGTGGCAGGTGATGTTGGTGATTTGGGGCGTCACGCTGGATGGCGGGAGGAGAGGATTGACCGACGTGATCATCTTCTGGCTTCCCTCGATGCTGGCCCACTGCATTATTGCGTTCGGTCTCAGCCTGAAAAGCTCTATCGAACAGGCGGTGCTTTATGGCGCCGCGCGACAAGCCCTGGGCGAAGGCGTCGCGGAGACAGACGGGCCGCCTTATCGCCAGGACGTGGAAGCCAGGTCGCGCGGCTTGTGGCTCTCTTTCAAGACATATGCGCCGACCTGCGCGTTATTGCTGCTGATGGGCGCCGTGCAGTTCCAGAAATTTCCCTTGATGAGCGCTGCAATCAATTCAGTCGAAATCCACACCGTCAAAGCGCTGCAAGCAACCGGCGTCCCGCTCCCATTTTGGTCGCTGGCAGGCGCTCCGCCCACAGGCTTTCGACGCTGGCTGCGCAGAGCCACGCTCCCGTTTGGGCGGCACAGATTCCAACCTTACGGCCCAGACACCATTCAATCCTATGCGATTACGAAATTCCTGCTCGAAAAGGGAGTGGACGTCAATACCCGGCTCGTTTTGGATAGAGGCTGGACGCCGTCGGGGATGGGCGAGGTCTCCATGACGCCTTTGCATGTCGCGCTGACGTATGCGCACGTAGAAACGGCGCGGCTCATGATCGAGCACGGAGCTGACGTACACGCGCAGGATTCCATCGGACGCAGCCCATTGACCGTGGCCATCATGCATCGTCCAAAAGCCATCGAGCTGTTGCTGGCTTCCGGCGTAGACATCAATGAACAGACCCGCTTCGGCCCGGCGTTGCTGGCGGCGGCGCGTTATCAATGGCTTTATCCGGGAAGCGTTCCTTCATCGATGGCGCCCGGTAGCAGGTTGCTGTCGGTGGCGCGTTATCAAGGGCTTTATCCGGGGGCAATCAATGAGGGCGAGAACGCCGTCAAAATCCTGCTGGAAAAAGGCGCTGATCCGAATACGCGCGATAGCGACGGCCGCAACGCTTTAATGGTCATGTCTATGAAGTATTTGTCTGTCGGCCAGAGGTACAGGTTTCGTCCCAGGTCGAGACCGGAAGTAGACCTACGCGCCGCCGCCTTGAAATTTATCGGCGAAGCCTTATTGCAGTCCGGATGCGACATCAACGCCACAGACAACAATGGCAGCACGCCGCTGATGTACGCCGTGCGCTATCAGCAGCCTGCCGCCGTCCGGCTCCTGCTTGAACGCGGCGCCAATGTCAATGCGCGGGATAAAGACGGAATGACCGCGCTGGACCTGGCAAAGCAGATTGCCAATCAAGAGATCATCGGGCTGCTTCAGCGCGCCGGAGCTCTGTCGGGAGCGCCTAAAAAGCCAGGCGTCAGCCCCGTAAAACCGGCAGAATGAACGTGTCCTTGCGGCAATTCGGAGGAACTATGCAGACACTTTGGCAAAACCTGCGCTACGTCGCGCGAATGTTGTTGAAGAATCCCGGCTTCACGTTAGTTGCCGCCCTTACGCTATTGTGGCCGGCGGCGACGGCGATTTCGCAATCCGCCACGCCGTCCGCGACGGACAAATATGCGGACAAGCTGCGCCTCTTTGAAGAATTCACGCGCCGCCAGATGGAAAAGGACAAGACGCCCGGCATTACCATCGGCTTCTACAAAGATGATTACACCTGGGTCAAAGGCTTCGGCTATGCCGATCTGGAGAATAAAGTCCCGGCCACTGCGAACTCGGCCTATCGCCTGGCTTCGACCACCAAGACTTTTACCGGCGTCGCCATCTTGCAGCTTGTCGAGAAAGGGAAGATGAAGCTGGACGCGGAGATTCAAACCTATCTTCCTTACTACCCCAAGCAAAAGTGGCCCGTGACTGTGCGACAACTCCTGACGCATTTGGGTGGCGGGCAGGAAGGCTCAGGCCTCGGCCCGGAATACGTCACGCCGCGCCAGGTGGTGGAACGAATCGCAAAATATCCGATCCAAACCGAGCCGGGCACGAAGTTCATATACACGACCAGCGGCTACAACCTGCTCGGCGCGGCCATCGAAGAGGTGACCGGACAAAGCTTCGGCGATTACATGCGCGAAAACATCTGGCAGCCGCTCGGCATGAGTGACACGCGGATGAACAGCGAGCGTGAATTGATTGCGAACCGTGTGCGCGGCTACATGGTGGAGAACGGGCAAGTCAAAAACATTCCTTTCATCGACGTCAGTTCGCGCTTCGGCGGTGGCGGCGCCATCGGCTCCGTGCCCGATTTGCTGAAATGGGGGCGCGGCGTGGATGCGGGCAAGATACTCGCAAAAGAATCCGTCGAGTTGATGTACACACCGGTCGCTACTACGGGCGGTCGGTGGATAGGAATCAGCGACGGCGAATGGTACTACACGCTGGGCTGGTTACAATTCCCGATCAACGGGCAATGCGCGCTATGGAACGACGGCGGGCAAATCGGAACCAACACCGCGCTGCTGCGCATTCCGTCAAAGAACCTGGTCATCGCCTTTGCCAGCAACCAGCAAGAGGTCAACCGGATGGCCTACCTCAGACGACTTTACGAACTGATCACCGACGAGCCGTTCGCCGGTCCGCTTCAACCCAGGCTCGTTTACGCCAAAGACCGAACCGCCGAACCATTGCGCGAGGCGTTGCGGACCACGTTCAACTACGGCGCAATGTATTACGAGCGCGCCGGCCGCCCTTTCGCCGCCGACGCGCAGGAGTTGGCGGCGGCCTTCGCTTACTTCAATCAGTCCGTCGCCGCAGGCTCGATGCAGGCCGTCAACGATGGGCGTCACCCGGTGGCGCAGAACGCCTTTATCAAACTAGGTTCATGGATGGCGGCCAAACTGCGCGAAAAACACGGCGCCGCGCGGGCCGGCAGGTACCACGCGATGGGCGAGATCGCGTTTTTCGCCGATTATGTCGGGCTCTGCCGGGCGGATGCGAAATGGCCGCGCGAACAGCGCTTCAGTGAAGCCGTCGAAAAACTGCTCCTGAAATGGGACGAGGATTGGACGCGCGTCTGGAACGATGAAGCGCGGCGGTTCGCCATCACAGCCGAAACGGATTTCGACGCCCTCGGCGAAAAGTTGAAGCGGGCTTTTGCGAACGCCGAAGTCTATCCGAACTTTATTGACGCGTTGCTCAGCGTCCAGATTGACGCGTTTCTCAGCTTCCAGGAACGGCCCCAGTCATTCAAGGCCTCGAAGCTGGCCCTTGACCTTTACCCTCAACACCCGCGTACCAACGCCGTCTGGGGCGCGACGCTTGCGCTGGCCGACACTAGCGAGGAGCGGCGCGAGATGTTCAAAAAGGCGGTCGGCCCCATCGAGTCGCCGCTGGAGTACTTCAAAAAGTCACTGGCCCTCAACCCCAGCGGACTTGCCAGCGCTGGATTGCTGAATCGGGCGGCGCGCGAATTGGCAAGTCAGAAAAGGATTGATGACGCGCTGGCCCTGCTCAAAGTCGCCGTAGAATTGCATCCGAAAAGCGCCCCGCTTTATGACGCGTTGGGCGACGTTTACCAGCAAAAAGGACAGAAAGAATTGGCGCGGCAGGCTTATGAAAAGGCGGTCGAGGCCGACCCGAATTTTGAGCACGCCAAAGAGATGTTGAAGAAGCTGACGCCTTGAGAATTGACCTACTTTTCAATATTTGCTGTGAATCACTCGCGCCGGAGCGCAATCATCGGATCAACCTTCGTCGCCCGCCGCGCCGGAACGTAACAAGCCAGCAATGCGACCAGCGCCAGCAGCGTCGAAACGCCGACGAACGTCAGCGGGTCGGTGGCGCTGACGTTGAAGAGGAGGCTCGACAGGACGCGCGTGAGGGCCAATGCGCCGGCAATCCCGACGCCGACGCCGATCAACACGAACTTCATCCCTTGCCCTATCACCAAACCGAGCACGCTGCGACCCTGCGCGCCTAGCGCCATGCGAATCCCGATCTCGCGCATGCGCTGCGCCACCGAGTAAGCGATAACGCCGTAAATTCCGATGGCCGACAAAAGCAGCGCGACGGCCGCGAAGACGCCCAGCAACAAAGCGCCGAAGCGGGACTCGCCCGCCATGCTCGACATGATCTGGTCCATCGAGCGGATGTTGGCTATCGGTTGATCTCTGTCCACTTCGCGCACCGCCTCGCGCACGGACGCGGTCAACGCCAGCGGTTCGCCGGTCGCGCGCACGACGACGGCGGCGACTCCCGCGCGAATTGACGGCAGATACATCGTCGGGAACGCGCCGAGATTGAGCGCAAACTGTGTCGTGTCGCCCGCCACGCCGACGATCTCGCAAGTCCACGGCTCGCCCATGTCGACGATCAATCGCTTGCCGAGCGGCTCGACGTCGGTGAAGTAGGCGCGAGCGAAGGCCTCGTTGATGATTACGGTCTTCGCCTTCTCTTCTTTTGTTTCCGGTTCGGTGAAGTGGCGGCCTTTGATGAGCGGGATTTTCATCGCGCGCAGGTAATCATGACTGACCATCGGATTGAAGGCCGTGACCTTCCTGTTAGGGTCGGGAAAAGGCCTGCCTTCGATGGTGAAGTAAGTATCGCCCCCGCCCAGCGTCGGAATCCAGGTCGACGTTCCGACCGCCTGCACGCCAGGCAGCGATTCAATTCGCTTCAGCGCCTGCTCGAAGAAAGCCTGTCTCTGTTGAGGCTCCGCGTATTTCGATTGCGGCAGGAAGAGGCGCATCGTGAGCAGGTTGCGCGGGTCGAAGCCGGGGTCAATCTCTTGCAGACGGCGAAAACTTTTGATCAGCAATCCGGCGCCGACCAACAGCACGAGAGCCATCGCCACTTCGATGACGATCAGCGCATTGCGCGCGCGCCCACTGCGAGAGCCGGAGCCGCCGCCTTTGCCGCCCTCTTTGAGCGTTTCGTTGAGATCGGGCCGGGAGGCTTGCAGCGCCGGCGCGAGGCCGAAGACCACGCCGGTCAACAACGAGACCAGCAGAGTGAATCCGAGCACGCGGTTATCCAGCGCGATCTCGCCCACCCTGGGAATGCTGTCTTGCGCCAAAGCCTTCAATAGATCGGAACCCCACCAGGCCAGCAGCAAACCAATTGTTCCGGCGATCACTGAAAGGAGCGCGCTTTCGGTCAGCATCTGCCGGATCAATCGCATGCGGTTGGCGCCGAGCGCGTGACGAAGCGCCACTTCTTTCTGTCTCCGGGAGGCTTGCGCCAGCGTCAGGTTCGCCACGTTGGCGCAGGCTATCAAAAGCACAAAGCCGACCGCGCCGAGCAGGACGTAGAGCGGCCTCCGAGTCTGGCCCACCAAATACTCGCGCATCGGAACGAGCCGCAACCGCCAATCTTTGTTCGATTCGGGATAGAGTTTCTCCAAGCCGGCGGCGACGGAGTCAATCTCGGCCTGCGCCTGTTGCAGAGTCACGCCTTGCTTCAACCGCCCGATGGCCCGAAGGAAATGGAAGCGGCGGACCTTCATTTCGGGATGCTCAAAAGTAAGCGGCGTCCATATCTCGGCCTCCTGCAACACCCGTGTCGCGTCCGGCGCGACGCCCACCACAGTGTGGCTGCGACCGTCGAGTTGGATCGTCTTGCCGATGATTTGCGGGTCGCCTCCGAAACGCCTCTGCCACAGCCCCTGGCCGATGATCGCCACCTGCGCGGGGCTTGACCGTTCTTCCTCCGGCAAAAACGCGCGGCCTTGAACCAGCCTGACGCCCAGAGCCTGGAAGAAATTTGCCGTCACCGAATTGCCGATAACGCGCTCAGGCTCGCCGGCGCCAGTCAGGTTGAACGAGTTGAACATCATCGCCGCCAACTCTTCAAAGCTTCGGTTCTGGGCGCGGTAATCGAGGAAATCGGGCGGCGATGTCGAAGCACGATTGCCCCCGCTGAACTCGCCCCACGTCCAAACCAGCCGCTCAGGCTCCGCGAACGGCAGCGGGCGTAAAAGCACGGCGTTGACCAGGCTGAAAATCGCCGTGTTCGCGCCGATCCCCAAGCTGAGCGTGAGAACGGCGATCAAAGTGAAGACGGGTTGCTTCAACAAAATTCGCGCGCCGTAGCGCAGGTCTTGCCAAAGTGTTTGCATAATTCCCTCAAGAAAAAGATGTCAGATGTCAGATGTCAGATGCTAGTGAAGAGGACTCTCGCATCACTCAACTTTCATCTGACATCTGACATCTGACATCTATTCGCATCTGAGCGCGATCATCGGATCAACCTTCGTCGCCCGTCGCGCCGGTATCCAGCAAGCCAAGAGCGACACTCCCATCAGCAACAGGGCGACCCCGCCGAACGTCAGCGGATCGGCCGGCTTCACTTCATAGAGCAGGCTTTCGAGGTAGCGTGTCAGCGCGAACGCGCCGCTCAAACCGATTCCTATGCCGACGCCTGCCAGCCCCATTCCCTGGCCGATGACCAGACGGAAGACAGCGCCCGGGAGCGCGCCCAGCGCCAGCCGAACGCCCATCTCATGCGTCCGCTGCCGCACTGCATTGGCCAGAACGCCGTAGATGCCCACGGCGGCCAACAACAGCGCCACCACAGCGAACAGCCCCAACAGGATCAGATTGAAGCGTGGTTGGGCGACTGTCTCGCCCAGCGACTGCTCAGCAGTGCTTACGCCAAAGACCGGCGCGGCGTTGTCCAGCGCCTGAGCCTCGCGGCGCACGGCGGCCGCCAACGCCAGGGGTTCGGCAGCCGTGCGAACGACCAGGCTCATTGTTCTGGCGGTCCCCGTGCCTTGCGCGTGCGAATAGTAAGCTTCCGGCTGAGCTTCTTCATTCAACTGGTGGAGCGACACATCGCGGACGACGCCGACGATCTCGGCCAAGGGCTCTTTTTGTGGCGGGCCCAAGAGTCGAATGCGTTTGCCCAGAGGGCTTTCATTGGGCCAGAAGCTGCGCGCCATCGTCTCGTTGATAACCACGACCGGGGGCGCATTCGCGTCATCGGACGGCTGCAAGGCGCGCCCCTGCCGCAATGCGATGCCCATAGTTTTGAAGTAATCCGGCGTCACCTGCCAGAAGTAGAAATGCCCGTAGGCGTTGCGGTCAGGCGGTATTGATTGATCAACGACGCCGTTGTTGTCGGGCCGCCCTTCGATCTGAAAGATCGTGTCGCCGTACCAGCCAGTCAGCGGCAGCCCGCTTGTCGCGGCGGCCGAGACGACGCCTGGCAATGCTCGCATACGCTCCAGAAGGCGATCGTAAAATGCGATCACACGCGGATTGTCCCGATAACGCGACGCCGGCAAGTCGATATTGACCGTCAACAGGTTTTTTACGTTGAAGCCCGGATCGATGCGCAGCAGCCGGTCGAAGCTGCGCAGCAACAATCCCGCCGCGATAACCAGCATTACGGCCAGCGCCACTTCCGATACGACCAAAGCGCGCTGAATGCGGGCGCTTCCGGCGCTGACTACCAATCCGCGCCCTTCCTCGCGCAGCGCCCGGTTTAAATCAAGCCGTGAGACCTGCGCCGCCGGCGCCATGCCGAACAGTATCGCCGCCGCCAGAGAAACGCCCAGCGTGAAGAGCAGCGCGGCGCCATTCAGCGAGATTTGGCTGAGGCGCGGAACGCTGATCAGGTTTGTTTTCGCAATCAACTCTACGCCCCACGCCGCCAGCGTAACGCCGACCGCCCCGCCTGACAGCGCGATCAGCGCGCTCTCGGTCAGCAATTGCCGTATCAACCGCCCGCGTCCAGCGCCGAGCGCCGCTCGCAAGGCAATCTCTTTCCGCCGTCCGGCGGCGCGCGCCAGCAAAAGGCTGGAGACGTTGGCGCAGGCGATGAGCAAGACCAGACCTACTGCGCCGACCAATACCCACAAGGCTTTTTTCACTGCCCCGACCAGGTCGTCGTGGAGCGGCAGGACACGGATGTTGTAGCCCGGATCGTTGATCGCCCCCTGCGGATGATCTTGCCGCAACTGCGCGAACACAGAGCTGACCTCGGCGAACGCCTGTTCCGGTCGAGCGCCCGGCTTCAGGCGGGCAATCGGTCGCAGGTAGTAGCTGCCCCAGTTCAGATTCGCCGTGTCAATTCGCGCAGACTGCCAGATTTGAGCGAACTGCGGAACCGAGAAGTCTTCAGGCAAGCGGAAATCCGGTGGCATTACCCCGATGACAGTGACCGGATTGTCATTCAGCCGGACAGTCCGGCCAAGAATGTTCGCGTCCCCGCCATACCGCCGCTGCCACATCTCATAACCCAAGACCGCCACCCGCTGGCTACCTGGCGCTTCGTCTTCCCGGCGAAAAGTCCTGCCTAGAGCGGGCTGAACGCCCAGCGATTCAAAGACGCCCTCCGTCACAAATGTGACCGCGACGCGCTGCGTCTCGTTCTGCTCGGTCAGGTTTGCGCTCCTGAACGCGTAGCCGCCGATTTGCTGAAAAGACTGATTCCCGGCCCGAAGCCGCGTGAGTTGCGCCTCCGAAAACCCGAGATGAGCGAACCCGGACGCGGGAGCCGCCTGCCAGACCCTGACAATGGGGTTCGGATCGGGATAAGGCAGCGGTTTGAGCAACACGCCGTAAAGCACGCTGAAGATCGCCGAGTTCGCGCCGATGCCCAGGCTGAGCGTGACGACGGCGATCAACGTGAAGCCTGGATTCTTGAATAACATTCGCGCGCCGTAGCGCAGGTCTTGCCAAAGCGTTTGCATACTTCCTCACCAGAGATTCATCCACCAAGTCACACGAAGAAGCACGAAGATTCTTTCTCCTCTTCGTGAGCCTTCGTTTGGCTTCGTGCAAGTTGTCATTCCACTCGCAGCGCGACCATCGGATTGACGGCAATCAGGGCGCCGCCGGGGTTCCTCATCAACATTCGCGCGCCGTAGCGCAGGTCTTGCCATAAGGTTTGCATCATTCCTCTTTGTCACTCATTTGCGCCTTAGCGCGATCATCGGGTCTACTCACGTCGCTCGTTGCGCTTGCACCAATGATTGAGCCACTACCGCTTTCTGATCTGTTCCGCAGCCATCTTTTTCGCCACCTCCAGCGCTTCACTGGCGGGAACCTTGATGTCGGGTTCGACTCCGGTTCCTTCCCAGTTGGTTTTGGTGATGGGGTTGATCGCGCGCGCATCCGGGACGCCGATCATGAAGTGATCGTCAATGCGATGGCCGGAAACCGGATGTGCGCCTCCCCCGGTTGTCTCGCCAATAATCGTCGCCCGTTTCAGGTTCTTGAGGTTATAGGTAAACTCTTCCGCGCCCGAAAATGTCCGCTTGGAAGTCAGCACGAAAACCGGCTGCTTGGCGAGTCGCGGGCCTGGCACATCCTTGGTCCAAAACTCGGTGGTCTTGTCCTCTTTGCGATTATACAAGTCGTTCAAGTGCGTCCGCTCAGTGAAGAGAAATGAGCAGACGTAGGCAACCATTTCGGGACTGCCGCCCCCGTTATTGCGCAGGTCAATGATCAAGGCGTCCACATAGGCGAGAAAGCCCATTGCGGCGGCGACGGTCGGGCCGCATATCTCCGGATCCGCGAAGCCGTTGAATTTCAAATAGCCGATGTTTGAGGGCAGCCACTCCAGCTTTTCAAAGGCGCAGTTGCTGCGCTGCATCTGGGCGCGCCTTCGCGCCTGGTCCTCAGGGTCCGGCGTGGGATTCGCGCCAGGCTCCCTTTTCGGCAACATCTGCGCTGAGAAGTTCACGCCCAGATGCTTATCGTGGCTGACTGCCCGCAGGTCTTCGGTGAGTTTGGCCGCAAAGTCCTCGGCGTCGGTGATAGCGTCGTAGGCGCCGCTTTTCAGCCGCGCTTGCACAGCCTCGGCCATCTTCTTCGCGGTTTCCGGAAACACGTAAAATTCGTTGAGTTTCGCCACGGCTCCGTCAATCACGCTCGCGCGAGTGGCATTGTCTATCTTCATAGTCATGTCCGCCGCAGTCATGCCGGGCGGGATCGCGCGCAGCCTGAAGCCGACGACCACAGCCGGATCAGCATCCTTGACCTCGATCTTCCCCACCGCGTTGGTTGGGCCGGCCTTCTCTTTGACTTGGAATTCAATGCGCAGCCGGTCGCTCTGGGCGATCCTGACCAATTCGAATCCGCCAGTTTGGTTGCGGAAGTTGAGTTCATAATCCACCGACTTCGCCGGCTCATATTTCGTGATGTAAGCTTCGAGCCGGCCCCGGTCGCCGCTATTGAAGGCATCGAGCCAGGCTTGCAATGTGCGGCCAGCAGGCGTGTCGGGAATCGCGGGTGTCTGAGCCGCTAGAGAGAATGTCAAGCAGAGCAGCGCCACGAATAAAGTTGCGAGTGAAGCTTTGAGCATATGTTTCATATTGATTACCTCAAGGGTGTTATATCGTTCCATTGATAGTTTGGATAACAACTACCCATACCGTGAATATTTCATCTATCAACCTGAATCCGCTTGTGGGCTGCGAGGCGCTGTTGCGCCGAACACTTTTGGATATTCACTCACATCTGAGCGCGACCATCGGGTCCACCTTCGCCGCTCGCCGAGCCGGAACATAACAAGCCAGCAACGCGACCAACGCCAGCAGCAGCGAAACGCCGATGAACGTCAGCGGGTCGGTCGCCGTCACCTTGTACAACAGCCCCGCCAACGCCCGCGTCAGCGCGTAGGCTCCGGCCAGTCCCACTCCGACGCCGAGCAAGACCAGCGAAAGCCCGCGCCGCAATACCAGTTTGAGAATGTCCGTCGGGAGCGCTCCCAAAGCCATTCGTACGCCGATCTCGTGTGTGCGCTGCGCCACGGCGTAGGCCATCACGGCGTATGTCCCGACCGCCGCCATCGCCAGCGCCATCACTGCGAAGGCGGCCAGCATCCACATCATCAACTCTTTCGGCGAGCGGCGTTCGTAAACGAACTGCTCCATACCCTTGATTTCCGAAAGCGGCAATCGCGGATCGATTGCGGCCAGACTCTCGCGAACGGCGGGCGCGATCCGCATGTGAGCGCCAGGCGCCCGAATAACCAGAGTCATTCGGGACGAAGGAGATTGCGCAAACGGAAAATAGACGCCCGGTTCCTCCAGGCCATCCAGGTCTTCGTTCATCACGTCGGCGACAACGCCAATAATCTCCAATGGAGCCGCCTTCGCATCGCCGAACCTCAACCGCCGGCCAACCGCGTCCGAGCCTTTCAAATACCGCGCGGCGAAAGCTTCGTTCACCAGGACGACGCGCTGCGCTTGCGTATCGTCCCGCGCGTTGAAGAGCCGGCCTTTGCGCAAATCTGTGCCGATGGCGGCGAAATATCCCGGCGTGGCGATGCGAACTTCAGTTGATGGCTCTTTGCCCTTCTCGAAGGCGGGTTGGCCCACGATCTGAAAAAAGCTCCCGTTGTGGCGGCCAATCATCGGCAACATGTCGACCCCGCCCGCGACGGTCACGCCGGGCAAAGTCTCGACACGTTGTATCAACTGCTGGAAGAAAGCCCGGCGGCGCTGCCCATCGGGATATTTATCGCGCGGCAATTCCAGATTCATCGTCCCTACGTGATCCGGCTTGATGCCCAGATCGGCGCGCAGAATCTCGATAAAGCTGCGCGTGAAAACCCCCGCGCTAATTACCAGGATCGTCGCGATGGCAAGCTGCGACACAACCAATCCGCTGCGTAATAAACCGCGGCCGCTCTTGCCCGGCGCGCTCTTGTCTCCACCCCCTTTCAACGTTTCGTTGAGATTGGTCTTCGTCGCCTGCCAGGCTGGCGCCAGGCCAAACAGGACGCCGGTCAGTATCGAAATCGAGGCGGCAAAGACGAGCGCGGCGTAACTCAATCCCGTCCGGTTAAATCCCGGAATATACTTCGCCATGCCCTCGGGAATTACTTTGAAGAACGATTCGACGCCCCAGGCGGCCATCAGGCAACCGATCGCGCCGCCGACGAGCGCCAGCATCACGCTTTCGGTCAGCAATTGTCGCATCACGCGCCAGCGCGTCGCTCCCATCGCCAATCGCACCGCCATCTCTTTCCGCCGCGTGGCCGCGCGCGCCAGCAATAGATTGGCGACGTTGGAACAGGCGATGAGCAGAACGAAGATCGCGGCGCCGATCAACGCCGGCATGGCGACCCTGGCGCCGCGAGTGAAATACTTATTCAAGTCTTCGACGTAGGCGATGTGCCCCCCCTCTTGATCCGGAAACTGCCGCTCAATGCGCCCGGAGAAGGCGCCCAACTCGTCATTGGCTTGCGCAATGGTCACGCCGGGTTTGAGCAACGCAATCGCGCTCAGGTAATGGTTGACGTGGTCCTGCTTCATCTGCGGCTCGATGACGAAGGGCGTCCACATCTCGCCCCCGCCGTAGGGGAACTCGAAACCTTTGGGCATCACGCCGATCACTTCGAACGGTTTGTCATCGAGCATAATCTGTTTGCCGACGATCTTCGGATCGCCGCCGAAGCGCGTTTGCCAGAAGGCGTGTCTGAGCACGACGACCTGCGCGTTCCCTTCCTCGTCCTCGCCACGCCGGAAAGTCAGCCCCAATTGCGGCTGCGCGCCGAGCGCGTCGAAGAAGGCAGCCGAGACTCCATAGCTCGTGTAACGTTCAGGCGGCCCGTCGCCGGTCAAGATGTAATCGCGACCGCGCATGACGACCACTTCCTGTAACGTCTGTGATTGCTCGCGCAACGCGATCACGTTGCCCGGCGACACCGAAGCGCGCGTGATCCCCGCTTCCTGCTTGCGCTCGAAGAGCATCATCAATCGTTCCTGGTTCGAAAACGAAAAAGGCCGCAACATAGTCGCGTCCGCGGCGCTGAAGATCGTCGTGACGGCGCCTATGCCCAGCGCGATGGCGAGCGCGGCGATCAAAGTGAAGCCGGGTTTCTTCAACAATATTCGCACGCCGTAGCGCAGATCTTGCCAAAGTGTTTGCATAATTCCCCCAAGAGGTAGATGTCAGATGTCAGATGTCAGTTGAAAGTTGAAAGTTGAGTGATGCGAGAGACCTCTTCACTGACATCTGACATCTGACATCTGACATCTACTCGCATCTGAGCGCGATCATCGGATCGACCTTCGTCGCGCGCCGCGCCGGAATGTAACAAGCCAGCTCGGCGAACTCCGGCCCGGAAGCGCGCAATTGATCCGAGACGCCGATCTTCGGCAGGTTCTGCCGAACGAGATAGAGCCGCGTGTGATCGCGATAAGGGAACGGGTTGAGTATGACCACGTTGACGACGCTGAAAATAGCGGCGCTGGCCCCGATGCCTAATGCAAGCGTGATTGCGGCGATCAAAGTGAAGCCGGGCTTCTTCCACAACTTCCGCGCGCCGTAACGCAAGTCTTTCCAGAGAGCGTTCATGGTTTTCTCCCTTCAGAGTTGGTCCCGCGAGCGATTCCGAGTCAGTACCGCGAGCGGTAGCGAGCGCGCCTCCATTTGGATTCATGCTCGCTACCGCTCATGGTACTGATGATTATCCAGATTGACTATCCAAGCGGCGTGCCATCAAGGATGAAATCCTAAATGCTGAAATGATGCGATTTAATATCAGGCCGATGGCTAATGGCGCGTGTGAGGTGTCCGATTCTGGGATCGCTTTTTCCCAAAATCAGAAGAATTATTGCGCCTGCAAACAAGCCAGTCTTATACTCGGCGCTGTTCAATCTTTAACCGGCCGTTTGCCAACAGCTCACAACCGGTAGAGTGTCTAAAACCAATAAAGGAGAAGACCATGACAATTCGCAGTCGGTTAGCCCTGCTCAGTTTTGTGTTGATCGCGGGCATCGGCGTCGCCCTTGCCCACTCCCAAAACCCGGAGACCTCTCAGACCAAAGATCCCGCCCCCGACATCACAGGCGCGTGGACCGGGACGTGGGGCGTTTACAATCCGGCGCAAGGCACAACCCCACCCAAAGACCTCTGCAAGAAACTCGACGCCAAGGTCGAGCGTAAAGACAATGTCTGGGAGGCCGTATTTGAAGGCGATTGCGGACGCCCCTACAAATACACGATCAAGATGGAAGGCCGCCAGGTCGGCAAGGTCGTGATGTTCAAAGGGACTGTAGACCTTGGTAAAAATGATGGGGGCGTCTTCGATTGGATCGGACGCGCCAACGACAAAGAGTTCATCGGCTTCTTCACCAGCGCGTTTTACACCGGGACGTTCAACCTCTCCCGGCCGAAATAAGACTGAGAATACCACTCGCTCGATCGAGCCGGCCCCCAAAGAATACGCCGCAAAAGAATGAAGTCAGTAGAGCTACAATCTGGTTACGATCCGGTGGCGGAAGACTATGCCAGGGAATTCCATGACGAGATGAGCAAGAAGCCGTTTGATCGAAAAATGCTCGACTGGCTGGCGGAGAAAGTTAACGGGCTCGGAACGATTTGTGATCTTGGTTGCGGAGTTGGACAAGTCGCAGGCTATTTGCGCGGCCGCGGCGCAAGCGTCTGCGGGATCGATTTATCAACGGAGATGATCAAGCAGGCGCGACGCTTGAACCCGGACATCGCCTTCCAACAAGGGAATATGCTCGCGCTGACCGGCGTCGCCGAGGACTCGTTCGGAGGAATTGCGGCCTTCTATTCCATCATTCACATTCCGCGCCCATCTCTCGTTGACGCGATGCAGGAGATGAAACGAGTGTTGTGTCCGGGCGGAAGACTTCTGTTGACGTTTCACATCGGGCAAAAGGATGTACATCTCGCCGAATGGTGGAATAAACCGGTGTCGCTGGATTTCTATTTCTTTGAGACCGAAGAGATGAAAGGCTATCTGACGCAGGCCGGTTTTGAACTCGAGGAAGTGATCGAAAGAGATCCCTATCCTGAAGTCGAAGTACAAACTCGTCGCGCTTATGTCTTTGCAAGAAAACCTTGAAGCTGCTCCGAAAGGAGTCAAAACGTGAAGTGGAACTCCCTCATCGCCGCCTGTCTAGTAGCAAGCGCGCTCCTGTTCTCGCCCGCGGGCGCGTTAGCCGCAGTCGCTCCGAAGCTGAAGATCACCGAGAATCGCCGCTACCTGCAATACGAAAACGGCAAGCCATTCTTTTACCTAGGCGACACGGCCTGGGAGTTGTTCCATCGTTTGAATCGCGAAGAGGCCACGCAATACCTGACCAACCGCGCGCAGAAAGGCTTCACGGTGATTCAGGCCGTGGTTCTGGCGCAGCTCGGCGGGCTGACCGTTCCGAACCCGTATGGCGATTTGCCGTTGATCGGAGGCGACCCGGCCAAACCCAATGAAGCCTATTTCCGCCACGTTGACTTCATCGTCAACAAAGCGGAGGAACTCGGGATGTTCGTCGGGATGCTGCCGACCTGGGGCAGCCATTGGGCGCTGGGCAAAGCGGCGTTCAACCCAACCAACGCGCGACAGTACGGCCGCTTCCTCGGCGCGCGGTACAAAGATAAAGCCATCATCTGGATTCTCGGCGGCGACCGTTCAATCACCAACGACGAGGAGCGCGCGATCATTGACGCGATGGCCTCAGGCCTGACCGAAGGCGACGGCGGAGCGCATCTGAAAACATTCCACCCCGTCGGCCCCGGGCTTTCGTCCATCAAGCTGCACGACGCCCCCTGGCTCGACTTCAACATGTTCCAGTCTTCGCACGCGGCGCGCGATCACGACAACGGCTTGTACGTCGAACGCGATTACGCGCTGAAGCCCGCGAAGCCCACGCTCGACGGCGAACCGCGCTACGAGAGCATTCCCGTCGGCTTTTATAATCGTGGCGCGAGCGGTATGGAGCGGTTCGACGATTGCGACGCGCGCCAGGCGGCCTACTGGTCGCTGCTGGCCGGCGCCTGCGGCCACACATACGGCAACAACAACATCTGGCAGATGTATAAACCGGGAATCGGCGTGGAGGGCGACGCCGCGCGACGCGATCTCTTCGGCGGCCCGGGAAGCGTCATCGGAGCCAACATCCCCTGGTACGAAGCCCTCGATCACCCCGGCGCGTTCCAGATGCGCCACGTGCGCCGTCTGTTCGAATCGCTTCCCTTCACCAGGCTCACGCCCGATCAGCAAATCATTCTGAACGGTCCCACTACCGGCGGAGCGAAGGTCCGGGCCGCGCGCGCCAGCGACGGATCATTCGCCATCATCTATTCCCCGCGCGGCGAGAGTTTCACGCTGGATAAGAGTGTCATCAAGGCCGAACGACAGAATCAGTACTGGTACGACCCGCGCTACGGCGTCTCTTATCCGTTCAAGGAACAAGACAGTTGGGGCATCCAAACGTTCACGCCGCCGACAAGCGGGCGCGGGAATGATTGGGTTCTTGTATTGATGGATGCGGCGGCTAGATTCTCCTTGCCGGGAATTACTCAATAGCCAATCCCTGTTTTGAATCCTGTGCATAAATCGGGAGGCGCGCCCTGGGTACGCATCGCTTCCAGCGTGCAGTCTCGATTAGACGGCCCATTGCTTCCTAATGCGCCTTCCGGCGAGACTGCACGCTGGAAGCGATGCGTACCCAGGGCGCGCGCCACACAGTATTGATTGCAAATGGTTTTTATTTGCAAAGGCTTCAAATATTTCCCTTTCGCACACGCTTCGAGTTTTGAGCGCCTTTTGATGCGAATTACAATGTACACGAAAGATGGACATCAAAGCAGTCAGCCTCAAGTAGTCCCAGAAAGATGCAGTTGAAATGAAGGTCTACGCAATCGAACACGTGCAACTGGCGATGCCGCCGAACGGAGAGGAAGCGGCGCGGTCTTTCTATGCCGGCGTCCTGGGATTGACCGAGAAGCCCAAACCGCCCCGTCTCGCCGCGCGCGGCGGCGTATGGTTCGAGCAGGGAGATTTGAAGATTCATCTTGGCGTCGAGCCCGACTTCCGCCCGGCGAAGAAAGCGCATCCCGCTTTACTCGTAGAGGGGCTGGATGAACTCATCAGCCGATGCGTAGAGGCGGGCGCTTCTGTAGTTTGGGATGAACCGCTAGACGGGTTCCGCCGCGCCTACGTCAATGATCCGTTTGGCAACCGCATCGAATTTATGGAACGTGTGTAATATAACTATCACCACCGAAGCCGAATACGATCAGACTATCTCTGAAATCAAGCGCCCGCAGATGTTCACGCCACCGACCAGCTGGCGCGTGAATGATTGGGCGCCCGTGTTGATGGATGCGGCGGCGGGGGGCCGCGCCCCTGTTATTACCCAAATCTTTGTGCGTTGTGCGAACCTATTCTTCGTCGCGGGGCGACGGTTTGAACTTAGGCCGGCGTTTTAACGCGGTTGACGGGCTCTTCGTCGCGGAGCGACGGTTGAGCTTAGGCCGGCGTTTTAACGCCGGTTGAGAGGCGAATGATTATCCAGTCGCGGAGCGACGGTTGAGATTGTTGTGAGTTCGTCGTTACATTTAACCGTCCTTTCTTCGCCTCCTTCAACCGTCGCTCCGCGACTCGCGGATTTCTCTCACACGCGACACCGGCGTTAAAACGCCGGCCTAAGCTCAACCGTCGCTCCGCGACGAAGAAGCGACTCCCTTGGAACGCAAAAAATTTGGGTAATGACAAGCCCGCGCCCGGGACCACTTAGTAACATATCGTGAAGTGTTAAACGCCGAGTTTGGGAGATGGGACGCAGTCAATGGCTCAAACTCGGATCGAAAAATCAGGTGATATTTAAAGCCTATATGCAACACGGACATCTATTGGAACGAATCATAGCCAATTTCAATTCCCATTTTTTTATGAATGATTTTGTTTTCCTGAACCCCAAGTATTTCAGGGGCGGAAGCGAAAAGGAGTTATGTGACCTACTTTTGATCTTGAATGATGAATGTATTGTAGTTAGCGTGAAGGGTACTGACGGAAAATATAAATCGGACTCGAAGCTTCAGAATTGGCTCGTAAAGAAAACTTGGGAAGGAAGCAAACAGGCGAAGGGAGGGATTAATTGGCTCAAGAAGGTTTCATTCACAGGGCGTAACTTATGGAATGAAGACAGGAAATTTGAACCCAACAGCCTCAGAGCCATTTGCGGACTTACTTTGCTAGAATGCTCCCAACATCCGTTTAACCCAATCGGATATGAAATCAGGCAGCCGAAGTCAGACGTTCCGTTGCATCTTTTGTCCATTAACGATTTTCTCAACGTCGTTGTCTGGCTTGGGTCCATCCGGGACGTTTTCGATTACTTCTCGGAACGAGCAAACGTGAGCCATACTTTTACTGGAATAAATCAGGAGCGACCTCTTCTTGCCTATTACACTTTGCGCTCAAAAGATGTGAATGGGTTTTTAGAGGAAGACAAGGAAGAATTAAGCGCGATGCATCAGCTACATCTGATGGAAAACCTTGACCGCTATAAAGAACGAGATAGACTTGCCGGCTATGTCAACGCTATAGTCCGCGAACTTCATACCAGGAGCCCATCAATCGAAAGCTATATGCCACCGGAATTTATGGGTCATGTGGAACCGCTGGAAAAACGATCAGCATATTTGCAAATGGCGGCAATGCTTAATGCGCTGCCCATCTCCAACAAGGTTTATCTTGGACAAGAGATTGAGAGCCTGCTTAAAGATTTACGTCACTCAGGTCAAGCCGGCTGTTTTCCGTTCAAGCCACTTCTGCGTGAGTTCGTATTCCTGTTTGCGTTTTTTTCCAAACTGCCCAGAACCCAGCGCATACACAATCTTCACTCAATGTTACCCGCCGCTCTCTATCGCTACAACGTTACAGAGGGTCTCGGAGTTGCCTTTGATGCAGATAACTCTGATTCTGGCTTCGATTTGATGTGGGTTCGCGACCGCAATACTTTTGATGAAAACGACCGGAAACTTAGTGAATTTCTTTTCCCAGGTCCAGAGCAACAATTAGTAGCTGATCTATTCGGACAGACACGACCGTATCTACCAAAGTAGGAATGCCCTAGTCTGGATCACGTTGGCTG
>WNGA01004271.1_pt1 | contig 21086 bp, 11 predicted proteins | sample 5400061 | NCBI WGS metagenome assembly WNGA01 (sample SAMN13153366, study PRJNA577476) | soil metagenome | isolation source: 100 cm soil or saprolite under grassland replicate 2 | place: USA:California | collected 2016-06-15
CCACCTTCCTCCGGTTTGTCACCGGCAGTCTCCCTAGAGTGCCCTTGCGTAGCAACTAGGGACAAGGGTTGCGCTCGTTGCGGGACTTAACCCAACATCTCACGACACGAGCTGACGACAGCCATGCAGCACCTGTGTTACGGCTCCCTTTCGGGCACACCCAGCTCTCGCTGGGCTTCCGTACATGTCAAGGGTAGGTAAGGTTATTCGCGTTGCATCGAATTAATCCACATCATCCACCGCTTGTGCGGGTCCCCGTCAATTCCTTTGAGTTTTAATCTTGCGACCGTACTCCCCAGGCGGACAACTTCACGCGTTAGCTGCGGTACTGAGAAATCGCTTCCCCAACACCTAGTTGTCATCGTTTAGGGCGTGGACTACCAGGGTATCTAATCCTGTTTGCTCCCCACGCTTTCGTGCCTGAGCGTCAATCTCAGCCCAGGGGGCTGCCTTCGCCATTGGTGTTCCGCCACATCTCTACGCATTTCACTGCTACACGTGGCATTCCACCCCCCTCTGCCAGATTCAAGTCCCATAGTTTCCACTGCCATTCCCAGGTTAAGCCCGGGGCTTTCACAGCGGACTTGCGGGACCGCCTACGCACTCTTTACGCCCAGTAATTCCGATTAACGCTCGCACCCTACGTATTACCGCGGCTGCTGGCACGTAGTTAGCCGGTGCTTATTCTGCCGGTACCGTCAAGGACCACGGGTGTTATCCGTAGCCTTTTCTTTCCGGCCAAAAGAGCTTTACAACCCGAAGGCCTTCTTCACTCACGCGGCATGGCTGGATCAGGGTTTCCCCCATTGTCCAAAATTCCCCACTGCTGCCTCCCGTAGGAGTCTGGGCCGTGTCTCAGTCCCAGTGTGGCTGATCATCCTCTCAGACCAGCTACCGATCGTCGCCTTGGTAAGCCGTTACCCCACCAACAAGCTAATCGGACATCGGCCGCTCCCATAGCGCGAGGTCCTTGCGGATCCCCCGCTTTCCTCCGTAGAGCATATGCGGTATTAATCCGGCTTTCGCCGAGCTATCCCCCACTACGGGACACGTTCCGATGTATTACTCACCCGTTCGCCGCTCGCCGCCAGGGTTGCCCCCGCGCTGCCGCTCGACTTGCATGTGTAAAGCATGCCGCCAGCGTTCAATCTGAGCCAGGATCAAACTCTTCAGTTTAATCTCTGCAAGAACTCATACTGACGTTGACCAATCCACCTTACCCCTCCGCGCGGCACGGTTGCCCGGAACGCGCTGAGGATCAATGTCTTGGCCACGGGCCCGACGACCGTGATAGCCGTCAGACCCGCTTCCTTCAGTGTGAGTACTACGAAGTATTTCCTTGAGCACCAGGACGTACCGACCATGACCTCGAAACGGGTTCGCCGCCGCGAAGCACACCGCCGGTTGCCCGGGCGACCTCACCCCAAGCACCCACACCTATCGGTTGTTCAGATTGTTAAAGAGCGGCGCCCGGAAAGATAGACGCTGAGAGGCGCGATTATACCTCAGAACCAGGTCCGGTCAACAACTCGTCGCTGCTTTTCCCGTATCGGCGCTGCCAAAAGGCTGCCGCGCACACGCTGCTAGAATGGCGCGCTAAGCTTGCGCGGCAATACTCTTTTGTTTGCTGTTCAAGCATCTGGCATGTAGCAGCCGCAATGTTCAATGACGTCTGATTCGCCGCAAGCCGCGGCGCCGACACTCGCCTCGCCGGCGACGCGACGCGTCGCTGTCGCTGCAGTGTTTCTCGCCAGTGCCGCGCTCTGTATGCTGGGCTATCTCGCGCTTGCAGCACCCGGACCGTGGTTCGGCGCCGCGCGAACGCTCCATTGGAACCCCAAGGAGCTCACGGTGACGCGGGGCAGCGCGCTACAGACGCGTGAAGGGCTCGTGATCACCGCACCGGACGCGACGAGCACCGTTGTCATTGCGTTCAACACGTCGTTTCGGTCGCGGGACTATGCACTGATCGCCTGGGACGCTGCCGGCGTGCCCGATGAAGTCGAGGCGACGCTGCTTTGGTTTAACGACTATGCCTCCTCGCGCATGTTCAGGCGCACGCTGACGGTCGAAGCCGGTCGTATCGCCCCTGCATTTGTCGCACAGGATCGCGACTGGCTCGGCCGGATCGACGGCCTGGCGCTGGTGCTCCAGGGACGCTTCACCGAACCGATCGTGCTTCGCGGCGCCGCCGCGAAGCCGATGAGCGCTGGTCAAGTGCTCGGCGATCGACTCGAAGAGTGGCTTGCATTCGAGCCGTGGAACGGAACGTCGATAAACACCCTGACCGGCGGAGCGGACATGCAGGATCTGCCGCTGCCTGCGCTTCTCGCGGCGATCGTGGTGGTGGCGGCGTTGGCGTACGCCGGGCTCGCACGGTGGCAACCGCATTTTTTCGGACCCGTGCTCGGAGCCGGCGTGGCCGGGCTATTCGTAATAGCGTGGCTCATCATCGACGCGCGCTGGCAGTGGAACCTGCTGCGACAGGTGCGAGCTACGGACGCGCAGTACGCCGGCAAATCCTGGCATGACCGCCACCTTGCCGCCGAGGACGGGCCACTGTTCGCGTTCATCGAGCAGGTGCGTGCGAAGCTGCCTGCGCCGCCGGCACGCGTATTCATGGTCGCCGATGCGCATTACTTCCGCGATCGTGGCGCCTATCACCTGTATCCGTACAGCGTCTATTTCGATCCTTGGGCCAATTCGATGCCGCCACCCTCCGCAGTGCGGCCGGGGGACTATCTGGTCGTCTATCAGCGCCGGGGCGTGCAATACGACCCGTCACGGCAGCGCCTGCGTTGGGACGGTTCCGCCCCCATCGATGCGGAATTGCTGCTGGTGGACACGGGTGCGGCACTGTTCCAGATACGCTGAATGGAGCACTTGGCGCTCGCATTCGGTTTGGCATTGCCTTGGCTCTTAGGGATTGCATTGCTGCTGGCGCTCGACTGGCCGCGATCGTCCGCCGGTGATGGCGACCGTTCCGCCGGCAGTGCCGCGCTGCGCCTGGGCTACGGTTATTTCATCGGCGCACTCGCGCTGACGCTATGGATGCACGGGCTCTCCGCCACGGGTGTCGGCTTCGGCCGGATATCGATCGGCGCACCTCTGCTCGTCGCGGTCGTCGCATTGTTTGCCTGGGCCACGCGGCGCCACCGCATTTCGGTCGCGGCGGCACGCAACGCAACATCAGCCTTGGTGCGACCACCGCTCACGCGCTGGCAGCAATGGGCCTGGATGCTGCTGCTCGCATGGCTTAGCTTGCGCTTCGCTTCGATCGCCGCCGAGATCATGTGGCGACCGCTGTATCCCTGGGACGCGTGGGTGCAATGGGCGACGAAAGCGCGTGTGTGGTACGAGCTTGGGCGTATTGTCCCATTCGTGCGCGCCGACGTCTGGCTCTCTGCCGCAACCGCCGTGTATTTCGATGCCTCTCCCGACAATCCGTCGACTGTCCCCCTGCTGCAGGTTTGGAGCTGCGTCGCGCTTGGCCGTTGGGATGATTCGGCGATGAACTGGCCCTGGCTTTGCATGCTCCTTGCGCTCACGCTGGCCGTTTACGGATCCTTGCGCAGTGCCGGGCTCTCTTGGCTGGGCGCGCTGATCGGCGCCTATCTCGTCGCGTCGCTACCGCTGCTCGATACGCACGCAGCGCTTGCGGGCTATGCCGATCTCATGCTGGCGGGTGTCTACACCTGCGCGGCGCTGGCGCTCCATCGCTGGGTGCTACGCCGCGACGCCCGCGACGCCGCGCTGGCAGTGCTTCTCGCGCTCGCCTGTGCTCTGGTCGAGACATCCGGCTTGGTGTGGGCGCTGACGCTTGTCCCGGGCGGCGTCGTCGCAATCTTTCCGCGGCGCGGACCGAAGCTCGTGGCCTTCGGCTTCGGCGCGGCGGCGCTTGTGGTGCTCGCCTTCGCGCGATTCGAGCCTGCGCTCCTCGGCCACAGCCTGCACCTCGACTACCAGCCGCGGTGGCATTCGCTCGCCGACGCGTACTTGTTTTTCGGCAACTGGCATCTCCTGTGGTATGCCGTCATTGCGCTGGCGATCATCGGCGCGCGGCGTCTCGTACGACCGCCGCTGGCGCCGCTAGCGATGGTCGTCGCGTCGGGGCTCGGCGTCTTGTTCATCGCATTTGCGTTCCCCAGCGCAAAGTCGGTTGCCGAATTCGGCACAGCCAATCGCGCGACGCTGCCGCTGGCGCCGCTGCTCACCTGCCTCTGCGTTCTGCTGTGGCGCGAACTGACCATGCCGGAGCTGGCGCCGAAGCCGCAGGCGGCGCAGCAACCCGCGGGCTCGGACAGCGCGGTCGCCGCCGATGCTTGAGCTTTCCAGCGTCACGCTTTGCTGCCTGGATACCGCGAACCCCGAGCTCGCGTTGCGGGCGCTGCGATATTCCGTATCGGGAATCCGCTTCGCCCGCACGCTGTTCCTGACCGACCGCGCCTACGACGTTTCGGGCATCGACGTCCGCGTGGTCGCGCCGCTGGAATCGCGCGAAGCGTATTCGGCGTTCGTGCTGAAAACGCTCGTCGAGCATATCGACACCGCACATGTTCTGCTCATCCAATGGGACGGTTATGTCATCAATCCCGCGGCGTGGCGCAGCGAGTTTCTCACCTGTGATTACATCGGCGCCAAATGGTTCTGGCACCCCAACCGGAAGGATGCGCTCCACGACGCGATGCGCGTCGGCAACGGAGGCTTTTCGCTGCGCTCGCGCAAGCTCCTCGTCGCGCTGCAGGATCCCCGGATCGAGCTCGCCGGACCCGAGGACGAAACGATCTGCCGCGCCTTCCGGCCGTTGCTCGAGCGCGAGCACGGCATCGTCTTCGGCTCGGAAGCGCTCGCGGATGCATTTGCCTTCGAGGTCGCGTATCCGATCGGCAGGCCCTTCGGCTTTCACGGGCTGTTCAACTTCTGCCGCGTGGTGCCGCCCGATGAAATCGTGGAATTGACGCGGCTGTTTACACCCGAGATCGCGCGCTCGCCGCAGCTCCTGCAGCTTGGCCGCAATTGCATGGCAATGGGCCAATGGCGGGCAGCCGCGGCGATCTTCCGGCGTATTCTCGACGTGGACCCGGCACATGCCGAGGCCGCGGTGGCGCTGGCAACGGCGTCCGCCAATGCCGCGACCGCACCGCCAGCGGGCCGCAACGACCCATGTCCCTGCGGCAGCGGCAAGCGGTACAAGCATTGTCACGGCGCCGCGGGTGCGAGCGCGATCGTTGGAGCATCGGTTGCGTCTGAAGACCGGTTGAAGCAGGCGCTCGCGTTGCATCAGCGCGGCGCGCCCGGCGACGTGGCCGCGGCCGAAGCGACGTATCGCGACGTGCTCGCGCGGGAGCCGGACAACGCGCTGGCGCAACACTTTCTCGGCGTGATCCACTATCAGCGCGGCGAGTTCGCCACCGCATTGCCATTGCTCGAGCGTGCGGTCGCCGCACGGCCCGGTGAGGCGGAGTTCCACAACAATCTCGGGCTGGCGCTGGCCGCCGCGGATCGCGGGACCGAAGCCCTCGCCGCGTATCGCGCGGCGCTCTCGCTCAAGCCCGATCATGCCGTCGCCTGGAACAATCTCGGCCTTACCCTGCAGGCGCGGAACGATGTCCGCGCCGCTATCGACGCCTACCGGCACGCGCTTGCGCTCCAGCCCAACTTCGCGCACGCGCGCTGGAACCTCTCGCTGGCGCTCCTGCTCGACGGCCAGTTTGCCGAGGGCTGGCGCGAATACGATGCCCGGCTTGCGCTGCCCGAGCTCGGACGCGATCGCCACCGTTTTCCGGGCTCGCGCTGGGACGGCACGGCGCCCGCGGGCAAGATGCTGCTTCTCTATCCCGAGCAAGGTCTCGGCGATGCACTGCAGTTCGCGCGCTACGCGACGCTTCTCGCGGAAGCCGGTGCGCGCTGCGCGATTCGCTGCCCGGACGCGCTCGCGCCTTTGCTCGCGACGATTCCGGGAGTCGCTGAAGTCAGCCGCGACGGTGAAGCACTGCCGCCATACGAGGCGCATCTTCCGCTGCTGTCACTGCCGCGCGTGCTCGGCACTACTCCGGAGACAATCCCCGCGACCGTGCCCTACATCGCGGTCTCCGAGGTCAAGCGCACCGCGGCGCGAGCGACGCTGGCGCCCGCCGGCGCTGCGCCGAGGATCGGCCTGTGCTGGGCCGGTAATGCCGCGCATGGAAACGATCGCAATCGCTCGCTGCCGCTCGCCGCGCTTGCGCCCTTGTTCGCGGTGCCGGGGATTACCTGGTTTTCGCTGCAGCACGGGAAAGGAGCCACGCAAATCGCGGCGAGCCCCGCTGCCGACCGCCTCGTGCCATTGCCAGATGACTCGGCTCTCGTCGATACCGCGGCGCTGATCGCGGAGCTCGACCTGATCATTACCGTCGATACAAGCATCGCACATCTGGCTGGCGCTCTCGCGCGCCCGACGTGGGTGCTGCTACCCTTCGCGCCCGACTGGCGCTGGCAACTCAGCCGCGACGACAGCCCGTGGTATCCAACGCTGCGGCTGTTTCGGCAGCCGCGCCCGGGCGATTGGCAAAGCGTCGTTGCGCGCGTGCAGGCGCGTCTGGAGGTGGAAGCGCTTGAGCGGCAATGACAATCGCCAGGCGAGCGACGTGACCGACGCTGACAGGAGCGCGGCGCGCGCCGCCCTGCGCGAGGCCAACGCGGCATTCGAACGCGGCGACACCGTCCTCGCCGAGTCGCTTTGTCGCGATGCCCTTGTGCTCGAGCCGGACGATGCGGCAGCGTGGACCTTCCTCGGTGTCGCGTTGCGCGAGCGCGATCCGATCGCGGCGCGGGCGGCGCTCACACGCGCGCTGGAGCTCGATCCGCGTCATCCCGACGCTCGGTTCCAACTCGGAAATCTATATCGCCAGCAGGGACGCTTTGCCGAGGCGATCGCGGCCTACGAGGCGCTGCTCGCGCGCGCGCCTGCGCATCCGGGCCTGCTCAACAACATGGGACTCGCACTCGAGGGTGAGGGCGAATCCGAGCGTGCGCTCGCGGCGTATCGCGCCGCGCTCGCAGCGCAGCCGGGCCATCGCCAATCCCTGGGTAATCTCGCGCACCTTCTCTGCCGGCTGCGTCGCTATGCCGAAGCCGCCACCCTATGCGAGGAGTACCTGCGCCGGTTTCCCGATGCCGACGCCACTGTCTGGGTCGACCTCGGCATCTGCCAGCATCATGCCCGCGACTACGATGGCGCGGAAGCGAGCTTCGCACGCGCTCTTGCCCTCGCGCCCGACAACGCCGTCATACTGACCAACCTGGGCTCGGCGCTTGTCGACGGCGAGGATTTCGAGCGCGCGGAAGCGCTGCTCGCGCGGGGCGTGGCGCGGGACGCGTCGAGGTTGTATCCAGCGTCGCTCCTCGCGTATTGTCGGGCGCAGTTGTGCGCTTGGAACGGCCTCGACGCGCTCCACGACGGCATTCGGCGCCAGCTCGACACCGGCAGCGAGGAAGCGGTGAACGCCTTCGCGGCCCTGTCGATGCCGCTGTCGCCGGAGCTGCAGCTCCGCGTCGCGCGGCGCTGGGCCCGCGATCTCGCGCCGGCCGCGCCGAGCGCGCCGGCGGCCGCGAGAGCGCGCCGCGGCAGCACGCTACGCGTGGGTTACGTATCGTCGGATTTCCGTACGCACGCCACGGCATCGCTCCTGGCTGAGGTCTGGGAGCGACACGACCGGACACGCATTACGACACATGCGTACTCGATCGGCCCACCGGAAACGTCCGCCCTGCGAATCCGTGTCGAGGCTGCGTTCGACCGCTTCGTCGATTGCGGCGACGAGGCTGTCGAGCAGATCGCGCGCCGTATCGCGGAGGACGGGATCGAGGTGCTGATCGACTTGAATGGCTACACGACGCATTCCAAGAGCGAGCTCTTCGCGCTCAAGCCCGCGCCGGTGCAGGTGAGCTGGCTGGGTTACCTAGGCACCTTGGGCGCACCCTGGTACGACTACGTGCTCACCGATCGCTTCGCGGCCCCGCCTGAATTGCAGCCCTTCTTCACCGAGCGCTTCCTGTATCTGCCTGACTGCTACTGTCCGAGCGATACCCAGCGTCCGGTCGCCCCGCTCGCGCCCACTCGTGCGGCCTGCGGCCTGCCCGAGCAGGGGGTGGTGTTCTGCTGCTTTAACGCGAGCTACAAGATCCTGCCGGCGGTGTTCGACGTGTGGATGCGCGTGCTCGCGCGCGTCGCCGGCAGCGTGCTGTGGCTCGCTCCTGTCAGCGCCACGGCCTGCGCGAATCTGCGCCGCGAGGCCGCCGCCCGCGGAGTCGATCGAGAGCGGCTGGTGTTCGCCCCGCGACTGAGTCTGCCCGAGCATCTGGCCCGCCACGTGCGCGCCGATCTGTTCCTCGACACCACGCCCTACAATGCCGGCACCACCGCCAACGATGCGCTGTTCATGGGCGTGCCGGTGCTCACCTGTGCGGGTGAGACTCTGGCCAGCCGGGTGGCCGGCAGCCAGCTTCAGGCGATCGGCTTGTCGGAGCTCATCACCACTGGCCTCGCCGACTACGAAGCCCTGGCGCTGCAACTGGCGACTACGCCGGGACGGCTGACCAGCCTGCGCGCCCGCCTTGCCGCCAACCGCCATACCTATCCGCTCTTCGACATGGCCCGCTTCACCCGCACCCTCGATGACCTCCTCCACACGACGTGGGAAAATCATTCTGCAACACAGCGAACTTAAGCCGACCACCTTGTCCACTCTCTCGGCCGTTTCTCGAACCAGCCCCTGTCCCTGCGGCAGCGGCAAGCGCTACAAGGACTGCCATGGAACGCTCCAGGCTGGCCGCAACCCGCCTGCGAGCGCCGATTCGCTGCTGCGCGAAGCCCAAGTCGCCTTCGCCGCGGACCGTCATCGGGACGCTGCAGCCTCGCTTCGACGGCTGCTCGAAGTCGGGCCCGACAATGTCGCCGCGTGGATTCTGCTGGGCGAGTGCCTCAAGCCGACCGACGACGCCGCTGCAAGCGAGGCTTGGTGGCGCGCGCTCGACCTCGACCCGGAGAACGCCGAAGCGTCGTTCCATCTGGGCAACCGCCTGCGCGAGCAGGGCGAGCATGCGGCCGCGATCATCCACTACGAGCGGGCCCTGCGCAGCGCGCCCAACCATCCAGCCGTGTTCAACAATCTGGGGCTGGCGCTCGGCGAGATCGGCGAGCGGGAGCGCGCGGAGGGCTGCTATCGGCAGGTGCTCGCCGTCGATCCGCAGCATACCGGTGCACTCGTCAACCTCGCCAACCTTCTCTCCGCGCGTGAAGCAATCCGGGAAGCGAACGCTGTCTACGACCGCCTGTTCGCGATTCGGCGCGATTGGCCGGCAACCGTCTGGATCCGCCGCGCGACGGCACAGAACCGAGCTCTCGATTTGAGCGGCGCGATCGAAAGCTACCGCGAAGCCGCGCGGCTCGCACCTGATGACATGCAGGTCCAGGTCCACCTCGGCACGCTCTATGTGCAGCAGGGACGCTACGCCGACGGCGAAACCTCGCTGCGGCGGGCGCTGGAGCTCGATCCCGGGAATTGCTATGCCCTGTCGCTGCTGGCGCACGCGCGCCAGCAGCGCTGCGACTGGGACGGCCTCGATGATCTGTTCGGGCAGATCGAGGGCGCGCTCGAGGACGAGGATAGCGGGACCGAGTTTCCCTGCATGCCCTTCGCGACGCTGGCCATGCCGCTGTCGCCGCTGGCGCAGTTGCACGCGGCGCAACGCTGGTCGCGCACGATCGCACGCGGAGCTCTGCCGCCGGGACCGACGCTTACCGTCGCTCCGGAAGAAAGGCTGCGCGTGGCGTTCGCGACCTGGAACACGCGCGATCACCCGACCATGCACCTATCGCCGGAGTTCTGGGAGAAGATCGACCGATCGCGGCTGGAGATGTTTGCCTACAGCCTGCGCCCCGACGACGACAATCCGTTTCAGCGCCGCGCGAAGGCCGCCTTCGAGCATTACACGGACGTCAGTCAGGAATCGGTCGCTGGCATCGCGAAGCGCATTCGGAGAGATCGCATCGCGATCCTCGTCGATCGCAACGGTTATACCTTGAACGCCAGGGAAGGCATCTTTCCTCTGCGGCCGGCGCCGATCCAGATCAATTGCATCGGCTTCCCCGGGACGCTCGGCGCCGAATGGTACGACTACATCTTCACCGATCGTTTCAGCGTGCCCGAGGATCTGCAACGCTTCTACACCGAGCGACCGCTGTACATGCCGCACATGGCCTTCCCGAGCGACACCACGCGTCTGCTGCCGGGGCCGCCGCCCACGCGCGCCGCCTGTGGGCTGCCCGAATCCGGGTTTGTGTTCTGTTGCTTCAACACCTCGTACAAGATACTGCCCGAGGTATTCGCGATCTGGATGCAGCTCCTCGCCGCGGTGCCGGGCAGTGTGCTGTGGCTCCTCGACACCAGCGCCGAGCTGCGGAGCAATCTGCGCGGCGAAGCAGAGCGCGCGGGAATCGATCCGGCGCGTCTCATCTTCGCGCCAGTCGTGCCCGCGGGCGCTCATGTCGCTCGCAATGCGGCGGCGGATCTGTTTCTCGACTCGTATCCCTATGGCGCGCACGCGACGGCGAACGATGCGCTCCTCGCCGGCCTGCCGGTGATCACCTGCGCGGGCGAGACTCTGGTGAGCCGCATCGCCGGCAGCCAGCTCAACGCCATCGGCTTGCCGGAATTGATCACCACGAGCTTCGCCGAGTACCAGGCGCTCGCGTTGAGGCTTGCCACCGAGCCTGGGCTGCTCGACGGTTATCGTGAGCGGCTTCGCGCCAACCGCCACACGAGCCCATTGTTCGACACGGCGCGCTACGCCCGCGACTTCGAGGACGCCATGCTGCGCATCTGGGCAGAGCACCAGGCTTAAGTCGTGAGCGCGGCGATCAGCGACGAGGCAGAGAGACTCCTGCGCCAGGCGGCCTGCGCTTCGTAGTCGGCGCGAATCGTCGGGGGGCCGGGAAGCTTTCCAGCAACGCCGGTCATGCTTTCAAAGCCGTTGGCGTAGCGCGTCGACCAGAGGCTTGGGTGCAATACGATAGAGCACGCGGCCGGCGAATGTGTGCCGGATCGAGAGCGCCGCGCGTGCAACCAAGGCGAGCGCGCCGTTCGGTTTGGGGCGGGACGGAGGCTCCGACGGCGCAAGGGCCGGCGCGACGGGCGGGGGCGGCGTCCAGGGGACATAGCGAAGCGCCGCGAGGCAACGTTGCGCCGACACGCCTTGCAATGATGCCGTCGCTCGCTCGAGTGCCAGCGCTTCGCGCCAGATCGCGATCGTGGCCTCCGACATGGCGGCAAGCGTAGGTTGCGCCGTCGCCTTGGCGCGCGCTGCCGCCGCGCCATACGCCTGTGCGTTCTCGGCTGAAAGCAGCGCAGCGATCCGCTGGAGCATGTGTGCATCGTCGCGCCACTCGTCGTCGGTGAGCACCCAGCCGCCGCCGCTGGCGTCGACGCGCTCGGCCAGCGCTCCGATCGGAGGCACGACCACCGGCCGGCCGGCGGCCCAGGCCTCGGAGAGCGTAAAGCTGAATGTCTCCGGACCCACGGACGGATACGCGACCAGACGTACGCGATAGTGCTCGAGCAGCGCGCCGATCTCGCGCGAGTCGAAAGGGCCGTGCTGCGTGAAGACCGCGTCGGCGCTCTGCGACTGCGCCCGGCCGCGGTCGAGATAGCCGATCAGCACCCACCGCAACCGCAGTCCCTGCGCCCGCGTCAGCTCGACCAGATGCTCGAGGCGGCGCGCGCCCTTATCCGCTCCGATCGCGCCGAGCACAGCCACCGTCGGCACGCCGTCGTCGGGCAGGTCGAGCCGCGTGTAAATGGCATCGTCGCGGGGCATGCCGTGGCCGCTGCCGTGGGCGACGATGGCCACCGAATGCTCCGGAAAGTAGCGGCGCAGCATGGTCGCCGCCCACTGCGACGGCGCGATCACGAACGCGGCGCGAGAGAGCACCGCGCGGTGGCCTTCCCGCCACGTCACGATGTCCACGTTCGCGAACTCGCGCTGCGCGGCGAGGCAGGCCCGGCAAGTGGTGGCGTCGGTTATCGCATGGCAGTATTTGCCCTCGGCGTCGAGGAAGGTGATCGTCGGACAGGCGAAATTGAGATCGTGAACGGTGTAGCCGTAGGGAATCGGGAGCTCGGCGAGCGCGCTCAGCACCGCTTCGCGGCAACCCGAAATGTTGTGCAGATGGATGAGGTCGATTCCGAAGCGCGCGACGATGCCGCCGAGGAGCTCCCGCCACGTTTCGCCCGCGGCGCGACGAAAGTCGTAGCCGATAACCTCGTCGCCGGCGCATTCCTCCAGCCGCCAGTCCTCGCCGGCGGCGATCAGCAGGTAGTGGCGAAACGCGCTCGACGATGCCGCCACCAGCGCACGCACATGATATTCGGTGCCGCCGCCGTGACCGTGGAGCAGATGGAGAATACCATGCCACGGGCCGTCCAGCATGCGCTGTTGCGAAGCCGCCAGCTCGCGCAACGGCCGCAGGGGATCGGCGGTAATGTACGTGTGGACGAGGTGGAGGTAGCGCGGATGGCGTTCGAGCAGCAGCGCCATGTTGCGCTCGGCGAGACCGGCGCGTTTGTCACCGAACGAGCTGCCGCCCAGGTGCAGAACGAATGCATCCTCGCAGAGCACGTTGCGATAGCGCGCCGCCGTGGCGCGCAGGCAGAAGTCGTTTTCCTCGCCATAGCCCAGACCGAACGCCGCGTCGAACGCGCCTATCGCGTCGAGTAGTGCGCGCCGAATGTAGAGGCAGAACCCGACGCCGGTCGGCAGCTCCGGATAGGTCGGCACCGCGGCGCGCTCCAGCGCTGCGACCAGCGACTCGGGGTTCCGGTCCGGCGGCCAGGGATTGTTGGCGCAGAACCGCGGCAGCGAGCAGATCTCGGCATTGTTCGAGAACGGCGTGATCGTGCCGATGCGCGGGTCGGAGGCGGCGCAGCGCGCCAACTTGTCGAGCCAGCCGCGTGTCACGACGGTGTCCGAGTTGAGCAGGACGACGTCCGCTTCGGGGCGTGCCTGCGCGAAGCCGCGATTCGCGGTCAGCGTGAAGCCCATGTTGGTGTCATTGGCGAGCAGCGTGACCCGCGGCAGGCGCCGCGCGCGCAACCCCGAGAAGTAGGCGATGATCGCGGGATCGGTCGACGCGTCGTCGATCAGCAATAGACGCCAATCGCCCTTCGAGTGCTCGAGCACGCTTTCCACGCACCGCACCAGATCCGCAGCGGCGTTGTAGACGGGTACGACGATGTCGATGGGCGTGGGGCGCATCGTCACTGGCGCCACTGCCGGAGGCGGCGCCAAGGCCAGCCGAGCCAACCGCGAAAGCTTTGCAGGTAGGCGATTACGCGTTCCTGCGCCGAGAGCGCGGCCTCGAGCCGCGTACGCTCCGATTCCAAACGCGTGCGCCCGACTTCGAGGGAAACCATCTGCTTTTCGAGCGCGGCGATCTTCGCTCGATCCTCCTCGCGTGCGGCGTTCGCTTCGCTTAGCGCTCGATCGCGCTCGCTGATGATGCGCTCGCGCTCGGCGACGAGCGCTTCCAGGTGGTGGACGTGCGCTGTGTGGCGCTCGACGGCGGCGTCGCGCTCGACCACCAACCGCTCCCGCTCGGCAACCAGCGTCTCGAGGTGTCGGATGTGACCCGCGTACTGCTCCTCCGCGACAGCTTTCTGCCTGAGCAGGCCGTCGAGCCGCGTGACCTCGCGGGCGTTGGCTTCCGCGCGCTTGGCCTGGCTCTCGTCGGCGTCGGTGAACAGCGACACGCGCGCTTCTTCGGCGGGGAGAGCGCCGGCGTCGCGCGCGGCAAGGACGATGAAATACATGCCCTCGGGCGCCGAATACGCAGCGACACGCTGTCCATCGCCGATCCAGGCCTCCATGGCGCCCGCGATCGGAGATTCCGTGTTGCCTTCGGTCCAGATCTCCGACCAATACGCCACGCGCTGATGATGCCAGCGCTGTGCCGGAAAGCGCTTTGCGAGCAGACGGCCGAGATCGTCGCGGTACAGCTCCTGCAGGTGGTACGGGTTGACGTAGTTGCGCGCGTCGCTGTAAAGGCGCCGGTTGGGCGAGGACAGCAGCAGCAGCCCGTCGGGCGTGAGCACGCGTGCGAACTCGATCAACATCGCGAGCTGGTCCGCGGCGGCCAGGTGCTCGATCGTCTCGAACGATACGACGACGTCGATCGAGGCGCTGGGTAGCGGCAGGCCGGTGCACGAGGAGGCGATGAAGCGTATCCGCTTGCCGTCGCCATATGTAGCGCGCGCGCGGTCGATGGTCGCCATGTCGATGTCGATGCCGATCACGCTCGCGGCAACGGCTCCGAGCAGCGCCGAGCCGTAGCCTTCGCCGCAGGCCGCGTCGAGCACGCGCTTGCCCGCGACGAAGCGGCGCGCAAACGCGTAACGGTGCCAGTGCTCGTAGGCAATCTCGCCGCCGCAGCTCGGCAGAAAGCGCTCGCCGGTGAATTCCGGAGCGGTAGTCGGAGGAGTGGAAATCGAGCCGGACATGCGTGCGCCGCGTGTCTTGCGCGGCGAAAAAATGGATTATTTTACCCGAGGCGACGCCTTGCCGCCGTGGTTGCCCTGGGGACGCATGTCAGGCCTACGTCAGCTTGCTTAAAGGCGCGCCGGCCCGCGGCTCACCCACCCGAGGCCAAGTCTCTGCAGCCAGGATCCGCGCGAGGCCTCAGGCGATCGCCAATCGAAGCCACCACCCCTTCCGGCAGTGGCACGGTTCGGTCCAGCAGTCGACGACCAGAGGCAGAGGTACGACAAGTAGCCGCAGCGCTCGCACGACATCGAGATCGTGGGCAAGCGCCAGAAGGTTGTTGCTTGAGTAGTCGTTGCCGGCCATGTTGCCCGAATGGTACGTCAGGATCGAGGCACGCATGAGCGTGGTTCACTGCCTGTCAGGCATGGAGTCTGGAAGAGCGACCGCAGTATCGTGATCTCCCATGCGCCAGCGATGGTGCAGCCGGATCAAGCCAAATTCACGTGCCGCCCCCGTAATCGTGAGTGATTTCTCCAGCGTATCGAACAGGCGCACGCCCTCGGGGTCGAGCACGTGTCCGCGCACGAGATACTTTCCCGGCAGCAACGGAAGCGACGGAAAGTCGATGGCGAAGGCATAGCGGTCCGAGGCGATCGGATGAGGTGCCACTCCATCCATGTCCGTCGCTACACCGTAGACAGGTGTTCCATCGGCGCGAACGATGCCGATCAGGACCACAGGTGCACGTCCGTCCGGCGAATACACTTCTCCGCTGACCGTGAAGCTTGAAGACTCGGGCAGGGATTCGCCGGGATGCATGTCCAGCGACTTGAGGGCATAGTAGCCGGCCGCGGCAACGAGCGCGGCATCCGCCACGCCGGTCGGACGTTTCTCCAGTGCACTCTTCTCCTCATGGTAGGCGAGATAGGCTTGGCAGACTTCCGGTGCGCGTCCGTGGCGCTCGACCCGCCCGTCCTTGAGCCACAGCGCGGCGCGGCAGAGCTTCTGCACGTGATACATGCTATGCGAGCAGAGCAGCAGCGTGCCGCCGCCGGAGAGATAATTCTCCATCCAGGCGACGCACTTCTTCTGAAACGACTCGTCGCCGACGGCCAGCACCTCGTCGGTGATCAAGATATCCGGCTTGAGCGCGGTGGCCACCGCGAACCCCAGGCGCACGACCATGCCCGACGAATAGTGCTTGATCGGATCGTGAATGTGCTCGCCGATGTCGGCGAAGGCAACGATCTCGTCGCGCTTCGCTGCGATCTCGGCTGGGGTGAGGCCGAGCAGCGCCGCGGCGAGATCGATGTTGGCGAGCCCGGAATATTCAGGATGGAAGCCCGAGCCCAGCTCCAGCAGCGCGCCGACGCGCCCGCGTACGTCGACGCGGCCACGCGTGGGCGTGATCACGCCGGCGATGATCTTGAGCAGGGTCGATTTGCCGGCGCCGTTCTCGCCGATGATGCCCAGCGATTCGCCGGCGGCGAGATCGAACGAGACGTCATCGAGCGCGCGGAAAGCGTGCGTCACGCCCCTGCCGCGCAGCAGATCGAGCACCAGTCCGATGCGGCCGGCGTTGGTATCGAGCTTGGCGTAGTCCTTGCCGGCTCCGGAGAGATGCAGCAGCGGCGCGGACATCAGACGAAGTCTTCGAAGTGCGGCGACAGCCGGAGGAACACCCAGCGCCCGCCCGCGAACAACGCGACCGTCACGACCACCGCCACGGCGTCACCCCACCCGATCGCGAGCCGACCGTCGAGCAACGCGTCCCGGAGCCGCTCGACGAGATAGCCGAACGGGTTGGCCGCGACCCAGGGTTTCATCGACTCGGGCACCAGCGACAGCGGATAGAGGATCGGGGTGAGATACATCAGGATCATCAACACCGGGAGCAGGATGTGCTCGATGTCCCGAATGAACACCTGGAGCGCCGCCAAGCCCAGCGCGAGCCCCGTTACCGCGACCGCGAGCACGAGCCACAGAGGTATCGCCAGCAGCAACCCTTCGAAGCGCACCGGTTCGCCGAAGAGCGCGAGCACCACCAGCACCACGAGGTAGCCCGCGAGCTGCAACACCAGCGTCGCCGCGACCGAGGCATAGACCACGAGCTCGTGCGGAAAGGCGACCTTGCGAATGAGCCCCGCGTAGCCGCCGATCGACACCGTGCCTCGCTGCAGCGCTTCCTGAGCCGCGAGCCAGGGCCATAGCGCCACGGCGACGAACAGGAGAAAGCTCTTGCCGTTCATGGCCCCCGCGCGAAAGACGGTCGTAAACACGAAGTGATACACGGCCAGTAGCGCCAGCGGGTGTAGGAAGGCCCAGGCGAAGCCGCTCACGCTGCCGAGGTAGCGTGAGAACAGCTCGCGGCGGAAGAAATTGACGAAGAGCGTGCGATGGCGCGCCAGGCGCAACGCGCTCTCGGGAGCCAAGGTGCCAGGCGCGACGGAACGGGGCGCGGAAGCCATGGGCGGGAGGATAGCAGCGTTGGGTTCGTGGGCGTGGGAATCACGTCGCCGCGCGGCTCGAGGCTCGAGGCGGCGGGCCGCCCTTGATGACGAGCGTGAATCGCGATTATGGCAGACAGGCTGCCAGAGCTTCTTGGATCGCGCGTTGGTCCGTTGCGGTTAACACTCTCGAGGAACTTACATGAAGGTAAGCGTCAAATGAGCTTATCTTCACCAGCCTCGCCGACTACGAGGCACTCGCCCTTGCGCTGGCCCGCAGGACATCGCTGGCGCGGTCGCGAGCTATCGTGAGGCGGCGCGGCTCGATTCGAACGACATGCCGGTGCATCTGCATCTGGGCACGCTCTACATCCCGCGACGTTCCTTCGCTGAGGCCGACGAGGCACTGCTGGAGCGCATCTGGGCCGAGCATTGCGCAGCCTCATGAACGACGCTCCGGTCGTGACTGGGCGCCTACGTCGGTGTAATCCTGCTTCAGGGAGTCGATCACAATGGGGCCCAAGCGCGCCCGTGTGGGCGCGGGCTTGCTTTCGAGGTCTTCCAGAGGTTTTGACCGGACGGCGCCAACACGGGGCTCGTCGCCCCGCGTTGTCGCAAGTGGTCAAAAGGACGCCGAGCGTGGCGGGCGCGGAGCGAGCTCCGGGGCGTAGACCGCCGAGCGCCTCCGTCGCGCCGCGTCCAGCGGAAAGGGGTCTTGCGCACGCCTGAGCCAATCGAAAACGAGCTCTTCCAGAGCCGCCGCCGTCCGCGCGTGTGCTGGCTCGTCGACCAGATTACGCATCTGGTACGGATCCTCGCGGTTGTCGTATAGGCACCAGCGCCCGGTGTCGGCGATCGCGTAGGTGAACCGATCGGTCCTGACGCCGCGAAACAGCGGGGCTTGCTTGCCGCTCTCGCCACCCGCTTTCGTGCTCTGTATATGCATCAGGAAGGCGCTTTCGGGGGCTCGCATCGCATTTCCGCGCATCGCCTCCGAAAGGTCCAGTCCCTCGCAGTGCTGGGGCACCGGCACACTGGCGAGCCCGCACAGCGACGGAAAGAGATCGATGGCACCGAGGAGAACATCAGTCGTACGGTTCGCTGGCACTACGCCTGGATAACGGAGCAGGAACGGAACCCGGCAGGATTCATCGAACGGCAGGCGCTTGCCGTCATATCCATGCGACCCCATCATTGTGCCGTGGTCGGATGTATAGACGACTACCGTGTTGGTTGCCTGCCCGGTCTCGTCGAGCTTGTCGAGCATTCGTCCCAGCTCCGAATCCAAAGCCGAGATGTGGGCGTAATAGCCGCGGAGTCGTCTTTTCAGATCGGATGCCAACTCTGCGGGCACGTTAGGGCGGAGTTGCAGCGACTCCGGATCGTACAGCCGCATTGTCTCCGGCGGTGCCGACTCGAATGGCGGATGCGGTGGGCCCCAGGAGACGACGAGCAGCCAGGGTTGGTCGGCGTTAGCGCCGATAAAGCTCACCGCTGCGTCGGTCATCAACGTGCAGCTGTAACCTTCGCGCCGGATTTTCTGGCCTGTGTCTGGGTCAAATGTCACTGCGTCGAAGTGATGCCTTGTCCTCGACCATGCCTGCCAATCCTCGAAGCCTTGCCGAGCTGGGCCCTTCGGCACGAATTCCCCGGTTTCATGGTCGCCTCGCGAGAGGTGCCACTTGCCAATGTACCCGGTGTGGTAGCCCGCGCGCCGGAACGCCTGGCCCAGAGAGAATTCCTCGTCGCGCAACCGGAGGGCATTGTCGACGACGCCAGTCTGGAATGGCCAGCGACCGCTGAGAAGCATCGCCCGGTACGGTGAGCAGACCGGATAGTTCGAGATGCAGTTGCCGAAAAGGGTCCCTTCCTGCGCGAGCCGTCTCAGGTGAGTTGTCTGCACATCGCAGTACGGCTCTCCTGATAGCGAGCATCCTCGATGCTCGTCGCTGAAGATGAATAGCAGATTCGGCTGTGCCCGTCGAACCTGGCTCCGTCCGTCGCTTCGCGAGGTGACGTTCTCCTTCGGCAAGCTCAGGGTCACGTTAGCCTCCGCCGCAATCTGCCGCGGCCACCAATAGATTGTCGTTCCTCAACCACGTCATTTTCATCCATTTCATCAAAGGCAAAGCCCACGCGAAGTGGGCCTTTGACCTTGCAGGCTGCCTGACGATGACCTACTTTCGCATGGGGAATCCGCACTATCATCGGCGCGCCACCGTTTCGCGGTCCTGTTCGGGATGGAAAGGCGTGGCGCCAGCGGACTGTGGTCGTCAGGCATTGATCAGAGGTCGGCAATCAGCCCTTGCGGGCAGTCATTTTTGCCAACCAATCGCGGAAGAAGTAAAGCCGGTTAGATTGCCGCAAACACCGTAACCGTTACGCAGCGCACACGGTTATGGGATCAAGCCGCACGGGCTATTAGTACCGGTCAGCTCAAGGTATTACTGCCCTTGGACACCCAGCCTATCAACGTGGTGGTCTGCCACGACCTTTCAGGAAGGTTAACCCGCACGGGAGATCTCATCGTCAAGCACGTTTCCCGCTTAGATGCCCAGCGCCTGATCCAGGAAAAACTAAGAGGGCGCTGAGAACCGGTAAATGTAGCACAGAAGGGAGTTGCGTCAACAACACTCTCTTTGGCCTTTTTCCTGTCGCGCGCGGCGGCGCGACGATCGATGCGCGCTGCGCCAAATCAAGCAGATACAATGTGTCCTGTACTCGAAGCCGAGGTGCGCGATTCGTCGGGTACGATCGGCACGACATGCCACCCTCGATGACCTGCTGCAGGCGGCGTGGGAAAATCGCTCCTCGCCCATGCCCTCTTCCATCGCTTCGTGAGCACCTCCGCGATCGCGCGCAACGCGCCGTGTCCGTGCGGTAGCGGCAGACGCTACAAGGATTGCCACGGCGCGATCGCTGTCGCTGATACGGCGCCTATACCCGATGACGTTGCGCTGGGCGAGCACGCAGACCGGCTGTTCGATCGTGGCGATTTCGCCGGTGCCGCGCACGCCTACGAACGCCTGCGAGCACATCGAGGTCTGTCGGCCGAGAGCTTGGTGCGCCTCGGTGCCGCGTTGGAGAAATCAGGGCGGTTGGCCGACGCCGAGGCAAGCTATCGTGAGGCCGCCGCACGCGCACCTGACCACGCCGAGATCTACTCGAACATCGGCTCCGTGTGCGTGCTGCAACAGCGCTTTGCCGATGCAGACGAGCCTCTCATGCGCGCTCTCGAGCTCGATCCGCGCGACGCATATTCACTGGCGATGCTCGCGCATGCGCGCCAGCAGTGCTGCGCTTGGGAGGGCATCGATCGGTTGTTCGGCGCGCTGCGGCGCATGCTCGAAAACCCCTCTGACCTTCGGTGGCCGATCGTGCCATTCCCATTGCTCGCGATGCCGCTGTCTCCGCGCCATCTGGTAGCGGCGGCCCGCCGATGGTCGCGCTCGTTTGCACCCTCGCCACCGATGAGCCGACCGGCTTGGCATGCACGGCCAGGAGAGCGACTGCGCGTCGGATTCGTGTCATCGGACTTTCGGCCGCATCCTCTGGTCGTAGTGCTCGCTGAGCTATGGGAACGCCTGGATCGCAACCGCGTCGAGACTTTCGCCTACGGGCTTCTACCGGAGGACAGCAGTGAGGTCGGCTCGCGAGTCAAGCGCGCATTCGAGCACTTCGCCGATGCAAGCCGCAGCTCCAACGCAGCTATCGCGCAACGCATCCGCGATGACCGCATCGACATCCTGTTCGATCTCAACGGCTATACAACACACGCAAGATCGGAAATATTTGCAATTCGACCTGCGCCGCTGCAGATCAACTACATCGGCTATCCTGGAACGCTTGGCGCAGAGTGGTACGACTACATCATCGTCGATCGCTTCATCGCGCCGCTGACGATGCAGCCGCATTTCGTCGAGCGTTTCTTGTATATGCCGCATGCGCACTACCCGAGCGACACAACGCGCGCTCCCACCGGTCCGCCGCCGCCTCGGGCCCAGCTCGGCCTGCCAGAAGAGGGTTTCGTGTTTTGCAACTTCAACGCATCGTACAAGATTCTGCCGGATGTGTTCGCCATCTGGATGCGCCTGTTGCATGCAGTCCCGGGCAGCGTGCTCT
>WNGA01010771.1_pt1 | contig 21071 bp, 22 predicted proteins | sample 5400061 | NCBI WGS metagenome assembly WNGA01 (sample SAMN13153366, study PRJNA577476) | soil metagenome | isolation source: 100 cm soil or saprolite under grassland replicate 2 | place: USA:California | collected 2016-06-15
ATGCGACTCCTCCTTCTTTCGCTTGGCGGTGAAGGACGGAGACTGAGTCGCAAAGCGGACAGCGCCCGGCCACCCGGGCGCTGTCACGCTCAAAGCCCTATCGGCCTCCCAACTGTCGGGAGAACTCGGTGACAGCCCACTCTAGGCGGCGCCGCCAAGTCGGCGCCTCGGGCCGTATGCGAGCGACGATTCCATTCGGCTCGTGCCCTAGTTCGGGCGTAAGACGATCGTACGGGCAAAGCCCGTACGATCTCTAGGCGGCGGCGCCAAGTCGGCGCCTCGGGCCGTATGCGAGCGACGATTCCATTCGGCTCGTGCCCTAGTTCGGGCGTAAGACGATCGTACGGGCAAAGCCCGTACGACCTCTAGGCGGCGCCGCCAAGTCGGCGCCTCGGGCCGTATGCGAGCGACGATTCCATTCGGCTCGTGCCCTAGTTCGGGCGTAAGACGGTCGTACGGGCAAAGCCCGTACGACCTCTAGGCGGCGCCGCCAAGTCGGCGCCTTCGGCCGCTCGGAGTGTGTAAGCATCTCTCGATGTCGGCGATCGCGCTGGAGAGGCCGCGCGCTCGGGCAGTCGCCATGCGCCGTGGGATCGTGCGCGCGACGCTCTTCGTGCTCGTGCTGGCAGCCCTGTGGGGGCTCTGGGAGGGCTATCGCTGGCTGTGGATGCGCGAGGGCTGGAGCTGGCCGTTCGTCGTCGACGACATCACGATGCCGCCGCTCCAGGACATCTTCGGGGCGCTCTTCGAGCCCGCGCGTGTCAACGGGCCGCTGCTGATCACGCTGCTCTGGCATTCCGCCTTGTTCACTGCGAAGGAGGCGGCCGTCGGATTCGCGATCGGCGCGTCGGTCGGCTTCGCACTCGGGGTGATCCTGGCTCACCTCGGTGTGCTCCAGCGAGGATTGCTCCCCTACATCGTCGCCTCGCAGACGATTCCGATCATTGCGATCGCGCCGATGGTGGTCGTCGGCCTGGGCGGCTACGACATCGCCGCCTGGCTGCGCGTGGCCGTGATCGCGGCTTACCTCACTTTCTTCCCTGTGACGGTGAACACGCTGCGTGGCCTGCAGTCGGCCGAGCCGCGAGCGCTCGAGCTGATGCATTCCTACGCGGCAAGCCGCTGGGCGATCCTCTGGAAGCTCCGGGTACCGGCGGCTCTCCCATATCTCTTCTCCGCGTTCAAGGTCTCGGCCACGGCGAGCGTCGTCGGCGCGATCATCGGCGAGGCACCGTCCTCGATTCCGGATGGTCTCGGGGGCGCGATCATCAACTTCAACCAGTACTACACGCTCCGGCCCGAGAACCTCTGGGCGACGAACGTCATCGCCGCCTGCCTCGGCATCTTCTTCTTCGTCGCGGTCGTAGTCGTGGAGAAGCTCGTCGTTCGGCGAGCGCCGGAGCACTTCGCTTGAGCGCCGACGTCGTCGTCTCGATCCAGAAGCTCTCGAAGGTCTTCGGCCGCGGCGGCCTCACAGCGGTCCAGGACATCAACCTCGAAGTCGAGCGCGGCGAGTTCGTCTCGCTGATCGGACCTTCCGGCTGTGGGAAGTCGACCCTGCTCCGGATCGTCGGCGACATCATCGAGCCGACCACGGGCACGGTCACGGTCAACGGCAAGCCGGCCCGGCGTGCCCGGCTCGACCGCGACTACGGAATCGTCTTCCAATCGCCCGTCCTCTATGACTGGCGCACAGTGACGAAGAACGTCTCGCTGCCGCTCGAGATGCTCGGCTGGGACCGCGCGCGGCGGTCGAAGCGGGTCAAGGAGATGCTCGAGCTCGTCGACCTCGAGAGCTTCGGGAACCATCATCCCTGGCAGCTGTCCGGCGGGATGCAGCAGCGCGTCTCGATCGCGCGCGCGTTCTCGTTTTCGCCCGCGCTACTCCTGATGGACGAGCCGTTCGGCGCGTTGGACGAGATGACGCGGGAGCGCCTGAACATGGAGCTGCTGCAGATCTGGGCCGAGATCGGCTCGACGGTCATCTTCGTGACACACTCGATCCAGGAAGCCGTGTTCCTCTCCACACGCGTGGCCGTCATGTCTGCGCGACCGGGCCGGATCGCAGACATCGTGCCGGTCGACCTGCGGCAACCACGCACGGCCGCGACGCGTGAGGAGCCGCGCTTCTTCGAGCTCGTGACCGCGGTGCGCGAGCGCCTGCACGCCGCAGGCGCCGACGAGGTCGTGGAGGAGGCCACGCTATCGTGAGCGCGATCGCCCAGCCGATTCCGCGCGCAACGCTGGCGAACCGCGTCGGCCGCCGGGCACAAGACTGGATTCCTGCGCTCGCCGTCTTCGCGCTGGGCATCGTGGCGTGGCAGTGGCTGCTTCCCGACGTCTTCGGTATCGAGCGTTTCCTGCTGCCGAGGTTCTCCGAGGTCATCAGCACGTTCTGGGACGAGCGCAGCGAGCTGTGGGGCGCCGGTTGGTTCACATTCAAGGAGGCACTCGGCGGCTTCGGTCTCGGCTGCGGGATGGCGATCGTCGTTGCCCTTGCACTCTCGCGCTGGAGACGCCTCGGTGACGCGCTGATGCCCTACGCGATCGCCGCAAATGCGATTCCGATCATCGCCTTCGCGCCGATCACAAACGCGTGGTTCGGCCTGCTCAGCCCGTGGTCGAAGATCGTCATCTCCGCCGTCCTGTGCTTCTTTCCCGTGCTCGTCAACGCCCTGCGGGGGCTGACCTCCGTGCCTCCGGAATCGATCGAGCTCATGCGCTCCTACGCAGCAAGCGAGCGGGTGATCTACCGACGCCTCCGTATCCCCAGCTCGCTGCCATTCGTCTTCACGGCCTTGAAGGTTGCGAGCGTTCTCGCGATGATCGGTGCCGTCGTGGGCGACTACTTCGGTGGATCGACAGACGCGCTCGGGGTCCAGATCCAGTCCTCGGTTGCACTGGGCCAGTTCGAGACCGCCTGGGCAGCCATCCTGGTTGCGAGCATCCTCGGAATCGCGTTCTACTCGGCTATCGCCGTCGCCGAGCGTTTCGCGCTGAGCTGGCACCCATCGTTGAGATCGACGGCCGAGTGAATCGGAAGGGAGAGTTCATGCAGAGAAAACGATCGTGGTATCTCGTCCCCGCCTCGCTCGCGGCGATCGCGAGCCTGGTAGCGGCGGGGTTTGCAAGTGCCGGCAGTTCGGGCCAGAAGGCGACCAAGGTGACCCTCCAGCTGAAGTGGGTGACCCAGGCTCAGTTCGCCGGCTTCTACGCCGCCAAGACCAAGGGCTTCTACAGGCAGGCCGGGCTCGACGTAACCATCAAGGTCGGCGGCCCGGACATCAGCCCGGAACAGGTCGTGCTCGGCAAACAGGCCGAGTTCGGCATCAACTGGCTCCCCAGCCTGCTCGCGCAGCGCGACACCGGGGCCAACCTGGTCAACATCGGGCAGGTCTACACCCGCAGTGGCACGACCGAGGTCACGTGGAAGGACAGCGGGATCAACTCGATGAAGAAGATGAAGGGCAAGAAGTACGGGGTCTGGATTCTCGGGAACGAGTTCGAGCAGCAGGCGGCGCTCGTCAAGGCCGGGCTCGACCCGAAGAAGGACGTGACGCTGGTCAAGCAGAACTTCGACATGGTCGCGTTCCTCAAGCGCCAGATCGACGCCGCTTCGGCGATGACGTACAACGAGCTTGCGCAAGTGCTCGAGTCGAAGAACCCGAACACCGGCAAGCTCTACAAGCTCAGCGACCTGAACGTGTTCAAGATGTCCGACCTCGGCACGGGCATGCTCCAGGATGGGATCTTCGTGCGCGGCGACTGGATCAAGAGCAAGGCCAACCAGGCGACGTCGGTGAAGTTCCTGACCGCATCCCTCAAGGGCTGGGCGTATTGCCGCGACCACTTCAAGGCGTGCGTGAGCATCGTGCTCGCGAACGGCCCGGCGCTGCCGAAGGGCCACCAGACGTGGCAGATGAACGAAGTGAACGCGCTCATCTGGCCGAACCGCCTCGGCGTCGGCGTGATGGACCCCGCCTCCTTCAAGAACACGGCGAACATCGCCTTCAAGTTCAAGGTGATCAAGAAGAAGGCCAGCGCGGCTGCGTATCGCTCGGATCTGGCCAAGAAGGCGGTCGCTGCTCTGAAGAAGCAGGGCGTGGACGTCTTCGGAAAGAAGTGGAAGAAGGCGGTCGTCAAGCTGACGGCCGGCGGAGAGTAAGACGAGACGGAAGGAGATCCGCGATGTCCGTTCTGATCAAAGGCGGCCGCGTACTCACGGCGGCCGACGACTACGTCGGCGACATCTACGTCGAGGGCGAGCGGATCTCACTCATCGGCGAATCGCTCGACGTCCAGGCCGAGAAGGTCATCGACGCAGCCGGGAAGTACGTGCTGCCCGGCTGCGTCGACCCCCACACGCACCTCGACATGCCGTTCGGGGGGACGGTCACGATCGACGACGTCGAATCGGGACAGACCGCCGCTGCGTTCGGCGGCACGACCTGCCACGTCGACTTCATCATCCAACCCAAAGGCTCGACGTTCGCGGACGCGATCGACGAGTGGCGCAGCAAGGCGAACGGCAAGCAGGTGATCGACATGGGCTACCACATGGCGGTCACCGACCTCGACGAGGGCGGAACCCTCGAGGAGCTGGCGTCGCTGCCCGACCAGGGGATCACCTCCTACAAGCTCTTCATGGCCTACAAGGGCGCGCTGATGGTGAGCGACGAGACGCTCTTCCGTACCATGGAGGTCGCGGCGGAGACCGGCGCGCTCGTGATGGTGCACGCCGAAAACGGCGACGCGATCGACGTGCTCGTGCAGAAGGCGCTCGCGGAGGGGCACACGGAACCGCACTGGCACGCCCTGACGCGCCCGCCGGAGACGGAGGGTGAGGCCACGAACCGGGCGATCCAGCTCGCCCGCGTCGCCGGCTGTCCGTTGTACGTCGTGCATGTCTCGTGCCGGGAGTCGGTCGAGCCCATCGCGCTCGCGCGCGAGAAAGGCTGGGACGTCTGGGGCGAGACGTGCACGCAGTACTTCTTCGTCGACTATTCGTTCCTCGAGCGGCCGAACTTCGAAGGGGCAAAGTACGTCTACACCCCGCCGCCGCGGGCGAAGGAGAACCAGGACGTGCTCTGGACGCGACGACTTCTCGAAGATTCCGAACGGGGGACCGGGGCTCGAGAACCGGCTCCACATGATCCACGAGTTCGGCGTGCGCACCGGACGGATCTCGCTGAACCGGATGGTCGAGCTGCTTTGCACGAATCCGGCGAAGCTGTTCGGGCTCTATCCGCGCAAGGGCACGATTGCAGTCGGCTCGGATGCGGACATCGTCGTGTTCGATCCGGACAAGAAGCACACGATCACGGCGAAGCAGCAACACTCGAAGGTCGACTACAACCTCTATGAGGGGACTGAGGTGACCGGCTCGCCGGAAACCGTCCTGCTCCGGGGTCATGTACTGGTCGACGGCGGCGAGCTCGTGGCCGAGCCGGGCATCGGACAGTTCGTGCGCCGCGCGAAGTTCGGCGAGGAACTGAAGCCGGCAGCCGCCGTCGCGGCGGCCTAGAGAAACAGCGGGCGGCCGCCGCTTCGGCGGCCGCCCGGCTTGCCGTTAGGGACAGATGACCCGCGGGTTATAGGGCTGGAAGAGACCACTGGGGTTCGGCTTCCAGATCCACGAGTGCAGCGCGTAGAACGCCGGGAGGCCGTAGCGATTCCCGGCAGGCGTGAGCATGAACGTCTGGCCGAAGAGCGACGGTGGCGCCGCGCCGGCACCGTGCTCGCCCTCCCACGCTGCCACAAACACGAGGTACTCCAGGGCAACGAGCTTCATGCCCCCGTTGTCCGTCGGCTCGTAGACGAGCAGTTCCGGGTGCTCGGCGTCGATGTTCTCGTCCAGCAGGTCCGGATTCAGCATGTGGACGCCCATCCCACCGGCGCCTTCCTGGGCGATGCAGGTCTTCTTGGCGAGGTCCTCGACGGTGACGCTGTACCCGGCCGCCTTCGCGACGTCGAGATCGTGGAAACGCGCCGTCGCCGGCACCGAGCTGTCGAGCGAACCTCGGCTGTCCGCGAACGCGATTCCCGCGGGGACGAGGATCGCCACCCCAAGCAGAAGCAGAAGCAGCGTGCGCCTTCGTTTCATGGACTCCCTCTCCTCTCGAATCAGTTCTTGACCGGGACGGGATCCGGACGCACGAGCACCGTGTCTGCAACCTCGATGATCTCGTCCGCCGGTAGGTCCGCCTTCTGGGCGTGTCGCCGAATCGCCTCTGGGCTCGTGCCCTGGTAGATGCAAACCGTTCCTACCTCGCCGTCCTGCTCCTCGAGCACGTAGCTCCGGATCCAGCGGACGTCATCGGCCATCCGCTCACCCTCGGCGGTCGAACGAGCGGCCGCCTCCTCCAGGTCCTCGGCCGTCTTCCAGCCCTTTCGCCTGAAAATCACGTACGTCTGCACGTGCACCTCCTGTTTGATTGCCAACCACGGAGATCGTCTGCCTCGGGCCGTCAAACGACCGTCATGGGCGCCGTCAAACAAGCGTCAGAGGGGTACGCTGGCCCGCAGATGGTGCGCGTTCGCCTGCTGGGGGAGCTGACTGTCGAGGTGGAGGGCGAGCGGCGGGCCCTACCGCCGGGACGCCCCGCCGAACTCTTCGCCTGGCTAGCGCTCAATCCCGGCCTCCATCCGCGGTCCAGCGTCGCGGGCCGCTTCTGGCCCGATGTGCTCGACGCCAGCGCCCGCGCGAGCCTGCGGAACGCCGTCTGGGCGATCCGCCGCGTGCTCGGGCCTGCTGCCGAGGGGGCGCTGGTCGCAACCAGGGACCGAATCGGGCTCGCGAACGGCGAGACGGTCTGGGTCGACGCGCGGGATCCCGATCTCCTTGCTCGCGCAGACGCGGAGCTCCTTCCCGGCCTCGACGAGGACTGGGCGATCGAGGCACGGGACGAGCTTCGACGACGCCGGGTGGAATGGCTCAACGAGGCAGCCCGGGAGGCGGAGGCCGAGGGCGAACACGTGCGCGCTCTGGCGCTCACTCGGCAGCAGGCAGAGCTCGATCCACTATCGGAGCACGTCCACCGCGCCCTGCTTCGCCGCCTGGCCCAGTCGGGGGAGGCGCCCGCAGCCCTCGCTGCCCACGCAACCTTTCGTACGCGCATGCTCGCGACGCTCCGCATCGGCCCGTCGGCCGAGACCGAGCGAATCGCCGAGGAGATCCGCCGAGGCACGGGCACCGAGGACCGAGAATTGCCCGCGCCGCTCCGGCGGGCCGACCGGGATCCCTTCGTCGGCCGCGAGGCGGAGCTGCGCCACCTGCGCGCGCTGTGGTCCCGCGTGGCGATCGGGAAGGGGCGAGCCCAGCTGGCCCTGCTCGCCGGCGAGCCGGGCATCGGCAAGACGCGACTCGCAGCGCGTTTCGCACGCGAGGTGCACGAAGCCGGAGCTCCTGTCCTCTACGGCGCCTGCCTCGAGACCCCGCTTCGACCGTATGAGCCGTTCGCCGAGGCCCTGCGGTCGCCGCTGCAGGGCGCCGAGGCCGTCACCACCGTCGAGGAGCGACTCGGAGAGCTTGCCGCCGCACGCCCGGTCCTGTTCGTCGTCGATGACCTCCACTGGAGCGATCGCGGCACGCTCGCGCTGCTCGGGCAGCTCGTCCGAACGGCGTTCGCCGGACGACTCGCCATCCTGGCCGCGTACCGCGAGACTGGAGCGGCCGATCCGCAACTCCGCGAGGCCGTGGCCGGCGTGCGACGGCACTGCGACGTCACCCGCCTCCGCTTGGAGGGATTGCCCGAGGAAGACGTCCGCTCGCTCCTCGTCGCAAGCATCGAGACCGGACCGGCGGCGGAGCAAGCCGGCGCGATCCACGGCCGCACGGACGGGAACCCGTTCTTCGTCCGCGAGCTAGCCCGCCACTTGCTGGAAGGCGACGGCGGCGAGATTCCCGACGCGGTACGTGAGGTCGTCGCCGCGCGCGTCGCGCGTCTACCGCCGGCCTGTGCGGAGATCGTCTCGACCGCGTCCGTCCTCGGTGATCCGTTTCCGGTCGATCTCCTCGCCGAGGTCGCCCGAGTGGACGAGGATGCCGCTGCCGATCATCTGGACGAAGCTGCCGAGGCAGGGCTCGTCGAGGAGCTCGGGCCCTCGCTCTACGCCTTCGTGCACTCGCTGACGCGCGACACCGTGTACCTCGGACTCAGCCGCACACGGCGGGCCAGGTTCCACCGGCTCGCGGCAGGCGCGCTCGAGAGCCGGTACGGCGTGGGCGACGGCCCACAGCTTGCCGCGATCGCGATGCATCTCCTCGAAGGTGCTGCCGGAGGAGACACACAGCGCGCCGTTGAGGTGGCGAGCAGGGCGGCCGCTACCGCCGCGGAGCAGCAGGCCTACGAGCAGGCGGTGATGATGTACACGAAGACGCTGCAGCTCGTCGGGCCGGACGATGCCGAGTTGAAGCGACGGCTGACGGTGAGGCGTGCCGTCGCCTTCCAGCGGCTGAGCCACTCCTTCATCGACGTGCCCGCCGCTACGACGTAACGGCCGTCCGCCGGCGAACCTCGGCGGGGGTCACCTCGTCGGCGACCTCGTATATCCGCGAGATCGTGTGGCTCCCGAAAGCCTGTGCGTGCTCGCGGACCATCTCCTGGTCGGGGGCCTCGTAGACGCAAAAGCTCGTGATCGCGCCGGCGTCGTCGACGCAGATGTGGCTGTGATCCCAGGTGATCTCCGGGAACCGCTCCTGGATCATCTGGTCCGAGCGCGAGGCCGCGGCGAGCATCTCCTCGTCGCTGATCTTGTCGAAGAACCGTTCGACGACGTACCTAGGCACGGGTGGATCGTACTCCGAAAGGGGCGAACTGTCGCGTCGGTGACGTTTTCGTCGTGTCACGGCGGCGAACGACGGCAGCGGCGCCGCGCGCGACACTCTGTCCAACAGCGTCCCAGGCGCCTTCGGGGGGCGACGGTGCTAGGGGCTTCGCTCTTGGGACGCGGCCCGATGGGCCGCGTCCCAAGCAAAGTTCCGCGAACCCTGGGGCAGTGGCGCGAGCGCGGTCCGCCTCGGGCCTGGGCTAGCGCGTCCGCGGGAAGCCCAAGTCGACCTTGGACGTAGCCGGGTCCGGCCAGCGCGACGTGACGACCTTCCCGCGCGTGTAGAAGTTGATCCCTTCCGGCCCGTAGATGTGCGTGTCGCCGAAGAGGGAGTTCTTCCACCCGCCGAAGGAGTAGTACGCGACCGGCACCGGGATCGGCACGTTGATTCCGACCATCCCGACCTGCACGTCGAACTGGAACTGCCGCGCGACACCGCCGTCGCGCGTGAAGATCGCGGTCCCGTTCCCATACGGATTCTCGTTCACGAGCCGCACGGCTTCGTTGTACGTCCCAACGCGAGTGACGCCGAGCACCGGCCCGAAGATCTCGTCCTTGTAGGCGTCCATCTCGGGCGTCACCTTGTCGAGCAGTGACACGCCGAGGAAGAAACCGTCGCCGTCGGGAGCGGACTCCCGGCCGTCGGCAACGACATCGGCACCCTGCGACCGCGCGCCCTCGATGTAGGACGCGACCCTGTCGCGATGCTCACGTGTCACGAGTGGGCCCATCTCGACGTCCGGCTCCATCCCGTCGCCGACCTTGATCTTCGGGAGGCGCTCCTGGATCGCCGCGACGAGCCTGTCGCCCGCATCCCCCACGGCGACGACCTGAGAGATCGCCATGCAGCGCTCGCCGGCGGAGCCGTACGCGGCGGACACCGCCGCGTCCGCCGCCATCTCGATGTCAGCGTCCGGCAGGACGATCATGTGGTTCTTCGCACCGCCGAGCGCCTGCACGCGTTTGCCGTGGTTCGTTCCCGTCTCGTAGACGTAGCGTGCGATCGGCGTCGAGCCGACGAACGAGACCGCAGCGATGTCCGGATGTTCGAGGACGGCATCCACCGCGACCTTGTCGCCGTGGACGACATTGAAGACACCGTCCGGCACACCGGCTTCTTGCAGCAGCTCGGCCACGTAGAGCGAGGCCGACGGGTCCTTCTCGGAGGGCTTGAGCACGAACGTGTTCCCGCACGCGAGCGCGGGCGCCCACATCCACATGGGCACCATCGCAGGGAAGTTGAAGGGTGTGATCCCGGCGACGACGCCAAGCGGCTGCCGGATCGAGTAGACGTCGATGCCCGTCGAAGCCTGCTCGGAGAAGCCGCCCTTCATCAGCTCGGGGATCCCGCAGCAGTACTCGATCACCTCGAGCCCGCGCGCAACCTCCCCCATCGCGTCGGAGAGCACCTTGCCGTGCTCGGCAGTCAGGAAGCGTGCAATGTCTTCGCGGTGCTGGTCGACGAGGTCGTGAATCCGGAAGAAGATCGAGGTACGCCTCGACAACGAGACCGCGCGCCAGGACGGAAACGCCTCCTTGGCCGCCTGCACCGCGGCGTCCACCTCGTCAGGCGTCGCGAAGTCGACGGCGCCCGTCTGGCGCCCCAGAGCAGGGTTGTAGACCGGCCCGCTCCGACCTGACTGCCCCTCGACGGAGCGGCCACCGATCCAGTGGCTGATGCGCTCGACGTCCTGTTTCCGCTCAACGGCTGGAGTTGCAAGCTCGGTCATCTCGATCCTCCTCGCACGACCCGCCCAGGGTAGCGCGGGTTACGATCCGACGCGATGGCGACGCTCGAAACGAACAGCGAACTCGGCCGTCAGGTCGTCTCGGACGCGAAGCAATACGTCCTCCACTCGTGGTCGGTGCAGGACGCGCTCGACCCGATCCCGGTCGCGGGCGCCGAAGGCCGCCACTTCTGGGACTACGACGGGAAGAGGTACCTCGACTTCGCCTCCCAGCTGGTCAACGTCTCGATCGGCCACCAGCACCCGAAGGTCATCGCTGCGATCAAGGAGCAGGCAGAGACTCTCTGCACCATCGGCCCACCGATGGCGACCGAGCCACGCTCGACGCTCGCGCGGATGCTGGCAGAGATCACGCCCGGCGATCTGACGATGTCCTTCTTCACGAACGGTGGCGCCGAGGCGAACGAGAACGCGATCAAGCTCGCCCGCTGGTACACGGGCCGACAGAAGGTGATCGCGCGCTACCGCTCCTACCACGGTGCGACCAGCGGTGCAATCACGCTCACCGGCGACCCACGCCGGTGGCCGGCGGAACCCGGCATCCCTGGTGTCGTCCGCATGTTTGACCCCTACACGTACCGGTGTCCCGCCGGCCATCCCGCCCCTTGCCCTGTCTGCACAGGGGCGCCGCACCTCGAGGAGATCCTCCAGTACGAGGGCGCGCACACAGTTGCCGCAGTGATCCTCGAGACGGTCACCGGCACGAACGGCGTCATCGTCCCGCCGGACGGCTACCTGCAGTCGATCCGCGAGGTCTGCGACCGGCACGGGATCCTGCTGATCACAGACGAGGTGATGGCCGGCTTCGGCCGCACGGGCAAATGGTTCGGCGTCGAGAACTGGGACGTCGTGCCGGACATCCTCACGGTCGCCAAGGGGATCAACTCCGGCTACGTCCCGCTCGGCGCAATGGTCGTCCGCGAGCCCATCGCAAAGTGGGTGCGGGACAAGTATTTTGCCGGCGGGCTCACCTACTCGGGCCACCCGCTGGCCTGCGCGTCGGCGGTCGCTTCGATCGAGGCCTTCAAGGAGGAAGGCATCGTCGAGAACGCGGCCGAGATGGGCGGCGTCTTTGCCGAGCAGCTGCGCGGCCTCGAGGAGCGCCATGCCTCCATCGGCCAGCTGCGCGGCCTCGGGTGCCTCTGGGGCATCGAGCTCGTCAAGAACCGCGAGACGCGCGAGCCGCTCGTCCCCTTCAACGCGAGTGGCGAGGCCTTCGCCCCCGTCGCCCGGGTCTCGAAGGCAGCCCTGGAGCGAGGTCTCTATCTCATGACGCACTGGAACGTGATCATGGTCTGCCCACCGCTGACGATCACGCGCGAGGAGATCGAGGAGGGCATCTCGGTGCTCGACGAGGCACTCGCCGTTGCGGACGAGCACGCCGTTTGACGTCGCGACCGCCCCGTACAGTTCAGACGTGATCGCGAAGGTCATCGAGCTCTGCCTCCGCTGCTGCGCAGAGATGGAATGGCGTCATAGCACTTGGCAGTGTTCGCGCTGCCTTTTCAAGCTCGGCTGCTGCGAAGGCGAGTGCCCGAACGACTAGCGAGGTCGGCGTCGTCGTCCTCGCGTACGTCGCGGGACAGCAGGTCCCGCTAGCAGAGGAGGATCGCAACGCCGCCCTGAGGCGCGCTCTCTTCGTCTTCGCTGCCGGTGGTGACCTGCATCGTGAACCGACACTGGACGACCCCGCGGTGCTCGAGCTCGCGGCCGACCTCGACTCCCCCGTTCGGCGTGAGGCGCTCATGGGGGCGATCGGCTTGCTCGATGCAGACCCGGAGCTCGTCGAGAAGCTCGCCGACCCAGACCTCGCCTGGCGCGCCTACGCCTGCGGCCTGCTCGCCGATGCGCTCGGGGAAGCCTGAGGCTCGCGCGACCGCGCGGTGAGAGCCGCCACGATCGCGAGCGTTATCACCGCGGCGCCCACGCCGATGGCTTCGAATCCGAGACCGCCGCTCGTGCCCGCGACGAGAACGAGCAGGAGAGCTCCCACGAGGGCCGTGCCCAACGCGCCCGCACCGATGAAGATGATCTGGCGCACGAGCACGGTCGGCTCGCGCCGTCCCACGCGCGGCTCGACGGACCAGAACGCGAGCTCCGCGGCCGCGAAGAGAGCGGCGGCGACGATTGGTGCCCAAGGGTCAACGGTCCCCTCGCGCAGTCCGAGGTAGACCGAGTAGCCCGCGCCCACTCCGACGACGCCCCACGGGAGCAGCGAGGGCCAGCGCCCTGCAAGCGCCAGCGCAGTGACGGCCCAACCCGCTGCGCCGACCCCCGCGACGACCTGCGGGAGCCGATCGCTTGCCGTTGCCGAGTACGCGAGCACGCCGCTGAGCAGGGCAAGCGCCCACAGCGCGGTGGCTAGACGCGGACCAATCTGGCGTGCCGCCGGTATGCGCTCACCTCCTCCAGTGCCGCGGCAAGCGTGGACTCCTCGCCCCAGATCGCGACGGCTACGCCTGCACGCTCGAACTGCCCCCGCACCGCATCCCGGCGCAAACGCCACAGCCGGTGGCCCAGCTCTTGCACGTCTTCGCGCGGCGGCCGGACGAACGCGTCGGGCGAGACCTCGATCACGACCAGATCGAAGCCGCGCCCGCGAAGGTCGAGCAGCGCATTCGCCGCGCGGTCATCCAGCAGCGGTGTTAGCGCGAGGACGAGAGCCTGCGGCGGCAGCGTGCGCCGCGGAATCACGTCGAGGTCCTTCCAGGCGTGGTTCAGGATGATCTGTGTGTCGAGCATCGCGTCGACAATCCGGTAGAGCTGGGCGGTGCCCGTCCCAGGAAGCAACCAGTTGAGCATGCCTCCGAAGGTGACGAACCCGACGCGGTCCTTCTGACGCAGATACCGAGCGGCGAGACTCGCCGCCGCGCGTAGCGCTGGATCGAGCGTGCTGTGTCCTCCGCGGCGGGCTTCCGCGAAAGAGTCCAGGAAGATGACGACGTCCGCGTTCCGCTCCGCATGGTGCTCGTTCACCCACAGCTCACCGCGGCGTGCGCTCGCTCGCCAGTTGACGTGCCGGACACGGTCGCCCGCGACGAAGGGCCGAAGGTCGGCGAACTCGATCCCCGTCCCCTTCTGCCGCGCCACGTGGTTGCCCGCGGACACCTGTGTCTCGAGCGGGCGAAGGAGGTTCCTCAAGGCTTCTTCCGTCGGGTAGACCTTGAGCGGTTGGCGGCGGTCCACGACCGTCTCGTGCCGGAAGAGCCCGAACGCGTCGTGCGCCCTCAGGTAGACACGCCCGATGCGGAACCCACCCCACCGGTTACAGCCGAGGCGATAGGAGAGCTCGCGCCGCTCTCCGTCGGCGAGATGGAGAACCCGGGGATTGTGGCCTCCCTCGACCGTCAGCTCGCGGGGGAGCTCGAGCAGCACCTCCACCCGCTCGGCTCCTGCGGCTGCCTCCAGCGCGATCCGGACCTCCACCTCGTCCCCCTCGAGGGCCCGCTCGCGCTCGACGGTCGTTTCTACCGAGATCTCCGGCCGGCGAAGTGAGAGGAGCCCGACCGCGGCGACCAGCGCGAAGGGAGCTGCGAGCGCAACCAGCTCGGGCCGGCGCGTTGCGAGCGCGGCAAGCAGCCCGAGCGCAGCGAGCCCCGCATAAGCGCCCAGCTTCGGTGAGGCCGATCGCGTCATCCCGGCCGCGCCGCGAGATCCTCCGCCGCCGGGGTCGGGACCGTATCCAGTGATTCGCGGACGACATCCTCCGGCTGGATTCGCTGAACCCAGAGCTCGGGCCTCAGCATCAACCGGTGCGAGAGGGCGGGGACGGCCACGGCCTTGACGTCATCGGGCGTGACGTAGTCGCGCCCTTGCAACGCCGCTTTGCAGCGGGAGAGCTTCAGCAACGCGAGCGATCCGCGTGGGCTCGCACCGACCTGGACCCGCTGGCTCGCGCGGGTGGACGCAACGAGGTCGACGATGTAGGAGCTGACGGCCTCCACGACGTGGACCTGCTCGACGGCCTGTTGCATCTCCACGAGCCCCGCCCGGTCCGTGACTACATCGAGGCCGACCTCGTCTTCGGCACGCTCGAGCCTCCGCTCGAGGAGCGTCCGTTCATCATCCCTGTCGGGATACCCGATCCCGAGCCGGAGCACGAACCGGTCGAGCTGCGCCTCCGGCAACGGGTACGTGCCTTCGTACTCGATCGGGTTCTGGGTCGCGATCACGAGGAAGGGCCGCTCGAGCTGGTTGCTCAGCCCCTCGATCGTGACCTGGCGTTCCTGCATGGCCTCGAGCAGTGCAGCCTGCGTCTTGGGCGGTGCCCGGTTGATCTCGTCGCCGAGGAGGAGATTCGTAAAGATCGGCCCCGGCCGGAACTCGAAGTCGGCGGTGCGCTGGTTGTACACCGACGAGCCGGTCACGTCTGAGGGCATCAGGTCGGGAGTGAACTGAATCCGCGAGAACTCCATGTCGCACACCTGTGCGAACGAGCGCGCGATCAAGGTCTTCGCCAATCCCGGAAAGTCCTCGATCAGCACATGGCCGTCCGCAAGGAAACCGAGCAGCACGAGCTCGAGCGCCTCGCGCTTGCCGACGACGGCACGTTCGATCTCGCCGATGATCCGGTCGGAGCGCTCGGCGACCTCTGCAACGCTCAGCATTCTTCAGACTCTCTCAAGTTCGTCGACGACCGCGCGCAGGTGCGACAGCGGCGGCCCGTGGGCCAGCCGGTCGGCGGGAGGCGGGCGATGCGGGCGCACCAGCTCCCACGCCGCTGTGCCGATCAGCTCGCGGGCCCGCTCGGGCTCCGACTCGAGCTCGACGCCGAACCGTTTGCGCAGCCGGTGCGCCGCGATCTCACGGAGGACCGGACGCACGCGGACGTGCAGATGGAAGGCGCTCATGGTCGACAGCTCGAGGTCACGCACGAGTGCAAGCTCCCCCGAGTCCCTCGGGATCGTCTTCATCCTGTCGAGCGCACGTTCGAGCTCCGAGAGTCCGCTTGCGGGCGCCTTCGCGCGTGTCGTGCGGACGAGCGCGAGCAAGAGCACGCCTCCCAGCGCAAGGAGATACGCGTCGAGCAGGACGTCGTGAAGCCCAGAGCTCGTGAAGGCAAGGATCCCGAGGGCTGCGCTGGCGGCAAGCCCGACCTTGACCGCCTGTATGACGATGCGCCTCACGCTGCCACCGGCTCGTCGGCCCGCAGATCGTCGCGTAGGGCCGCGAAGGCGGCGATTGCCTCCTCTTTCATCACCGTGTCGATCTCGTGCGTGCTGAACTTCGCCCGCTCGAAGAGCTCCGTGAGCCCGCGGACGGCGTCCTCGCGCACCTCCAGCTGGCGCAGGACGCGGGCGAGATACTCGAAGGGCGCCTCCGCGCGTCGCCGCGGTAGCCCGTGGGCGGCAAGGACGCGCTCCATGTTCGCGTAGGCCGCAATGACGGCTTTGCGCGCATCCGGCTCGCGCCGGAGGTCGTCGATGCTCGCGGCGGCGACGAGTGACAACTCCTCCGCGACGGAAAGTCCATGGGCCGCAGGTGGCAGCGGACGTCTGCGCAGGACGAGCACGGCCCCGCCGATGACGAGGAGCCCACCGACAGCCAGCGCCAGCGACCAGTTGAACTCGGCGGGCCGGCCGCCGGGGATGGGCTTCGGCAACTTGCCCAGTGCCCGCCTGCGCGCGTTCGCCTCCTGCAGGCTCTGCTGCTGTGCCTTTTTCGCTTTCTCCGAGAGACCGTGGTGCACGATCACCTGGTAGCCGAGGGGCACGATTACGGCCATGAGGACGAGCATCATGAGGAAGTTGAGGAGCCAGCGGGACCTCGGCGGCACCCAGTCCCCGCGGTAACGGACGAATGCGTAGATCAGGCCGACGACGATGAGGACGTACACGATCGCGATCAGCGTCACCAGGCTGTCCTGCAGCGAGGCAGGCACCTCCCGGTCCGAAGCCCGACCGTGCCCGTTCGGGTGGCCGCCGCGCGCAGCGAGGGCGACGAGGGCCAGCAGGCTGACGATGCCGAGCGCGAGCAGAGCCGCCCTCACGGGTCGTAGGGACCTTCCCTCGGGCCTCTCGAGCTCGCTCGTCGCCGCCTCCTATCGTTGCAAGGATTAGACGAAGCCTAGGTCAGTCCGGTTGACGTGGCGCGCATCGAGTCCTTCAATACGTTTGTGGCGGAGAGGCGGTCAGGCGGCGACCGAAGAAGCGACGATGACAGGCGTTCGAGCGGCGATCGCCGCCAGGGTGGCGAGCCGCCGAAAGAGGGGGAACGACGCTCCGGGAACGATCGTCGTTCCGGTCAAGAGCGCCGCTCTGGTAAGGACCGGCGCGCCTAGTCCCGCCATTCGATGAACGAGCCCCCGTACGGCGTGAACAGAGGACCCGCAAGGTAGACCCGCACGAAATGAGCCTAACCCGGCTGCCGATCGGGCAAGCTTCGCAACGATGAAGATCGTCGTGGGCGCGGATGACGAAGGCCCGGTGGCGGACGTGGTCGTCGACGAGCTCCGGTCTCGCGGCCACGACGTGACGGTGCTCGACCGCTCGGATTGGCCTGACGTGGCCCGACGCGTAGCGGAGACAGTCGCCTCGGTGGAAGCGGACCAGGGAATGCTCTTTTGCTGGACCGGCACGGGCACTTCGATGGCCGCGAACAAGGTGCCTGGTGCGCGCGCCGCTCTCGCGTGGGAGCCGTGGATCGCGGCAGGCGCCCGCCGTTGGAATGACGCAAACGTGCTGGTCATGAGTCTGAAACGAACGACGCCGGAGACGGCGAAGGAGATCCTCGACGCGTGGCTCGCTGTCGAAGCGCCGGATCCGGACGAGGCAGAGAACATCGCCCGCCTCGCCAAGCTGGATCGAGCCGGACGCGACTAGTACAGCCCGACGCTCGGGCCGCCGGTGTTGCCGCCGAGGTCGTTGTCAGCGGCCTCGATCACGAGTCGCAGCCTGCTCCCCAGGATGCCGGGGCCGCCGTTTCCCCGGATCAGGTTCCGCCTGAGAACCAGCGTGCCGAGGACTCCATCCTGCCCTCCGGCCAGCACGACGCCCGCGCGCTTGGGCGGTGAGGGCTTGAGCGCGTTACGCACGATCGTGTTGTCGATGATCTCGATGTCTGTGGCGAGGACCGCGGGACCGTCGTTCGACTCGAGCTCGAGGAGAATGCCGGGACCGGCGTTGTCCTGAATCGTGTTGCGCGCGATGCGGACCCCGAACGCCGGCTGGCCGCGATCGTCCGGCTCGAGGTCGATGCCCGCAGCCGGTTGGCCCGGCGGAGCATCGCGTACGCCCTGGATCGTGTTGCCCTCGATTCGAAGGTCGATGACGCTGACCGCGGAGATCGCGTTGCGCTGAGCCCCGCTGAGCGTCGAGTCCAGAATCGCGACGCGTCCGACATAGGAGTTGCCGTTCGCGCGACCGCTGATGAGCACGTCGTCCTTTGGCGAGCCGCCGATGTCGAGCCGGCTGAGCGTCGTGCCGTGCCCGAAGATCGCGACGCCGTACATCCCCTGGCCGCCGGGCACGATGATCCGGAGGTTGCTGATCGTCACACCGACAGGCGCCGGCGTCGACATGCGCGAGCGGTTGACGAAGAAGACCGCACTCGACGCGATCGGATCGCCGTCGTACGACCGCAGCCGCACGGCGCCGAGGCCGAGCGACACGATGCAGGCGCCGTCCGACGTGATCGTCGTGTCGTCGTGCGAGACCCAGAGCCCGCGTGTCGCGTAACACTCGCCGTTCGGCAGCCTCGGCAGGAAGATGGTGCCTCCCGTCCGGTCGAGCCGGGCCTGGAGCCAGCCGGTGTCGTCGCGCGGCGTCCCCGTGGCGGCGACGGGTGGGCGCGAGGACTCACTCTGTACCGATCCGCTTCCGCCGGTGATTGCGCGGAGACCCCTCGTCGGACCCCCGGCGTTCCCGCGCAGGTCATTCCGCTCCGCTTTGACCAGCAGTCTCAACTTCCGCCCGAGGACACCCGGCCCGCGATTGCCTCGGACGATGTTGTCGGCGAGGACGAGCCCGCCCTTGCCGTCCCTCTGACCGCCGGCGAGCACGATCCCGCCGCGTCTGGTGGTCGGTGCCGTCCGTCCGTTGCGGAGCACCTCGTTGCCACTCACCTCGATCCCCGAGGCAAACACCGGCGCACCGTTCGTCGGCGCGAGATCGAACAGGATGCCGGGCCCTGCGTTGTCGGCAATCCGGTTTCGGGCGACACGGACGTCGAGCGTCGGCTGCCCACGATCGGCAGCGCGGACATGGAGGCCGGCAGCGGCGTCTGCCCGTTTCGCGCCGCGTGCACCCGACAGCGTGTTCCCTTCGACGCGGAGGCCGATCGGCCCGAAGGCGGTGATGACGTCGCGCTGCCCGCCCGCAAGCGTGCAGTCCCGCACCTCTACCCGTGCCGTCATTCCGCCCTGACCCTTCGTGCCGGCGCCGATGACGACATCAGTGAGCGGCGATCCCGTGATCGTCAGGTGATTGAGCGTCACCTCGTGACCGAAAACGCGGACCCCCGAGACGTGCGCCACGGCCGGCACGACGATGCGAAGGCCGGTGATGGTGATGCGAACGGGCAGCGGCGTGCGGACGTTCGAATGGTCGATGTGGAACACGGACGTCGCTCGTATGGGCTTGCCATTCGCGCCGTGCATACGCGCCTCACCGGGCCCGAGCGCGACCAGGCACGCGCCGTCCGAGCTGATCGACGTCCCGTCCCGCGAGACCCAGAGCCCACGGGTGGCGTAACACTCACCGTTCGGAAGCTTCGGCACGAAGACGGAGCCGCCGGCATCGAGCTGAGCCTGAAGCCAGGCCGTGTCGTCGCGCGGGGCCGCACCGGAGGCTGCCGGCACCGCCACGAGTGTCGCGACGATGCAGGAGATGACCCCGACGACCTTCACTTCGACCCCGCCTCCTCGATGCACGTCACTGCTAAACCATTCTGCCCTGCGGTGGCGCATAGGGCACCCCGCCGCATCTGGCCGCCCGCATTTCCCGGAGGACTTTCGCAAGGCGATGGCGGAGCCGCGCAACCTCAGGGCCTGCGTTGTTCAGACTGCCTGCGGCGTATTCAGTCAAGAATGTGGCCAGGTCCAGCCCGACGCCAACCTGGGGTTCGCGGGCAAGAAAAGCCTCGTACTCATCCGGCTCAGATGACTCAGGCCCAGTCGTTCACGTTTGGATGCACCTAGGCGCGGTGATCTTCTCTGCGGGGGCCGGCGCGACAGGGGGTCTGGCCCGGGAAGCCCTGCGGCGAACGTTCCCGAGCGTTTCCGCTTGCGCGCGCTGGCCCCCTGATATTCGATCTGTCCTCAATCACACGGAGCCAGGCCGCCGGGATTCGCACGCGAACGGGTCGCCCGTGTAGACAGGCATGATCTGTAACTCCTTCCTGTTGTCTAGGACGTGGCCGGGACGGCCACTAGGCGCACGTGTTACGTCGCGCTACGGTCGTGGCGGGCCCGACGTTCCCGCAGTGCGATGGTACGCGCGTTTGAAGATGCCATCGGTGTCGCCGCCGGTTCGCGCGGTGTTGAAGATCCGCTTCCACGACGGCTTTGCTTCGATCGCAACCAGCGCAAGGACGAAGAGCGCAACGCCAACGCCCGCCCAGAGCTGGCCGAAGACGGCACCGATCGCGACTACGACCGCCAGGAAGATCGCCAGGGACCGCGTGATCTGCGGGCGCGTGAGCACCGACTGAGCTTACGCCCTTAGGCGCGGCTTGTCGTCGTTCGGTGGCGCGGCGCGATCCGATCGTTCGTGGCGCGCTGACGAGGGGGGCCGCGACCTCGGAGTGCTCGGTCAGGAATTCGATCCCGTACCGCGGCGCCGCAGCGCGGTAGCGGGCGGCAATCTCTTCGCTGTTGTCGGGCGGAGCCTGCGTTACGTCGAGCGCCGGCTCAAGCGTCTCCTCGAAGGAGCTCTCGATGCCGGACTGGGTGAACGGCAGAATCAGCGGCTAAAGCGCAAGCGGGAGCAACCGGTTGCATACTCGGTCCGGTTGAATGCGGGGTATGTCGGTACCGCGTCTTCACGGGAGAGGCGATGGCAATCGAGCGATCAAAACGTCCGGTCGCTGCTGCCCGGTTAGCGACCGCGGCGCGACGCCTGCTTGACGCCTCAACTCTCTGCGCAATAGCCACGGTGCCGCCTGACGGACGCGCCCACGTAAACACGGCGTACTTCGCATGGAGCCCGGAGTTCGACATCGTCTGGCTTTCTGAGCCGCCGGAATCCAGCTGTTCGGAGCGGCTCGCGAACTCGAGGGTGCCGTGGTCGATGCCGCCGAGGGCCATTACGCCAAGCGGTTCGCCGGTTATCGCCGGGAGGATCTCGGCGCCTACCGCTTCTATCTCTTTCGTCCGAGCCGTCTCAAACTGTTCGACGAGCACGATTTTGGCGCCGGCATGTTCGTGACAGCGCGCCTCACTAGCGATCGTCGGTTGGCCTGGGAGCGGACCGAGCTGTACCGTCCGACGGCTTGATGCTCCGCCGAAGCACCGCCGCTCACTTTGACGTGAGGACGCTCGTGCAGGCGAGGCTTCGC
>WNGA01011667.1_pt1 | contig 21070 bp, 19 predicted proteins | sample 5400061 | NCBI WGS metagenome assembly WNGA01 (sample SAMN13153366, study PRJNA577476) | soil metagenome | isolation source: 100 cm soil or saprolite under grassland replicate 2 | place: USA:California | collected 2016-06-15
GAGCGCATCCGATACATCTCAAGCTGCTGTTCTCCGTGCCGGACGGTCGCATCCTCGGTGCGCAGGCGGTGGGCATGGAGGGTGTCGAGAAGCGTATCGACGTCATCGCCACCGCCATCCAGTTCAATGGGACGGTGCATGATCTCGCCGAGGCGGAGCTCTGTTACGCGCCCCAGTTCGGAGCGGCGAAGGACCCGGTGAATCTCGCGGGCATGCTTGCCGAGAACGTGCTCGGCCGAAGGACCGCGAGATCTGGCTCTCCTGTGGCGTGGGGCAGCGGGCGTACTACGCCACCCGATTCCTGGCACAACGCGGATATCGGCCCCGTAACCTCTCCGGCGGCTACACCACCTATATGGCACTACAGGCCGCGCGGATCGTGTCGTGAGGCGATACGGAACCATCCTACGACACGCAGCGGAGCGAGCTCATACAGATGTGATCGATTATGAAGATGACGAAGAGGACGAAGTCCTCGATGAGATCGATAAGCGCGTCACGCCTCTGCAACAGAGTCCCACCGACTGAGTTACACCTTTCAGACTCCGGGGAGTGTTCCACTCCCCTTTCTTATTGGCGCCCCCTGCGCTAGATGCGGACGGCGCGGGTGAGCTGCTGTGAGTTGACAGGCAGCACGGAATCGCGCTTCCGTGGGAACGGTATGCGAAAGAATTACACTATGCCTTCGGCTGGCCATGGCCGCTCTGCTCTTTACGCTGTTCGCTCCCCTGACGTCCGACTCGCCCGGATCGAGCGAGTCGTCAATTCGCTCCACAAGAAGCTGGAGGACTTCCGCATCGCTCTTGAACAGCTCGTGCCCCACCTAGGGCCCTTGAAGCGGAGCTTCACCTCCTCTCAGTCCTCGTGGGTGGATCGCGCTCAAGACTCAACCACCTCACGCTGCGTCGCTGATCCCTGACTTCTGATCGCCGAACCTATCGGCGCACACTACCGCGACAGCGAGCGCGTCGAACATGTTGAGCTGCTCGGAATCGAGTACGTTGCCGATGTGAACGTATGACGGCCGACGACTTCCGTTATGTTATCTACGCTCACGCTCCGCTCTCGTCTCGGGCAGCAGCGTCATCGACGGTCGCCGCGACGCCGGGTTTCCACGAGGGACGTCATCGACCGCGTGCTCGGTGGACTACGCACCCCACGGACCGAGCCGGACGAGACGGCGCGCGAGGTGTCCTTGACACCGCGCGAAGCGCGGCATAGATTGCGCGCAACCCGAGCCATGCCCCTGAGGACACGCACCGATCGCGCCAAAGGAGGCCGACCCATGTCGACAACACATCGTTTCTCTTCCATCCCCACGTGGTTGTTCGCTGTCGCGGTCCTGCTCGCCGGTGCAGTGATGGGCACCCTCGCGACCGCCCAAGCGCCGGTGAAGGAGGTCATCGTCGGCGAGGTCCTGCCGCTGTCGGGCGCCGCCGCCACGCAGGGCGGCCAGGTCCGGGCGGGCGCGGAGATCGCCGCCGAGGAGATCAACGCCGAGGGCGGCATCAAGTCGCTCGGCGGCGCCAAGATCAGGCTGGTCTTCGGCGACAGCAAGAGCACGCCCGACGGCGGCATGGCGGAGACGGAGCGGGTGGTGACACAGGAGAAGGCTGCCCTCCTCCTCGGCGCCTTCCAGAGCGGCGTGACCTTTCCCGCCACCGAGGTTGCCGAGCGCTACAAGACGCCGTGGATCGTCAACGTCGCCGTCAAGGACGAGATCACCGAACGCGGCTTCAAGTACGTCTTCCGCGACTTCAACAAGGCAAGCTACGACGTCAAGGAGATCCTGGAAGCCGTGGGGCTGTTCGCGAAGGAGACCGGCCAGAAGCCCAAGACGATTGCCATGCTCTACGAGGGCACGGACTGGGGCCGCTCCACCGCCACCTTCGTCAAGAAGATGTTTCCGGCCGCGGGCTATCCGGTCATCCTCGACGAGTCTTACCCGCCCAACCAGTCCGACTTCACCGCGCAGATCCTGAAGATCAAAGCGGCCAAGCCCGATTACCTGATCGGCTGCCTGTACACGCCGGACCACATCCTGTTCTCCAAACAGATCATGGAGCAGAAGCTCGACATCCCGTTCGGCTTCATGTCGGTGGGCGCCGGCAGCGAGGACCCCGCCTTCTACAAGGCGGTGCCCCCGCAGAGCGTCGCCTACATGTGGGTCCAGGAGGACTGGGACATCCTCGCCTCTAAGCGGCCGTGGTACCCGTCGATCAACGAGAAGGCCAAGCCCAAGATCGGCTTCGACATGAACTCGTATGTCGCGGCGGGCTACGGCACCATGTACCTCGTCAAGGATGTGCTCGAGCGGGCCAAGCACGATCCCGACCTCGCCAAGTACCGGAGCAATATCCGCGACGCCGTCGCCGCCACCGACATCTCGGTGGACAAGTGCCAGACCATCGCGCGCAAGGCGGGGGGCCAGACCTACTGCCCCGCCCTCATTCGCGGCATCACCCGGATCAAGTTCGACGCCCAGGGCCAGAACACCAACTCCCACGGGCTCATCAGCCAGAACTTGAACGGCCGGCGCACGATCCTCGCGCCCACCGAGTTCCGTGAGGCGGGCGCGAAGCCGGTGTGGCCGGTGCCGCGCTGGGCCGACCGCAAGTAATCGCCGGAATCGAGCCGATCCCGGAGTGAGGGCGGCGCGCGCGGCCGCCCTCACTTCCCTCATCCCGCGGCCACCTCGCCGGACAGGAGAGCGCCTCATGATCGAGACACTCGCCCAATCGCTCGTGACGGGCCTGCTGCTCGGCGGCTTCTACGGAGCCATCGCAATCGGGCTCAGCCTCATCTTCGGTATCGTCCGGGTGGTCAACTTCGCCCATGGCAGCCTCCTCATGGCCGCCATGTACGCGAGCTACTGGCTGTGGGCGCTGCTCGGCGTCAACCCATACCTCTCCATCCCCATCGTGGGACCGCTCTTCTTCGTCCTTGGCTATGCCGTGCAGAACGTGCTGATCCGCCCCATGTTCGTGCGCGAGCGCGCCCTCGTCATCGAGCCGCTCGGCGTACTCCTCCTCATGGCCGGGTTCGACCTCGTCCTGTCCAACCTCGCCCTGCTGTTCTTCCGCGCCGATTACCGCGGCGCGACGGTCACGTTCGGCTCCGGCACGTTCCCCTTCTTCTTCATGGATCTCTCCATCCCGCGCACGCTTGTCTTCGTCCTCGCCTTCGTCATGACGGGCGGGCTCGCGTGGCTCCTGAAGCGCACCGAGCTCGGCACCGCCATCCGCTCGGTCGGCCAGAACCGCGAGGCGGCCGCGCTCTGCGGCGTCAACGTCTACCGCGTCTACAACGTCACCTTCGGCCTCGGCACGGCCGTGCTCGCCATCGCGGGCGCCGCCATCGTGCCCTTCTACTACGTCAACCCGGCCATGGGCCCGCCCCTCGCCATCAAATCGTTCATGGCGGTGGTGCTGGGCGGGCTCGGCAGCGTGCCGGGAGCCCTTGTCGGCGGCCTCGTCCTCGGCGTGGTCGAGTCCGTGGCCGCGCAGTTCGTGCCCGCCACCGCCGCCGCGATCTTCTCCTTTGTTCTCTTCGCGGTCGTCCTCCTGACGCGACCGCGGGGGCTCATGGGAACGCTCGACGTATGAGCGCCTCCCCCCTCGACCGGGCGCTCATCGTCGCCGCCCTCTCCGTCTTCGCCGCCGTCCCGCTCGTCGTCAGCGACATCGTCTATCTGCATATCTTCATCCTGATCTTCTACTTCGCCTTCCTCGCGAGCGCGTGGAGCCTCGTCGCCCTCGCCGGGCAGCTCTCGCTCGGGCACTCGGCCTTCCTCGGCATCGGCGCCTACACCTCCACGCTCCTCTTCATGGAGCTCGGGGTCACGCCCTGGTTCGGGATGTTGGCGGGAGCGCTCCTGGCGACGGCGGTGGGCGTCGTCGTCGGCTGGCCCGCCTTCCGCCTCCGCGGGCCCTACTTCGCGCTCACCACCATCGCCTTCACCGAGATCCTCCGGATCTACGTGGAGAACACGGAAACGGGACCGTTCGGGCTGCCGCTGCGCGCGGCGATGGGACTGCTCATCCCGCTCAGGGGCGAGGCGCCGGCGATCTTCCAGTTCGAAGGGAAGGTGCCGTACTACTACGTCGGCCTCGCGATGATGTGCCTGGCCGTGCTCGTGAGCCATTCGATGAACCGCATGCGGATCGGCTATTACCTGGCGGCGATCCGCGGCGACCGCGACGCCGCCGAGTCACTCGGCATCAACATCACGACCTACAACCTGATCGCCATGGCGATCAGCTGCTTCCTGACCGCCCTCGGCGGCACCTTCTACGCCCAGTACTTCCGCTATGTCAACCCGACGCGCCTCCTCGGCGTCGACCTCGCCATCGAGATCGCCCTCGTCGGCCTCATCGGCGGCTGGCAGACCGTGCTCGGCCCTGTCATCGGCTCCATCCTCCTCAGCCCCACGAGCGAGATCATCCGCGGCCAGCTGGGCGGCACCTACGCCGGCTTGCACCTCTTCCTCTACGGCCTCGTGATGATGCTCGTGATTCTGTTCCTCCCCAAGGGGCTCCACGACCCGCTCATGGCGCTGCTCGCGCGGATCGAGGCAGGGCTCGGGCTCACCACGCGCGGCCGGCCCGCCGAGGCTCCGGGCGCCCCGGAGCCGGCGCCGCCGGCGCCACTGTCACCGATCCGAGCGCGGGCCGCCACGTCCGCGCCCTTGCTCGAGATTCGCGGGCTCGCCAAGCGCTTTGGCGGACTCGTCGCCGTCAACGACTTCGACCTCACCGTCGCCGACGGCGAGATCCTCGGACTCATCGGGCCGAACGGGGCGGGCAAGACCACGGTGTTCAACATGGCGGCGTGCTATTTCCAGCCGGATGCCGGCCAGATCGCCTTCGCGGGAAAGAGCCTCATCGGACTCCGCCCCGACCAGGCCTGCGCGCTCGGCATCGGCCGGACCTTCCAGGTGACCAAGCCCTTCCCGGAGAGCACCGTGCTCGCCAACGTGATGGTCGGTGCGTTCTGCCGCGTGCGGAGCACGCGCGAGGCCCGGCGCGTCGCCCTCGAGGCGCTCGACACGGTAGAGTTCGCGCACCGACGTGACGTCCTCGGCCACGAGCTGACCGTGGCCGAGCGCAAGCGCGTGGAAGTCGCCCGCGCCCTCGCGACGGGGCCGCGCCTCCTGCTCCTCGATGAGCCCATCGCGGGGCTGAACGCGACGGAGAAGGCGCACCTACTGGGCCTTCTGCGCGAGGTCCGCGACCGCCGCGGCCTCGCTATCATTCTCGTCGAACACGACATGAAGGCGGTGATGTCGCTCTGCGAGCGCGTCGCGCTCATGCACCGGGGTGAGAAGCTGCTCGAGGGCGCTCCGGCCGAGGTCGCGCGAGATCCGCGGGCCATCGCGGCCTACCTCGGAGAGGACTATGCCGCTGCTTGAGGTGCGAGGGCTCCACTCGGGCTACAAGGACGTCTCCGTGCTCCACGGCATCTCGCTTTCCGTGGACGAGGGGGAGATCGTGACCGTCGTCGGCTCGAACGGCGCCGGAAAGACCACGCTCCTGCGCACCATCTCCGGGCTCCTCGCGCCCTTCGCCGGCGAGGTGATGTTCGGCGGCGAGCCGATCCACGGGCTCCCCCCGCACCGGGTCGTCGAGAAGGGTGTCGTGCAAGTGCCGGAGGGCCGCCAGCTCTTCAGCCATCTCACCGTCGCTGAGAACCTGGTCGTCGGCTCCCATGTCGCCGCCGCCCGCGCCCAGCGCGCCCAGTCTCTGACGATGATCCTCGAACTGTTCCCGGTTCTCGCCGAGCGCCAAGAGCAGATCGCCAGCACGCTCTCGGGCGGCGAGCAGCAGATGCTGGCGACGGCGCGCGCGCTGATGGCCCGTCCGCGTATCCTTATGCTCGACGAGCCCTCATGGGGGCTCGCCCCCATGATGGTCCGCCGCCTCTTCGAGGCGCTCGATCGGATCAACCGGCAGGGCGTGACCATCGTCTTGGTGGAGCAGAACGTCCAGCAGGCGCTCAGCATGGCCCATCGGGGCTATGTCCTCGAGCGCGGAGCCCTCGTGATGGAAGGGACGGGGCCGGCGCTGCTCGACGACCCCGCGCTCAAGACCGCGTATCTCGGTCTCTGAGGGGGTGAGCGCGACGGTGATCTCACGAATGGCGATCTCCGCACCAAGCTTGCGGCCACTTCCTTTCCCTCCACGACGATGCCGCACGCCAGAGTGCCCAGACGACTCGGCTCGTCCACCGTCTCCACCTGAGCCTTCGGGTCGTCCTGGCCGTTCTGCTGCCAGTCGCGGGTTCCACGGCGGCGGCCCAGACTCAGCCCGCCCGTCCGCGGGGCCCCGCCCCAGGGCATGAGCTGCCCCATCTCGCGGCGAGTTCTACGGCAGACGCGGCGCGAGCGGTGCTTGCTGAAACTGAAGTCGAAGAAGCGTAACGGTGTTCCGCGACGTCCTCTCCGCAACCGGCACAGACCGTTCCATAGGGCGATTCTGCGCCGTCATGTGTGGGATGGGCAAGCAGCTCAAAGGTCGCGGGTCGCCGCCATGACGTGCCGCCTGATCCGGTGTACAAGAGGACGACGGACCCGGCTCAGGAGGTCAGCGACGAACCCGGTCGGCATCAGGCGCCGGGCGAGCCGGGTGGCCGGCGCGTATTCTTTGTGCTCTTACTTTCTGCCAGATGCTTTCTTCAGAGCCTCCATATCCAGTTTTTTCATCGACAGCATCGCTGTCATGACGCTTTCAGCTTTGACGGGATCGGGATCACTCACAAGTTCGCCTAAAACTGCAGGCACTATTTGCCAGGAGACACCGAACGTATCATGCTCAATCCAGCCGCATTGTCCGTCCTTGCCGCCTTGACCGAGCTTGGCCCAAAAGTAGTCAATTTCTTCCTGCGTCTCGCAGTTCACGACAAACGATGTGGCTGGGCTGAACTGAAAGAGAGGGCCACCGTTCAAGCCCAGAAACTTCTGGCCATCCAGTTCAAACTCGACGGTCATGACTGCACCCTTCCGTTGCCCGGAAGCTTTCGCTCCCGATTCTCCGTACCGGGCTATCTTGCCGATCTTGGCGCTGCGGCCGCCCTCGGCGAAAACCCTCACGTAAAAGTTCGCTGCTTCTTCTGCCTGTTTCTCAAACCATAGGCATGTGGTGATATTGGACATGAGGTCATTTCCCCTTGCTCACCCAGCGCTGATCCGGCTGCATCATGCTGACACGGTTGCCTTCACTGTCAAAGAATGACACGTAGAGACCGTAGCCTGGTATCTCCATGGGCTCGCCAAGTACTTTGCCGCCGGCATCTGCGACTTTCTTCATGGATGCTTTGATGTCATCCACGGCGATAACTACGGACGGATACTGAGCCGGCCAGTCGTTCCTTTTCGGATAAAAACCACCATTGATCATGCCCGGCATCTTCGGGCGGCGGCTCGTGTCAGTCTCCGTCGTGGTCACGAGAACATAGTCTCCCATATCCGGCCCAAGCTGCTCTGTCTTCCAGCCGAAGGTGCTCTCATAAAACGCTCGCATCCGGCTTCTGTCTTCGGCCGGCATCTCAAAATGAACAACTGGATTCATTGTCGTTTCTCCTTCAATTCTTGAACGGTGGGAGCTGAGCCAGGGTGCCTTCGTGGTCTCTCAACGTCGCGAGCCCTGGGGTGCCATAATTCCGGGACGCCCATAAACCTTAGGCTACCCCAGCGGTCAAGCGCGCACACGCGATCGGCTCCTGCTGTTGACCATCGGGCGCAAAGCGGCTCGAGCACCGCGCGCGCGTGGCGCCGATGGTGGTCCGCATCTGCGAGATCGAGGGCATGCTGGCCCACAAGGCCAGGGCGGACCTGCGCGAGCGCCGTTACGGGGGCCGTTCCCGGATCAGCTGATCGAACGGAGAAGGCGACCGAAGCCGGGGATGACCTCGCGCACGCCGGCCAGCCGCAGCGCCTGCCAGAGACAGGCCTGGTTGCTGCTGATCACCGGCTTGCCGAGGTCGCGCTCGAGCCTTTCGATCCGCACGCTCCTCGCTCTCGGCGTAGATGTCCTGCACGCCGGCGAGCCGGTGATAGCCGACGACCTGCAAGCCGGCCGCCTCCCAGTAGGCCCTGCCCAGCCGGCTGATCGACTCCGGGTACGGCGTGCCGAGCGCGAGCCGCTTCACGCCCAGGTGCTGGAGCGCCGCTAGCACCGCGTGCGCCGCCAGGAGCGCCGGGGCGCCGGTCAAGGACGCGATGCGCTCGATGAGCGGCTGCTCGTTGCCAAAGCCCAGGGCGTAGCTCGATGCCGTGTGGGCCAGGATGACCACGGCGGGGCGCACCTCGCCAAGCGCCGTCGCCGGGCCCGCCAGCCCCTCGCGATACGCGCGCGTGCGCTCCTCCATCCCCGCGGCGCCGCCGGGCGGACCGATCGAGGGCGGCGCCTCCAGACGCGCGAAGTGAAGGCTGACGCCCGGCGGCGCCATGCCGTAGAGCTCGGGCTCCACGGTCGGATTCCCGGGTGGAAGTAACACGCCGAGACGCGCGCGCCAGCCGAACATCAAGCCCTCACGGTGTGTTGAAGCTGCTCGGAAGCACGGCACTGACGTTTCGTAGTCTCGTCAATCAAGACCAGAAAACAGCCAAATCTCATGTCTTGTCGCCGGCAATGGTCACGGCGGGCCGAGGGTTAGGACCGGACGAAAAGTCGAGCGAGAATCGAAATCTTTGCGTGGGTGTATCGAGCCCCTCCGCCGTCAGAATCCCTCGGTATTCGCCAAATGTAGAGAAATACTTGACAGGATCCTGCGGAGGAGCGAGATGGAACAGGAATGTTGTGTCTCGAAGTGTCTGCGTCAGTAGGTCAACGTGCACGGCATGGTCACTATCTAGGCTAGGATTGACGCCTATCGGCTGGCCTTCAAGTGACGTATCTCCCGTGACCAGCAACGGAGAAGGAAGCACGAGTCGGTGCCGGCTCCCATTGGGCAGCTCAAGTTCCTTCAGTTTGATCCTAGCGTTTTGTACGGTTCGGCCACCGACGACTCGCACTCCCACTCGTATCCATATCTCAAGGGTCCTTTTGGCTGGATTAGTCCGAGTCGCGCTACACGAGAGGCATGTAGGATCCCACACGAGATCGAGCGCGGGAGATAGCGCACGCTCAAGTTCGCGCACGTGAGCACTAAGCGCATTCCCCCGTTGACGCTCACGCCGCCAGACTTCATAAGTGGCATGCACTCCGCAGAAGACTGCCGCTGCGGCGGGCATCAGCGTCACCCAATGGGAAGGGAAGACGAGCGCTAGCAGAAACGCAAGAACAGTGAGGAACACTGAGGCCGCGCCACTCAAACGCGTGGCCCATTCGTGGCTAATTGCCCATAAGAAAGACAGAAATCGTTCGTTGTCCCGCACAACGGCAACATATCATTTCCCTTGCCTCAAGTAGATAATCGCGCTTGTCTGCAAGGCCCGCGTCCCTGGGCGCTTTGTTGCTCTGCCGCAATCACGAGCCTACGCTTGAGCGATGGCCCTCCTCTCCGACCTCGCGACGCTACGTGAGCGGGTGGCGAGGAGCCCCGGGCGCCTCGAGAAGCGGCGGCTCGTGGCCGAGTACCTGCGCGGCCTGGCCCGCGAGGACGTGGCCCGTGCCGTCTCGTATCTCAGCGGCCGGGTCTTTCCGGCCTCGGATGCGCGGGTCCTGAACGTACGCGGCCTTCCGCGAGACGTGGAGTCGTCGCCGGAGAGCGGCCCGCTCACGCTCGGGGACGTGGCCGATGCCTTCGAAGCCGTGGCAGGAGCGGGCGGCTCTGGTGCCCGGCGCGCGCGGGAGACGCGGCTCGCCGAGCTGACCGGTCGCGCGTCGGGCGCCGAGCAGGATCTGCTTCGGCGGATCATCGGCGGCGAGATGCGGATGGGGCTCTCCGAGGGGCTAGTGCTCGAGGCGATCGGCGAGGCGGCCGGCGTGGAGCTGCCGGTGGTCCGGCGCGCGGCCCTGGTGACGGGCGACCTGGCCGCCGTCGCCACGCTGGCGCTCGGAGAGGGCGCCTCGGCATTGCTCGCCGCCCGGCCCCGACTCTTCGTCCCGCTCCTCCCCATGCTGGCCGAGATCGCCGGGGGATTCGAGGAGGCGCTGGCCGCCCACGGCGGCACGTCCGCGCTCGATTACAAGTACGACGGCGCGCGGATCCAGCTCCACAGCGATGGGATGCGCGTGGCCATCTGGAGCCGACGCCTCTCGGACGTCACCCGCAGCCTGCCGGACATCGTCGACATCGCGCGGCGCGATCTCGGCAGGGCGCCGTTCATCCTGGACGGTGAGGTCATGGCGCTCGACTCGGCCGGCCGGCCGCTGCCGTTCCAGGAGCTGATGCGCCGCTTCCGACGGGTGCACGACGTGGAGGCGGCCCTCGGAGCCATGCCGCTCGTGCTCCACCTCTTCGACTGCTTGATGGCCGAAGGCCGCTCGTGCCTCGACGAGCCCTACGCGCGACGGTGGGAGGCGCTCGAGGGCGTGACCGGCGGCCGCTGGCTGGCCGAGCGGGCGATCATCTCCTCGGCCGTCGACGGTGAGGCGTTCCTCGGCCGTGCGCTCGAGGCCGGCCACGAGGGCGTCATGGCCAAGGACCTCCGGAGCTCCTACGAGCCGGGTGGGCGGAAGAAGCGGTGGTTCAAGCTCAAGACGGCCCGCACCGTGGACTGCGTGATCGTCGCCGCCGACCGAGGCTCGGGGCGCCGCGTGGGCTGGCTGTCCAATTACCACCTGGCGGTGCGCGACGGGCTTGACTGGGCGGAGGTCGGCAAGACTTTCAAGGGGTTCACTGACCAGGAGTTCAGAGACATGACCGAGCGGCTCCAGGCTCTCGCCACGGCCGACGACGGCTACACCGTGCGGGTGCGGCCGGAGGTGGTGGTCGAGGTGGAGTACAACGAGATCCGGCGCATCTCGGTTTTTGAGCCGCCTGCCGAGCGGGACAAAGTTAGCGGTCCGTGCTGGAAGACCTGGGATAGCCTAAAGCGTCGGCCGATGCGGGCTGCAGGCCGTCGCGATCCTCGTGGGCGCGGCCCAGCGCTTCCTTCAGCCGCGTCAGGTCTTCCTCGATGCGGGCGCCCGGGTCCTCGCCGAGCAGGGCGGTGATCATGTGCGCGAGCTCGCCGCCCGGGGTGTTGTATTGCAGTGACACGCGCACCATAGTGCCGCCGCCGGCCATGGGCTCGAAGCGCACCGAGCCCGCGGACTCGACGCGCGAGCCCTCCGTCCGCCACGCGATCAGCTCGTTCGGCTTGTCGTTGATGATCTCCGCGTCCCACTCGAACTTGGCGCCCATGGGTCCCTTGACCACCCAGTGTGAGCGCGTATCCGATTGCACCGTCACGGATTCGAGATTCGGCATGATCGTCGGGAGGTTGCGGAAGTCCCGCCAGAAGCGGTAGATCTTCTCGGCCGGCTCGTCCATCGAGACCGCCCGCTCGACTTTGACTCCGAGATTGCCGCGACGACCCTGCTCGTCGGTGGCGCGGTCGATGCCGAGCAGGTGATAGACAGCGCAGAACCCCCGGAGACCGCGGTACAGGAGCGTGGCGCCTGCGGCGGCCAGGCCCCAGCCGCTGCGGGATCGACGGAGAAGCCCGAACGCCACCAGCCCGGATCCCAGGACGATGGAGGCGATCCGCTCGCCGTGTCCCACGTTCACCGATTGCGTCGTGGCCGGCCGCTCAGCTTGCGAAAGAGTCTGCATGTCGGGTCCCCTTCACGCGACGTGGTGTCGCAGGTTGAGTGGTTGTGCGCGCGTGGCGCCACAAAGATGCTTCGCAAGGAACGTGCCGGAGGCATAGAAGCAGAGGCCATTTCCCGACAGCTCGAAAAGCCAGTCTCGGGGGCCCGAAAGCCCCGTCGTCTGCTCGAGGGAAGACCGAATGGTCGCTGCGACTAGGAAGGACGTACCGGGTCAAGGCGAACCTTTCCGACCCCGGTCAGGGCCGCCGTGTTTCGAGCTCTCCCAGAAACCCCGCCTGGCCGCGAAGGATCTTTCGCTTGGCGTCCTCGATGGTGAACCAACCGGCGCGGTCAACCTCTTGAAATTCCTGGCGGCGACCCGATCCTGGCGGCCACTCCATCGAGAAGGTGTTGCTCTTCAATGCTTCGGCGTCACAGTCGCCCTCGAACGCCCAGGCGTGCACGATCTTGCCGCCCGGCTGCTTCAGTGGCGTCAGCGGGATGAAGGGCCCACGGGCCGCCAGGCCGGTCTCCTCTTGGAATTCGCGTTTGGCCGCATCGAGGGGATCCTCTCCGGCTACATACTCACCTTTCGGAATCGACCAGGCGCCAGCATCCTTCTTCTTCCAGAAAGGCCCGCCGGGATGAACCAGCAAGACCTCCAGGCCTTCCCCGGAGCGCCGATACATGAGCAAGCCCGCGCTGAGCCTGGGCATATCGTCATCCTAGCAGCCGCCTGGAAGGCTGGTCGTCCGGGTGCCGGCACTCGGGCGCAGCGGCCGTTCGCGGGCTGGACTCAGCCTTGCATATCAAGGGCTTCAGTCCGACGCAGGCTTCTTCGAACAGGAGGGTCACAGTGCGCTGGCGTGACATGCGTGGTAGCGGCAATCTCGAAGACCGTGAAGCCGCCGGACCGGCCGGAGGCATGCTCGGCGGCGGCATGAAGCTCGGCGGCATGGGATTGATCGCCGTCCTGGCGATCAGCTGGTTCCTCGGGCTCAACCCCATGGATGTCTTGGACTCGCTCCAGGGTGGCGCGCCACCGTCGGCGCCCACCCAGGGCGGGGCGCCCCCGAGCGCCTCCGAGCCGGGGATCCGGGACGAGACCAAGGAGTTCATCGCCCGAGTGCTGGGCGACACGGAGGACACCTGGAGCGCGCTGTTCAAGCGGATCGGCGGCGAGTATCGCCCGCCGAAGCTCGTGCTCTTCCGCGGCGCCGTCGACTCAGCCTGCGGCTTCGCCAGCTCCGCGATGGGGCCCTTCTATTGCCCCAGGGACAGCCGCGTCTATCTCGATCGCGCGTTCTTCGAGGACCTCGCCAGGCGGTTCGGAGCGCCCGGCGAGTTCGCGCGTGCCTACGTGATTGCCCACGAGATTGGCCATCATGTGCAGAATCAGCTCGGCGTTACGGAGAAGGTGGCGCAGCGCGGGGGACGGAGCAGCCAGCTCTCCGTGCTGGTCGAGCTGCAGGCCGACTGCTTCGCCGGCGTCTGGGGGCACTTCGCCAAGGAGCGGAACCTGCTCGAGCCGGGTGACGTCGAGTCCGGACTCGCGGCCGCGGCCGCCATCGGCGACGACCGCCTCCAGCAGCAGTCCCGCGGCCGCGTCGTGCCCGAGTCCTTCACCCACGGCTCCTCGGCCCAGCGTGTGCGCTGGTTCCGCACCGGGCTCGACTCCGGCGATCTGGGTCGGTGCAATACGTTCGAGTCTGCCCGCCCCTGAGGCCGGCATGTCACTCCGCCTGGATCCGCGTCGGGCGGCCCGTATGGTCCATGGCTGAGTCGAAGACGGCGGTGATTGCGGCGCTGCTCGGCAACGGCGCCCTCGCGGTCCTGAAGGGCGTCGCCGCGGCCTCCACCGGGAGCGCGGCGATGCTTGCCGAAACGCTGCATTCCATCGCAGACACCGGCAACCAGGTCCTCTTGTTTCTCGGGATGCGCCTGAGTGAGCGCCCGCCGGACCCGAGGCACCCCTTCGGTCACGGCAAGGACATTTATTTCTGGGCATTCGTGGTGTCCGCCATGCTGTTCAGCCTCGGGGGCGCCTTCTCGATCTGGGAAGGGCTGCACAAGTTCCTGCACATCACGGAGCGTGGAGCCGTCTTGGCGTGGACGTACGGAGTGCTGGGCGGCGCCTTCCTCTTCGAGTCCATCTCCCTGGGCATCGCGGTCCGTGCGCTCGCGAGGGAGAAGGGCGACACGCCGCTCTGGGAGTACTGGCGCGACAACCGGGACCCGACGTTGCCGACCGTTCTCCTCGAGGACACCGCGGCGCTCGTCTCGCTCATGATCGCCGGCGGCGGCATCTGGCTCAGCCAGATGACGGGCAGCCTGGTCTGGGATTCCGGTGCCTCGGCGCTCATCGGCGTGCTGCTCGTCGGTGTCGCGATCGTCCTCGCCCTCGAGAACTACTCGCTCCTGATCGGCGAGGCGGCCCCGCAGGCCGTCGAGACCACGATCCGCCGGCTCGTGAGCGACGACCACGAGGTCATCGCGCTCATCGATCTGCGGACGATGCACGTCGGCCCTCAGGACATCCTCGTGGCTCTGGGAATCCAGTTCCGTCCAGACCTCACGACGGCACAGCTCGAGGCCGCCATCGAGCGGCTGCAGCATGCGATCAGAAAGGCGCTCGAAGGGGCGACGAATGCCGGGCTGATCTTGATCGAGCCCACCCGGCCCGGCGCGGAGGCGTCAGCCAGCCCGAGGCGGATGGGGTGAGATCGGTCGCCCGTGGGGCCGGCGTCCGCTGACTACTTCACGAAGCCCAGCACGCGCGGGATGAAGAGCACGGTCTCCGGCACGAAGGCCACGAGGAGGAGGACGGCGATGATGGCCCCCAGGAAGGGCAGGAGCGGCTTGACGAGCTTCTCCATGGGCAGGCCGCTGATGGCCATGCCGAGGAAGAGGCAGAGGCCCACAGGTGGCGTGACATGTCCGATGGCCGAGGCGATCACGCAGACCATGCCGAAGTGGATGGGGTGGATGCTGAGTGCCTGGGCGCCGGGCAGGAGGACCGGCACGGTCACGAGGATGATCTCCGACGGTGTCAGGAACGTGCCCAGGAAGATGTAGAGCACGATCACGAAGATCAGAAAGAGCCACCAGCTCGGGGCGAAGGTGGTGATCGCGTCAGCGACCCGGAAGGGGAACTTCGAGTAGGTCAGCACCCAGCCGAAGGCGCCAACGAGGCCGATGATGAGCCCGATCACGCCGCTGAGGCGCGCGGAATCGACGAAGATCGCCGGAATCTCTCGCCACGAGAGCTTCTTGTAAAAGAGCGGGGGCACCGTGAGGCCGTAGACGACGGCGACGGCGGCGGCCTCCGTGGGCGTGAACCACCCGAGCAGGATGCCGCCCATGATGATGAGTGGGATCATCAGCCCGGGCAGCGCGTTGCGTGTCGCCTTGGCGGCGATCGCAAGCGTCGGGCGGGGCTCGCGCGGATAGTTCCGCTTCCGCGCGATGACGAACGTCGGCACCGCCATGCCGATCGCGATGAGGAGGCCGGGCAGGTAACCGCCCGCGAAGATGGCCGCCACCGACTCGTCCGCCATCCACGCGTAGATGACCGCGATGATCGAAGGCGGGATGATCGGCGCCAGGATGGCGGCGCAGATGGTCAGCACGGTGGCGAAGTCGCGGTCGTAGCCCTTGCGCACCATCTGCGGGATCAGAACGGTGCCGAGTGCGGAGACGTCGGCGACGGCCGAGCCCGAGATGCCGCCGAAGAATATGGCCGAGACGATGTTGACGTAGGCGAGACCGCCGCGAAAGCGCCCGACGAGCACCAGCGCGAGGTCGATCAGCGCCTGCGCGATGCCGCCGCGCGCGGCGATGTTGCCGGCCAGGATGAAGAGCGGCGCCGACAGGAGGACGAACGAATCGGAGAGCAGGCCGACGAAGCGCGCGGGGATGATGATGGGGTTCAGCGCGGGGTAGATCATCGCTGCCGCGAGCGTGCCCACACCCAGGGCGATGCCGATCGGCATGCCGACGACGACGAAAATCACGAAGACGATCAGAAGGGTTTCTGCCATACATCCCTCAGCGCGGCGGCAAGCCGCCAGGCCATCGGCAGGATGATCAGTACCGCGCCGACAGGCATGGCGGCGTAAACGTAGCCCAGCGGCAGGCCCAGCCCGGCGCTCAACTGGAGCTGAGAGTTCGGCACGAGCACGAGGCTGACCTTGATCATCGAGAGGAAGAGCAGAATCCCGCCGCCCTCGGTGACAACTGTGGCCAGCGCCCGGCCGCGCGGCGTCAGCTTCTCGCGGAAGAACTCGAGCGACGTGTGCTCGCCGCGGTACATGGCGGCGGCCGCGCCGATCATGACGAGCCAGACGAAGAGGTAGCGGGGTGCCTCGTCGAGCCCTTCGATCCCGCCGCGGGTCACGTAGCGCAGGATCACCTGGAGGAACACCGCGAGCGTGAGGAGCGCCATCAGCACGCCCGCCAGGACGCCGAGCCCCCCGTAGAAGCGGGCGCCCGAATCGCCGAACGGCCGGTCGCGAACCGGCACGGGCTACTTGATGCTCAGGATGTAGTCCACAACCTTGCGGGCGTCCTTGCCTGCCGGCGTCGCGTAGAACTCCTCGTACACGCTCGCCGTCGCCTGGCGGAAGGGGGTGGCGTCCGGCTTGGTGATGGTCACGCCCTTCGCCTTGACCTGCGCCTGGATGTCCCGATCCTCGTCGAGGATGAATTTGCGGTTCCACTGCTCCGAGTACTTGGCCGCCTCCATGATGGCTTTCTGCGTGGCCGGGTCCTGCTTCGCCCACGAGGCCTTGGACATGATGAGGGCAACGCACTGGTGGGTGTGCCTGACGTCGGCCACGTATTTGACGATGTCGTAGAACTTGTTGTGGTAGAAAGTGTTGATCCCGCCCTCGGCCGCGTCGATCACCTTGGTCTGCAGCGACGTCGCCACCTCGGGAAACGCGATGGGCGTCGAGATCATCCCGAGCGCCTTGAAGGTCGCCACGAGGATCTTGTCCTCCTGGACGCGGATCTTCTTGCCCTTGACGTCGGCGACCGAGTTGATCGGGAAGTGCCCGTAGATGCCCCGGTAGCCCGCCGCGAAGAAACCCAGCAGCTTGAAGCCCTTCTTGTCGAGGACCGGCTCGTAGTACTTCCGGATGGTGTCACTGCCGTCGAGCGCCGCGTACACGTGCTGGTAGTCGCGGAAGATGTACGGCAGCTGGAACGCGGACATCTCCGGCACCAGCGTGGACAGCGGCGCGGTGGTGGTCGGGGAGAGATCGACGGTGCCGAGCTGGACCTGCTGCGCGACCTCGCGCTCGCCGCCGAGGGCGCCGGAGTGGTGGTGGACCACCTTGATCTTGCCGCCCGTGAGCTCGGCGAGCTTGTCGGCGAACTGCTGTGCCGCCAGGGTGGTGCCGTGCTTCGCCGGGTTGACGTTGCCCATCACCAGCTCCTTCGGCTGGGCGAAGGCGGGGCCGGCCGAGGCGAGAACGAGTACAGCGCAGACGAGAAGCCTCAGAGCGGTCATTGCTGACCTCCTTGTGGATTTGCGCGAAGGGGATGATCGTCTGGAGCCCGGAGCGTGTCAAGCGCGCTCAGCGCGGCGGGGTCGCCGCGGCGTGCCGCGCGAAGGCCGGCATCACCTCGGTCGCGAGCAGCTCCATGGACCGCTGCCAGAGCTTGGGCTGGTCCCAGTCATGACCGGCCATGAGCATGGTCCCGAAGTGACCGACCTCCTCGCGCAGCGCCACGAGCTGGTCCAGCACGCGCCGGGGACTGCCGGCGATGATCAGCGCGCGCTTGACCGCGTCCACGGTGACGTCCTCGTCGGGTGTCTCGAGATCGGGCTTGAGCATGAAGAGCGCCTTGCGGCCGTGGGAGAAGCTGTAGTGGAAGAAGCGGTAGTAGAAGGACAGCCCATTGTCCGGGTCGGCCAGGCAGTCCTCGGCTTCCGCGTCCGTCGGCGTGACGAGCACGCTGCGCGAGACGCGCCAGATGTCGGGATCCGGACGGCGGCCGACCGCCTCGCAGCCCTCGACGTACTTCTCCCAGTGGCCGCGCAGGTAGCGACGGTGGAAGAAATTGCCCGAGATGGGAATCCAGCCGCGCTCGCCGGCCGTCTTCGCGCTGTTCGAGCTGGGCGTGAGGATGGAGAGCGCGATGGGCGGGTGCGGCTGTTGAAAGGGCCGTGGAATATAGCCCACCTTGAACTCTGGCCAGATGCCCTTGGTCAAAGAGATCTTCCAGAACTTCCCGTCGATCTCGTACGGCGGGTCCTGCGACCAGAGCGCGAGGATGGTGTCGATGGACTCGAGCACCATCTGGGGGCGAAGCTCGGCCTGGCCCACGTCGAACATCTCGAGGTCGCTCACCAGGCCGCCCGGCCCGATACCCATGATGAAGCGGCCCCGGCTCAGGTGGTCGAACATGGCCGCATGGGCCGCGACCGTTGCCGGATGGAGCTGGGGCAGGTTGATCACGCCCGTGCCGAGACGGATCTGCCGGGTGCGGGCGATCACGGTGGCGAGGAAGATGAGGGGCGAGGTGATGCGCTCGCTCCAGGAGCTGAAGTGCTCGCCCACGAAGGCCTCGGTGAACCCCAGGCGATCGGCGAGGATCACCGCCTCCTGGTCTTCCTCGAGGAGGGTGGCGTAATCGCGGGCGGGATGGTGGAAGGGCATGGTGAACATGCCGAGCTTGATCGTCACGAAACGGCTCCTTTCGCTCTCAGCCTCGCGTGATCTGCGACAGCCCGGGCAGGCGGCCGAGGAGATTGCCGCTGACGCCGCCGTCCACGACCAGGTCGTGGCCAGTGATGTAGCGCGCGTCGGAGCCCAGCAGGAAGGCGATGACGTCGGCCATGTCCTCGGGCGTTGCGACGCGGCCCAGGGGGACCAGCGCGTCGCGCTCGGCGGCGATGCTCGGGTCGGCATAGACCTTGGCGGTCATCCCGGTGCGCACCAGGCCGGGCGAGACCGTGTTGACGCGGATCCCATCGGGGCCGAGCTCCTGGCCCAGCACCTGGGCCAGCATGATGAGCGCGGACTTGGTCGGGCCATAGGGGCCCAGGTTCGCGTGCGGGTTGCTGCCCGACATGGACGCCACCGCCACGATGGCCCCGCGCGAGGCCTTGAGCGCCGGATGGGCGGCCTTGGCCAGGAGCCAGGTCGCGCGGGTGTTGACCGCGAACATACGATCCCAGTCTTCGACGAGGTAGTGGAGGAGCGGGCCCGGGCGGTTGATGCCGGCATTGCTCACCAGCGCGTCGAGCCCGCCGAAGCGTCGCACGGTCTCGCCGACCACGCGCGCCGGCGCGTCAGCCTCGCCCATGTCCGCATGCAGGACCAGGGCTTCGGCGCCGAGCCCCTGGAGCTCATCGACCAGGCCGTCGAGCCCGTCGGAGGGGCCCAAGTCCACCGCCGCGATCTTGCCCTGCTGGCCGCGGGACTTGGCGTCTCGCGCGAGGCGCAGGCATGTCGCCCGCCCTATGCCACTTGCCGCTCCCGTCACGAGTGCCCGCATACCCACCTCCCGTGCCAAGGAGTGTACCCCGAAGGCCACCTTAGGAAGGACGGTCACATCGCGAAGGCCGGACACGCCTTCTCCTTCGGCTCCCTCCGTCTCACGCTGGCTATTACACGAAGCGCCAGGATCTCTCGCTGAGATCTTTGGCCATGCAGACGCTCAGCGGGGAACCGATGTACTCCCCGAAGAGAGGGATGCGCGAGAAACCGCTGCGCCCGTAGAGGGCGAGGGCCTCGCCCCAGAAATGCTCCCCGGCCGTCAGCGACCTCGTCAGGTTCCAGGCGGAAATGATTCGCGCCCTCCTCCGGATAGCGGCTCGAGAGCTCGGCATTGAGCGCCTCGATGAGAGTGGCCGCCGTGGGCGAGAGGATATCGACACGCTCGATTCTCACCTCGCTCGCCGCTGACTCTTTCTTCATCACTCTCCTCCCGCTGACTCGCCGCTCACAGTACCACGCGAGCGGGACGAGCCGAACCGCTCATGCCGTTCACGCCGTCGCTCGAGGCTCGCGGGTACGACGCGTGAAGCGAAGTAGAGCTCCCGTAGCCTCTGCGGAGGATGCGAAGGGAATGAGCATTGGTGACCAGGACGACCCGTGGCTCAAGGTCCGCATTGACGGCAAGAGGGCTGGATCCACACGCAGAAAGAGGTTGTGGCTATTGGCCTGCCTCAGGCGGATAGTTGCGTCATGCAGAGGGAGGCGAGGGTCACATCTCCGGCGGCTAGGGAGACGAGTGTGACCGTGGCAGGGCGCGAGGGCGCGACGCAAGAGCTGAGTCGAGTGTGGGGCGGTGTCGGATTTGACTGGGTAATGGCGGTGCTGTCAGCCGTGTTTGTTGGTGGGCTCTTCCTCGACGGGTGGGCCCACACACACGGCAGGCTGGACCAATCGTTCTTCACGCCGTGGCACGCCGTCTTCTATGCCGGCTACGCTGCGGTTGCCGCGGCTCTCGTTGCGTTACTCCTCAGAAACCATGCTCGCGGCTACCCCTGGGAGCGGGCATTGCCGCCAGGGTACGGGCTGTCGCTTCTCGGCGCGCTCGTCTTCGCGTTGGGCGGTGCGGGCGACCTGATCTGGCACACGCTCTTCGGCATCGAAGCAGGCGTTGAGGCCCTCCTCAGCCCCACGCACCTGGCCTTGGCGCTTGGCCTGGGGCTCATTGCCAGTGGGCCGGTGCGAGCGGCGTGGCACCGGCCTGAGCCCGTGTCTGGGTGGGCAGGCCAGGAGCCCATGCTGCTGGCGCTCACAGTCACGCTTTCGATCCTGACTTTTTTCACCGAATACGCGCATCCCATAGTGTACGCAGCGGCCGGCGCGGGTCACCCCTATGGCGGCTCCGAGGGGCTTGGCGTCGCGAGCATCCTGCTCCAGACCGTGATGCTCATGGGGACGATCTTGCTTGTCGTTCGGTTCGGTACGCTCCCGGCGGGGGCTCTCACGCTGATGGTCACGCTGAACGCCGCGGCGATGGGTCTCCTCACTTTTCACGGCGCCTATCCGGTGACTCTGGTGATAGCCGCGGGCGCTAGCGGGCTCTTGGCCGACCTCTTGCGTGCTCGGCTCCGTCCAATGGCCGGGCGCCCTGCCGCCTGGCGGCTCTTCGCGTTTGTCGTCCCGGCTGTCTTCTATTTCTGGCTCTTCGTGGAAGTGAGTGGGTGAAAAGAGGGGGCTGAGGGTGCGGGAATCCGCTCTGGCAGCGGTCGGAAGCGTTAGGGAAGGGGCGCAAGAATCGGGCATGATACGGTCATGCCAACATCGCGACGACCGCGCCGGCTGTGGGACACGTATCGCTTTGCGGGATTCCGACCGAGTGCGACGGTCGTGGGGATCTTCGGTGACCCGCACGCCCGCGTGCTCACCCTCACCCGCCGGTCAAAAAAACGG
>WNGA01004278.1_pt1 | contig 21065 bp, 18 predicted proteins | sample 5400061 | NCBI WGS metagenome assembly WNGA01 (sample SAMN13153366, study PRJNA577476) | soil metagenome | isolation source: 100 cm soil or saprolite under grassland replicate 2 | place: USA:California | collected 2016-06-15
GCCCGGATCACCCGCCGCATGATCTTCCCGCTGCGCGTCCTCGGCAGGTCACGCGTGAACAGGACGCGCGTCACGCTCCTCAAGAAGGTCGGGCTGAAGCCCGTCGTCGTGCACGGCGGCGCCCCCGAGATCACGCGGACGCTCGAGAAGCTCGGCGAGCGAAGCGAGTTCGTGGACGGGATGCGCATCACGGACGCGCAGAGCCTGCCCGTCGTCGAGATGGTCCTCACCGGCAAGGTGAACCAGGAGCTCGTCGCGCTCCTCAACGCGCGGAACGCCGGCGCCGTCGGCCTCTCCGGCAAGGACGGCCGGCTCCTGCGCGCCGAGAAGGCCCACCACGACTCGGGCCGCGACCTCGGCGAGGTCGGCCACGTCGTCGAGGTGAACGAGAAGTTCCTCCGCATGCTGCTCGACGGCGGCTACGTGCCCGTCATCTCGCCCATCGGCCTCGCGGACGACGGCAAGGGGCTCTCCATCAACGCCGACGAGGTGGCCGCGGCCGTCGCGGTCGCGCTCGGCTCGAAGAAGCTCATCTACCTCACCGACGTCCCCGGCATCCTCGAGTCCGCGCCGGACGGCGATCTCGTCCGGCAGCTCACGGTCGCGGACCTCACCCGCCGGGTCGCGGCGGGCGGGATCACGGGCGGCATGAAGTGGAAGGCCCAGTCCATCCTCGCCGCGCTCTCCGGCGGCGTCGAGCGGGTGCACGTGCTCGACGGCCGGCAGCCGCACACCGTCATCGCCGAGCTCTTCACCGACCGCGGCGTCGGCTCGCTCATCCAGCGGGGGACCACGCCGTGACCGACGCCGATCGCCGCCGCGACGCCGTCGCGCGCATCATCCGCTCCCGCCGGATCGCGACGCAGGAGGAGCTGCTCTCGGCGCTCTCCCATGCCGGCTTCCGCGCGACGCAGGCGACGCTCTCGCGCGACCTCGCCCGCCTCGGCGCCCGCCGCGTCTCGCGCCCGGAGGGCGGGACCGTGTACGAGCTCGAGGACGGCGCCGGGTCGGGCCACGGGCTCGGCGCGCTGCGCGGAGTCGTCGCTGAGATCACCGCCAACGCCTCGCTCGTCGTCCCCCGCGATCGGCCCGAGCACCGCCGGGATCTGCGCGAGATCGATCGCGCGCGCCATCGATCTCGCGCAGATCCCGGAGGTGCTCGGGACGATCGCGGGGGACGACACGATCTTCGTCGCGCCCGCGGGCGAGCTGCGCCCTCGCCGCCTCGCCGCCCGGCTCGCCGCGCTGCTCGGTGCGCCGGCGGCGCTCGCCGCGGGCGGCGGCGCGCGCGCGAATTGAGCTCGTGACGCGCTATCCCGCGATCCGCGTCCACTCCGAGTTCGAGCGGAGGACGCAGTCCTCGATGGCGAGCCCGGCGAAGTAGTTGCCGGTCACCGCGAGCTTCCCGCCCTCCAGGCAGCGGTCCACGTCCGCGACGATCTCGGCGTGGCCGAGCGTGGGAGAGGGCAGCGTGCGCCGCGCCTCGACGACCTCGCCGAGGTCCTCGCGCCGGACCTCGAGCACCGCCGCCATGCGGGCGAGCTTCTCGTCGCGCGGGACGCCTGGCCGGAAGTGGAACGCGAACGCCCGCCGCTCGGGGTCCGGGAAGGGATCGCGCGTGACCGCGGAGAAGAACACGTCGTCCACCGGGACGACGAACGCGCACTCGGCGAGGGGCGTGCGCGCGCGCGGCAAGACGACGCCGGCGCTCTCGACGGCGACCGTCTTCACCCGCGTGAGCGCGAGCGACAGCTCGTGGAAGTCGTCCCTGAGCAGCGCCGCCGCCGCGTCCGCCGGGGCGGCGACCGCGCAGCGCTCCGCCTCGAACCGGCGCCCGTCCGCGGTCGTGACCGCGAACCCGGCGCCCGCCCGCGCGACGCGCGTCACGGCGGCGCCCTTCGCGACGGTGACGCCCGGCGCGGCCGCCGCGGCGTCGCACACGCTCTGCAGCCCGCGCTTCAGGCCGAAGCTCCGCGGGAACTCCTCGCGGCGCGGACGCTTCTTGAAGAGCGAGCCCGGGCCCTCGACCGGGAACCCGTCCGCCTTCTGCGAGGGGACGGCGGCGAAGAAGGCGGAGAGGAGGCGGTCGTAGTTCTTCCGCCCGATGACGCCGGAGTAGTACGAGTACATCGTCTCGCCCTGCTTCTTGCGGAACAGGCCGAGCGGCGCGTGCACCGCGGCCTCGAGCCAGCCGAGCTGGAGCAGGACCTTCGGCGGCGTGAGCCAGCGGATCCCGTCGTCCCGCAGGAGCCCGAATACCTTCCTCGCCGGGCCGCGCTCGACGATCTCGCCCGCGAGCCCGGTGCCGACCACCACGTCGAGGAACGACCCGTAGCTGTTGTACGTGGTGTGGGCCCCCATCTCGAACCAGTACCCATCGGGCCGCCGGTGGGACTGGAAGCAGCCTCCGACCCGCTCCTCCCGCTCGAGCACGAGCACCCGGCGGCCCGTCGACGCGGCCTTCCACGCGAGCGAGAGCCCGCTGATACCACCCCCGACCACGATCACGTCCGCTTCCGCCATGCGGCCGGAGCCTTGCAGAGAACGCCGCGGCGCGCCAGCCCGAACCGATGCGGCACCTTGCGCGGGTCGCCCGGAACTCGCTTTTCCGATGCGTGCATCCGATCTAAGAAGAGGACATGCGCATGCGGATCGGCTTCCTCGGCCTGGGCACGATGGGCGAGCCCATCGCGAACAACCTTCGGAAGGCGGGGCACGACCTCACCGTGTGGAACCGCACCGCGTCGAAGGCGAACCACATCGTGTCGAAGGGCGGCAAGCTCGCCCGCTCCGCGCGCGAGTGCGCGACCGGCCGGGACCTCGTCGTCACCTGCCTCTCCGACGAGAAGGCGCTCGAGGCGGTCCTCGAAGGGCCGGACGGTGCGCTCGAAGGGCTCGCGAGGGGCGACACGCTCGTCGACCTCTCGACCGCCGGCACGCGCTCCGCGCGCAGCGTCGCGAAGCGGGTCGCGGATCGCGGCGCGACGTTCCTGTCGGCGCCGATCCTCGGCTCGAAGACGGCGGCGGAGCAGGCGCAGGTGGTCCTCCTCGTCGGCGGGCCCGGCGCGGCGCGAGAGAAGGCGAGACCGGCGCTCCACGCCGTGTCGTCGCGGATCATCGAGCTCGAGGACGCGGTCCAGGCGGCGCTCATGAAGCTGTGCGTGAACGCGGTCGGCGGCGCGATGGTCGCGGGGTTCGGCGAGGCGCTCGCGCTCGGGGCGTCCGGCGCGCTGCCGATCTGGAAGATCGTCGAGGTGCTGCAGGCGTCGCCGTTCCACTCGCCGCTCTTCCTCGTGAAGGGCGAGCTCGTCGAGAGGGAGGACTACGCGCCGCGGTTCGCGGTGTCGCTCGCCGAGAAGGACCAGCGGCTCGCGCAGGAGGCCGCGGCGGATCAGGGCGCGAAGGTGCCCATCAACGAGGCGGTCCGCCGGCTCCTGTCCGAGGCGGTCGAGAGCGGACGCGGCGACAAGGACGTCGCCGCGATCGCGGACCTCTTTCTCGAGTGGGCGAAGGCCAAGAGCCGCTAGCGCGCGTGCCCCCTCACCCCGACCCTCTCCCCGGCTGCGCCGGGGGCGCGGGAGACGAGTCCCCCCGCTCTATTGCGCTAGGGCGTCCGCGACGACGCGGGCGAGGTCGTCGAGGTGGAACGGCTTCTTCACGAAGCCCGCCGGCTGGCCGACCCGCTCGACGCCCTTCGCAACGACGTCCGGCGGCGTCGCCGAGATGAAGAGCACCTTCGGGCAGCGGTCGCCGAGCGTGGCGCGCATCTCCCCCCAGAGCTCGGCGCCGTCCATGGTCGGCATCCGGTAGTCCACGAGCGCGAGATCAGGTGGGTTCTTGAGGGCGAGGGCGAGCGCCTCCACCGAATCCGACGTGGATACCGTCGTGTGGCCCATGCGCTGGACCGCTTTCTCGAGTGCTTTCCGCACGATGTCGGTGTCATCGACGATCAGGACGCGAGCCACGTGAAAGCCTCCGATCTTGCGTCCGTCCACGATGCGCGGGACGTGCCGCCAGAAAGCACTGATCTTTCGAGGGGTACGCCCGTCGTTGCGCACACCCTGGGTCACGCCGCACCGGACGCGGTGCACCCCCATCCGCCAGGGGGGCGGCAACAAGGACCCCGCCGGCGCTACGCGTAGCGCGCGAGGGTTCGGCGGACCGCCTCTGCGAAGTGGCGCCGCGCGGCCGGCGGCGCGACGACCTCCGCATCGCCGCCGAGCGAGAGCGCGAGGCGGGTCGTCCACTCCGCGCTGGCGCCGGGCACCTCGACGATCGCGCCCCCCTTCTCGAGCCGCTTCACGAGGCGGAGGCCGGGGCGAGAGAGCGCCCACCCCGCCGCGGTCGCCCCGACGCGGATGCGGATGGGCTCGCCCTGCGGGTCCGAGAAGAGGCGCGCGCGGGCGAGGTCCGCCTCTCCGGGCGGCTCGAAGCGCTCGTCCGTGATCGTGCACTCGCGCACGCGGTCGAGCCGGAACGCGAGCGGCTTGTCGCGGCCTAGATCGAGGCCGTAGAGGTACCAGTGCCCGAACCGCTGCGCGAGCGTCCAGGGGTGGACGACGCGCTCGCTCTCCGCGTCGCGCGACGCGGAGTGATGGGCGATGCGGACCGCGCGGCGCTCGGCGATCGCGCGCTGCAGCCGGCCGAGGACGGAGTCGCGCGCGGGAGGCGCGCCGGCGTAGATGCGCTCGACGAGCTCGTCGAAGCTCGCGCGCCGGTCCCGGGGGACGGAGTCGCGCAGCGCCTTCACGGCCCGCTCCCGCCCCTCGCCGCCGAGCGCGCGCGCGGCGGCGGCGAGCGCGGCCGCCTCGCTCTCGGTGAAGCGGGGCGGGCGAGAGAAGCTCTGGTGGAGCGCGACGAAGACGCGATCCCCCTCGACGTAGAGATCGAGGAAGTCGTCCGGCGCGAAGGGCGGCGAGCCGACGCCGAGCAGGAAGTCGAGATCCTCGAGCAGCTCCTTCTCCGTGCAGCCGCAGCGACGGGCGAGATCGCGCACCGGGATGCCGGGGTGACGCACCGCGTACGGCACGAGGAAGAGGATCCGGCGCAGTCGATCGCGGGGGTCGGATTTCTTGGACGCGGGGACGGTCGCCTTCGGCTTGCGGGCATTCGAACGGGGCGACGCTCGGCCCTTGGAGCCCCCTGCTTGCCGCTTCGAGGGCGCCTTGCGCCGCTGCGCGGGGCTCACGCGAGCCCCCTCGCCAGGGCGGCGAGCATCCCCCGGGCGCGGTCGCGGAGCTCCTTCGGCGCGAGCACCTCCGCCCGGTCCGCGAGCCCGAGCACGTGCCGGAGGAGCCCCTCCGAGTTCGTCGCGTCCACCTCGACCGTCGCGCCGCCCCCCTCCTCCTTCACCCGCGCGCGCGGGCCGAACGAGGCGAGCACCTCGGCGGAGAGCGGCGGGTCGAGGCGGACGCGGCAGCGCACCGGCGCGTGATGGGCGTACTCCCAGGTCTCGCGCGTGGCGTGGGCCGCGACGGAGAAGTCCGCCCGCGGCTCGAAGTCGCGCGTGCGCGGCGCCGAGGCGTTGACCTCGAGCGACTCGATGCGCGCGACGTGGAAGGTGCGGATCGCGCTGCGCGAGTGGCACCAGCCGACGACGTACCAGGCGCCGCCCTGCTGGAACAGGCCGTACGGATCGACGTCGCGCTCGGTCCGGTCGCGCCGCTCGGCGCCGAGGTAGACGAGGTGGACCCGCTTCTTGTGCGCGACGGCGCGCGACAGCTCCTCGATGTGCACCGCGCCGGCGCCGTGCCCCTCGTCCTCCGACGAGAGCCGCCGCGCCGCGAGCGCGGCCGCCTCCGAGGCGCCGGGGGCGCGCGCCGCGAACGACAGCTTGTTGAGCGCGTGGGCGAGGTCGCGCGCGTACGGGAAGGTCCCGTTCGCGAGCGCAGCCGAGCCGGCGAGGTAGAGGAGCGCGAGGTCCTCCGGCGGGAGCTTCAGGTCGGGGAGGTAGAACTCGTCCTTGTCGATGAGGTAGCCGGCTGGCAGGTCCTCGTCGCCCGCGATCCAGCGGACCGGGATCCCGAGCTCGAGCAGATCCGCCTTGTCCCGCTCGAACTTGCGGATGGCGGCCTCGCCCTTGCCGGCGTAGTCCTCGGCGAACTGCTCCTGGATCTCGCGCCAGGAGACGGGCTCCGCGGCCTTGAGCAGGAGCGCCGCGAGGTCGAGCAGCCGCTGGTCCTTCTGCATCGGTGGGGAACCTGGCAGAGCCGCCCCGTCGCGTCAACGTGGCAGGACCCGTGCTAGGATGGGCACCTCCCGATCGCAGGAGCGTGCGCATGGCAGGGCTCGGACTTGGTCCCCCCGACTTCGCGCTGTTCGAGATCGACGATCCGGACGACCGCGCCGCCGCGCTCGAGGCGACGCTTCAGCCCAAGCTCTCCGCGCTCGGTGGCCAGTGCCTGCAGGGGCTCGCGCGTGTCGGCGGCAAGGAGCTGTTCGTCCACCCGGGCAAGCTCGCGCGGCGCAAGGGCCAGGCTCCGGAGGAGATGCTCGTCGCGTTCAGCGACAGCCCGAAGGGCTACCGCGGCCTCCCGTACCTCGGCGTCGTGATGACGCGGCTGCACCTCCACGCGCGCGTCGGAGTGCGCGGCGAATCGCCGAGGCGGGCACCCATGCAGCTCGCGCTCGAGCGCGAAGCGGTGAACCTCGCGAAGAAGGGCAAGCCGTTCCGCAAGCTCCGCCAGTTCCAGGACTGGAACTTCGAGGAGCTGCCCGAGGTCGCGCCCGCGCACTCGCCCGCGTTCTTTAGCGAGCTCGGCGAGGAGCTCGCGCCGGGCGGCACCGGGCTCGACGTCGGGATCGCGTGGACTCGCGAGGAGGCGCGGAGCCTCGCGATCGGCGACCTGCTCGGCGTGTTTCGCGATCTGTCGCCGCTCTACAAGGTGCTCGCGAACGCGAGCTGACGCGGTCGGCGCCCCCGCGCCGCCCGCGCGCTACGCCTTCTCGCCCTCGGCGGCCGCCGGCCCGGGTACGGGCTCGCCACTCCCGCCCGCGCGCGCCGCGAGCTGCCGCTCCTCGCGCGCCGCCTGGCGCACCGCCTCGACGAGCTCGTCGTGGTCCTTGCGGAGCCCGTCGTACCGGCGCTTCAGCTCGGCGTAGCGATCGTGCGCGAGCTCGATCTCGCCCTTCTGGACGACGAAGACCCGCTTCTCGGTCTCGAGCCGGCCGCGAGCCGCCTTGAGGTCCTTCTCGACCTCCGCGAGCTTCTTGCGCGCGTCGGCGAGCTTCGCCTCGGCTCGGTCCGCCCGCTCCTTTTCGGCGGCGAGCTTCGCCTCGTCGACGCCGGCCGCGGGCGGCGGGGGCGGGGCCGCCGGCGCCACCGCGGCGGGCGCGGGCTCCTGCGCCTTCGCCCGCGCGCGGGCGAGCTCCGCCGCGGCCTTCTCGAGGTCCTTCTCGAGCCCGCGGGCGCGGACCGCGTGGTGCTCCGCCTCGGCGCGCGCCTCCGCGAGGCGCGCGGCGAGCTTGTCGACCTCCTCGCGGAGCGCCGGCGCGCCGCCCATCCGCTTCGCCGACTCCTGCTGCTCGAACGCCTTCTTCTTCGACCTCTCGAGGTCGGCGCGCAGCTGCGCCGCCTCCTCGCGCCGCTCCTTCGCGTCCGCGCGCAAGTCCTGCAGCGCCTTGCGGGCGACGTCGAGCTCGGCGCGGAGCTTCTCGTCCTCCGCGGTGCGCAGCGCGAGCGCGGCCTTTGCGGTCCGCGCCGAGAGGAAGAACCCGATCGCGGCGAGGACGCCGACGAGGGCGACGATGGGCAAGGCGTTCATGGAGGGGGCTCCCGGAGACTCCGTTACGTATCCCGGATCGTGGGGCGGGGGAAGCGGATCGGGAGCCCGCCGAGGCAGGCAGGCGGGCGGGCGGGCCCCGGGCCGAGGGGCGCCGCGGCCCAGACCGTACTAGGATCGCCCTCCGGTGCGACGCATAGCCACCAAGATCTTCCTCGCCTTCGCGGTGTCGCTCCTCGCCTTCGCGGCGGTGGCGGCCTTCGGCATCGTCCGGCTCCACGAGATCCGGCGCGACCTGCGCCTCCTCTCCGGCGGCTATCTCGCCCTCACCCGCATCGCGGCGCAGCTCGAGGTGAAGGACTGGGTCGCCACCCGGGCCCTCGAGGCGAGCGCGCTCGATCGCGGCGCGCGCCAGGTGTACCTCCCGATCGCCCGGGCCCGCTTCACCGGGTTCGTCCGGGAGAAGATCGAGGAGGGGCGGCGGGTGGCGCGCGAGTCGCGCGCGCTCGCCCGCAGCGACGAGGCCCGCTTCCTCGACGAGGTCTCGGGCCGGCTCGACGCCCTCGACGCGCGCTGGCAGGAGTACGACCGCGAGGCCCGGGCGTTGTTCGACGCGCTCGAGGCGGGTGAGGGCCAGGACCCGCGCACCCGGCCCGCGTTCGAGGCCCGCGCGCAGGAGGTCCGCCAGCTCGAGAAGGGGCTGTCGCTCGACGTGAAGCTCCTGCAAGTCGCGCTCGAGACGCAGATCGCCGACCGGGTGCACGCGTCGGAGCGGGCGGAGGGCCGGACCGTCCTCCTCACGGTCGTGTACTCGCTGCTCGCCCTCGCAATCGGCGGCGGGGCGGCGCTCGTGTCGCAGCGGCTCCTCTCGCCGATCCAGACGCTCACCGAGGGGGTGAAGGCGGTCGCCGCGGGCGACCTCACCCGCCAGGTCGAGCTGCGCAGCCACGACGAGCTCGGCCTGCTCGCGGGCGAGTTCAACGCGATGGCGGCGTCGCTCGCGCGGCAGCGCGACGAGCTGCGCCGGGCGGAGCGGCTCGCGGCGGTCGGGCGGATCTCCGCGCAGATCACCCACGAGATCCGCAACCCCTTGAACGCGATCGGCCTCAACGCCGAGCTGCTCGCCGAGGAGCTCGCGAAGGGCGCCGCCCCGGCCGAGGCGGTCCAGCTCGTCCAGGCGATCTCGCGCGAGGTGGACCGGCTGAACGGGGTCACCGAGGAGTACCTCCGCTTCGCGCGGCTCCCACGGCTCTCGCTCGGCCGGCAGGACCTGAACGAGGTGATCGGCAGCCTGCTCGACTTCCTCGCGCCCGAGCTCCAGTCTGCGGGGGTCGAGGTGGGGCGCGACCTCGCCGAAGGCGTGCTGGGGCTGCGCGCGGACGAGGGACAGCTCCGGGCGGTCTTCCTGAACCTCCTGCGGAACAGCCGGGAGGCCATGCCGGCGGGCGGGCGGATCACCGTGCGGACGCGGCGGGACGGGGAAGCGGTCGAGGCCGAGGTCGCCGACACCGGGGGGGGGATCCCCCCGGAAGACCTGACGCGCATCTTCGAGCCGTTCTACTCGACGAAGGAGCGCGGCACGGGGCTCGGCCTCGCGTTCGCGATGCAGGTGGCGAAGGAGCACGGCGGGACCATCCGCTGCGACAGCGCGGTGGGCCGGGGAACGACGTTCACGCTCCGGCTCCCCGCGGACGACGAGCGCGCGGAGGCTGCGGCGGCGACATGAGACGGACCCGGATCGATCGGCGGCGGACGAAGCAGCGGACGGCGGCGGCACCGGCGGTCGGCGCGCCGCGGCGCACGTGGGGCGAGGTCGCGCGCGAGGTCCTCCCGAACGGGCTGCGCGTCGTGACGGCGCCGGCGCCGGGGCTCCACTCGGCGATGATCGCGCTGTACGTCCGGGCGGGGTCGCGCCACGAGACCCCCGCGGTGAACGGCGTCTCGCACTTCCTCGAGCACCTCTTCTTCCGCGGCTCGGAGGGGTGGCCCGACACGGTCGCGATGAACGCGGCGATCGAGAGCGCCGGCGGAAGCCTCAACGGGATCACCGCGCGCGACCACGGCTGCTACTTCACGCCGATCCACCCGGGCGAGCTCGACACCGGGCTCGCGGTCCTCGGCGATCTCATCCGGCGGCCGCTCCTGCGCGAGATGTCGGTCGAGCGCGAGGTGATCCTCGAGGAGATCCTGGACGAGGTGGACGCGGACGGGCGCGACATCGACCCGGACAACCTCACGAAGCGGATCGCGTTTGCGGGCCACCCGCTCGCGTTCAAGATCGCCGGGACGCCCACCACGGTGCGGCGGCTCCGCGATCCCGACGTCCGCGCCCATCACGCCCGGTTCTACACCGGCGCGAACCTGGTCCTCGCGGTGGCAGGGCCGGTCCGCCCCGCGGTGGTGCGCGCGCTCGCGGAGGAGCACCTCGGCGACCTGCCCCGCGGCCGGCGCTCGAGCGATCTCCCGCCGCCGCCGTGGCCCGACGGGCCGCGGCTCGAGGTCGTCTCGCACGAGGACGCGCAGTCCGAGTTCTCGCTCTCCTTCCCGTGCCCGCCGGAGCACCACGCCGACTACCCGGTCCACCTCTGCATCCGCCGGATCCTCGACGACGGCCTCTCCTCGCGCCTGCCGTTCGAGATCGTCGAGCGGCGCGGGCTCGCCTACGCGCTCCACGCCGGCATCGACAGCTTCTCCGACGCCGGCATGACCGTGGTGGACGGCGCGTGCGCGCCCGCGAAGCTCCCGCGCGTGGTCGAGGAGATCCTGCGCGTCCTCGGGGGCCTCGCCGCGCACCCGGTCCCGGAGGAGGAGCTCCTCCGCGTCCAGCGGCGCCACCGGATGACGCTCGCGTTCTCGCTCGACAGCGCCGCCGAGCTCGCCGGCTGGTTCGGCTCGGGCGAGGTCGTCTGCGCGCCCGAGGGCTTCGAGGAGCGCTGCCGGCGCGTCGAGCGGGTGATGCCGGCGGACGTCCTGCGGGTCGCGCGCGAGGCCTTCCGGCGCCGGAACGCCATCGCGGTGGTGGTCGGGCCGGCGCGCCGGCGCGAGCGCGCCGCCGTCGAGCGGCTCCTCCAGACGACGACCGCCCTCCCCGCCTAGACGAACCATCGCAATTCGGAAACACCCGTTCGCCCTGAGCGTAGCGGCGCGAAGCGCCGCGAAGTCGAAGGGCGGGCGCTCGGCGCGCAGGGGCCGCGCGCACGGCCGGCTCCCCGCGCAGGCGCCGTGGCCCGTCGGCGGTCGCGGTGCTAACCTCCGCTCTTCATGGCGGACTTCGTCACCCGAGCCGTGCAACGGCTCCGCGAGGACCCCCGGTTCAGCCGGAACCGCTACTTCCTCGCCCTCTCCTCGCCGGAGGGACGGCGGGCGCTCCGCATCCACCGCCACCTCCGGTCGCTCGAGCGCGATCTCGCGGCGGGCTCCGCCGCGACGGTGGCGCGCGACGCCGAGCGGGTGCGGCTCACGCTGTCCGGCCGGCGCGGCTCGCGGACAGCCTGGCTCACGCGCGCGGAGTTCCGGCTCCTCTGCGGAAGCCCCGCGGTGCGCGCGGCGCTCGGCGACGCTGCCGTGGCGGAGGCCTGACGATGCTCGAGTTCGACCCCGTCCTCCTCATCGGCGTCGACGAGATCGACGCGCAACACCGGGAGCTGTTCGACCGGATCCGCGCGCTGCTCGAGGCGTCCCGCAACCACCGCAGCCGCGAGGAGGTCGTCCGCCTCCTCGAGTTCCTCGGCGGGTACGTCGTCGACCACTTCGCCTCCGAGGAGCGGACGATGGCGGCGTCCTCGTACCCGAGGGCGGAGGGGCACCGGTCGGAGCACCAACAGTTCATCAAGGAGCTCGAGGTCCTGCGCCACGAGCTGAAGAGCGAGGGACCGACGCCGCTGTTCGTGATCCACGTCGGGAATCGCGTCACCGAGTGGCTGCGCGAGCACATCTACCGGACCGATCGGCTGCTCGGCCAGTGGCTGAAGGACCAGCGCTGAGGCGCGAGAGGGGGACGGGTGCCGCTCGAGCAGCAGGAGGCGGGGGAACGGCTCTCCGCGGAGGACCTCCGCGAGGCGTGGCTGCTCTTCGCGCCGGAGGACCGCCGGCTCGGGTTCGAGCAGCTGCCGCGCTCGGAGGCGGAGGACTTCTTCCTCTCGCTCCCCGCGCGCGACCAGGAGGAGCTCGTCCTCGGGCTGCCGCGCGACGCGCGCCGCTCGTGGGTGCGGCTCCTGCCGCCGGACGACGCCGCCGACCTCATCCAGGCAGCGGCTCCGGAGGAGCGCGAGGGGCTGCTCGCGCTGCTCGACGACGCGACGCGCCGCGAGGTGACGGCGCTCCTCGCCTACGCGGAGGACGAGGCCGGCGGCCTCATGAACCCGCGCTTCGCGCGGATCCGGCCGGACGCGACCGTGGACGAGGCGATCAGCTACCTGCGCCGCCAGGCGCGGGAAGCCAACGCGGAGGTCATCTACTACGCGTACGTGCTCGACGAAGAGCAGCGGCTCCTCGGCGTCGCATCCTTCCGCGATCTCTTCGCCGCGTCGCCCGAGAAGCGGGTCCGCGACGTCATGCACACGGACATCGTCTCCGTGACCGAGGACATGGACCAGGAGGCGGTCTCGCACGTGTTCGCGGATCACGACCTCCCCGCCATCCCCGTCGTGGACGCGCAGGGCCGGATGAAGGGCATCGTGACGGTCGACGACATCGTCGACGTCGTCGAGGAGGAGGCGACCGAGGACATCCAGAAGTTCGGCGGCGTCGAGGTGCTCGGCGCGCCCTACCTCGACATGGGCTTCGGGGCGATGGTGCGCAAGCGCGGCGGCTGGCTCGCGGCGCTCTTCATCGGCGAGATGCTCACCGCGACGGCGATGGCGTTCTTCGAGGACGAGATCGCGCGCGCGGTCGTGCTCGCGGTGTTCCTCCCGCTCATCATCTCCTCCGGCGGCAACTCCGGGTCGCAGGCGTCCACCCTCGTCATCCGCGCCATGGCGCTCGGCGAGGTCCGGGTGCGGGACTGGTGGCGCGTCGCCGGGCGCGAGGTGACGACCGGCCTCGCGCTCGGCGTCCTCCTCGCGACCATCGGCTTCGTGCGGATCCTCGTGTGGCAGCGGATCGGCCACATGTACGGCGAGCACTACCTGCGCGTCGCGCTCACGATGTCCGTGAGCCTCGTCGGCGTCGTCACCGTCGGCACGCTCGCCGGCTCGATGCTGCCCTTCCTCCTGCGCCGGTTCGGCCTCGACCCCGCGAGCGCGTCGGCGCCGTTCGTCGCGACGCTCGTCGACGTCACCGGGCTCGTCATCTACTTCGCGGTGGGGAGCGTCTTCCTCTCGGGCGCCCTCCTGTAGGCGCCCGGACCTACGCCGCCCGCTCGCCCGCGCCCGCGAGCAGCGCCCGCAGCCCCTCGGCCGCGTCGCTCCCCTCGAAGACGAAGCCGGCGGGTACGTCGCGGAGCGCCTGCGGCACCGACGCCTCCGACGGCCCGCAGACGACGACCGGCAGCCGGAGCGTGCGGGTGAGCTCGGCGAGCAGCGGCTCGACGTCTTCCGCGGGCAGGAGCACGAGCGCGCCGACCGCGCCCGCCGCGAACGGCCGCCAGAGCGGACGGCTCGCGGGATCGCCGGGGAGCTCGGTCACGTCCACGCGCACGCCGTCGCCGAGCGCGAGCCGGCCGATCGTGCCGAAGGCGCCCGGCGCCGCGCGCTCCGGCTGCCAGCCCGGCACCGTCTGGAAGCGCGCGAGCGCGGCCTTGCGCGCGAGCGGGCCGCCGCCGGCGAGGACGATCTTGCCGACGGTCAGCGCGCCCGACGAGCGGCCGCGCGCGATCCGCGCGCGCAGGGCGTGCAGCTCGTGGGCGGCGAGGAGCGGCGCGGCGTCCTCGGGCGGCGGCGTGCCCGCGGCGCGGCGCGCGTAGCCCTTCTCGAGCAGCGCGAGCACCGCGCGCGCCGCCTCGAGATCGGTCGCGCGGCAGCGGTCGACGAGGTCCTGGAAGATCCGCGGCCCGGCGAGGAGCGTCACGACCTCGGCGGTCACCGGGTGGAGGCCGGCCGGGATCTCGCTCGGGTGGACTGCGAGCTCGACGACGTCGGCGGGCTGCGGCAGCGCCGGCAGGAGCCGCGCCACCTCGTCGGCCTGGCGGAGCCCCTCGAGCACGAGCTCGTCCACCTTCCGGTCGATGCGCGGCTCGCCCTGGAAAGCGCCGGGGACGAACGCGAACTGCCCCTCCCTGAGCGTGAGGAGCCGGTAGAGCGCCTTCTCGCCGCCTGCGACGCGCATGCGCGCGTCGACCACGCGCCCCTGGTCGAGCGCGATCTCCGCCTTCTCGCCCTCGCGCTCCACCGCGAGCTTCCCGCTCTTGCGGTTCACCGCGAGGATCTGGAGGAGGTCGACGAGCGGGATCTGCGCGAGGTTCCCCTCGATCTCGCGGCTCTCGCCGGAGACCGCCTTCGACGCCTCGACGCGGCGGAAGATCTGCTCGATCCGCGCGAGCACCTCGTCGTGGTTGAACGGCTTGCGGAGAAACGTGCCGAGCCGGGCGCGGTCGACGTCGACCGACTCGCCGGTGAGGACGACCGGGATCCGCTCGGTGCGCGGGTTCGTCCGCAGGATGCGCACGAAGGTGCGGGCGTCGAGCATCGGGCAGCGCTCGTCGAAGAGCACGACGTCCGGGAAGCGCAGGATCGCGATCTGGAGCGCGCGGGCGCCGTCGCGCGCCGCGTGCACCTGGTAGCCGCGCTGCCGCAGCGCCGGCGCGAGCGCGCGCACGGTGGCCGGATCGGGGTCGGCGACGAGGATCTTCCGGACGGGGGGCATGCGCGGGAGCCGATCAGAGGGGCTGCAGGTCGTAGAGCGTCTGGAGCTTCGAGACGAGCGCGTCCACGAGCGGCACGTCGGAGGTGTGGAAGGTGCTCCCGCCGGGGCCGGCCAGGAGCCCGTAGGCGGAGTGCTCCGAGATGAACAGCAGGAACTCGTGGCCGTCGAAGCGCGGGTCGCCGTCCACGAAGACCTCGGTGACGAGCGGGTGCCCGACCGGCGCCCCGTCCGCGCCGCGCGGCCCGAGCAGGTAGACGCGGACGGTCGTGTCGCCCGCCCGCGCCGCGACGTCGCCCGGCGGCAGCGCCTGCACGACCGGCACGAGCCCCAGCCGCTCTCGCGTCCCCACGTAGAGGAGGCCGCGCGCGCGCGGGTCGCGCCCGATCTCGCGGGCCGCCTCGCGCTGCGCCGCGACGAACAGCTCGGGGTCGCGCGCGTTGCGCGACGACGGCGAGGACTCCGGGATGCGGACGTGATCGGAGAGGAGGAGGTCCGCGAGCTCCCAGAACGCGTTCGACGGGAGGTCGGCGAGGTGGAGCCGGCGCAGGAGCGAGCCGCGCTGCTCCTCGACGCGCGCGCGCGCCCAGTGGAGCAGCTCGTCGAAGTCCTCCCCGTCCTTCGGGAAGGTCGAGGCGCCCATCGAGAGGAGGACCGGGCACCGACGCTCGAGCTCGCGGATCGCGTCCTCGCGCCGGACCTCCTCGGCCGCGCGGCGCAGGAACATGAGCGCACCGAAGTAGTCGGTCTCCGGGAGGAGCAGGTAGTACTCGCTCTCCGAGACCTTCGCGAGGATGTCGGCGTCGCGCACCACGCGCGACACGGCGGACACGAGGTCGCGGGTGGCGCGCCGGTAGAGCTCGCGCCCGCCCTCCTTGCGCATCTGGTCGGCGTTGTCGATCGAGAGGACGACGAGCGAGAAGGCGCGGCCGTAGCGGCGCGCCTTGTAGAACTCCTTGCCTGCATAGTCGATGAAGTAGGCGAGGTTGTAGGCGCCGGTGTCCCGGTCGCGCAGCCCGATCCGCTCGAGCGCCTGGAAGCGGCGGGCGTTCTTCACTGCGATGGCGGTGAAGTCCGCGACGGTGAGCGCCGCCGCGTGGTGCTCCGGCGCGAAGCCGCCGCGCGCGCGGTCGGAGAGGAGCGCGAGGCCGACCGGCTCCTCGTCTGCGAGGAGCGGCACGTGGAACGCCTCGGTCGCGTCCTTCGCGCCCGCGGCGGTGCTCGGCGCGGACTGGGCGAAGCGCGGCGCCCACTCCGGGTCCTTCGGGTCGATCCGCGGCGGCAGCGCGGCGCGGTCGACGAGGCCACGGTAGCTGCGGAGCTGCAGCTGGCCCTTCTCGTCGGCGATCCAGAGCGCCGCGCCCTGCGCATCGGTGACGCGCGCGAGCACGGAGAGGGCGAGGTCCTGCAGCCGCTCCCCGTCGAGGGTCGCCATGATCTGGAGCCCCTGCCGGTAGAGCGCGTGCGACTTCACGAACTCCTGGTTCTCGTTCAGCAGCTGCGAGTGCTCGCGGCGGAGCCGAACGCGCGCGAGCGCCCGCTCGCACACCTGCACGAGCTCGACGCGGTCCACCGGCTTCGTGAGGAAGTCGGCGCAGCCCGCCTTCATCGCCTGCACCGCCAGCCGCACGTCGTCATGGCCGGTGATGGCGACCGCCTCGAGGTCCGGGTCGCGCTTCTTCGCCTCGCGAACGAGCGCGATGCCGTCGATCCCCGGCATGACGACGTCCGTGAGGAGCACCTCGAAGTGCTCCTCCGCCATGAGCTTCAGCGCGTCCGCGCCCGAGGCGGCGGCGCGGACCTGGTGGCCCGCCGCCTGGAGCAGCTCCCGGAACAGCTCCTGGAAGAACCGCTCGTCGTCGACGACGAGGATGCGCCCGGAGGCCATCTACAGGTCCGCCTCGCCCTCGAACACCCGCTCGGCCGGGCCGCGCATGGTGACGCGCGAGAGGTCCGGCGAGACGGTGATCTCGAGGGCTCCGCCGGGGAGCCGGACCTCGACCGGCGCGCCGGCGGGGACGTCGCCGCGCCGGACCGCGGCGACCGCCGCCGCGCAGGCGCCGGTGCCGCAGGCGTCGGTGAGCCCCGCGCCGCGTTCCCAGACGACGAGGTCGATGCCGCGCGGCCCGGGGCGGGCGAAGCCGACGTTCACGCCGCCCGCGACCGCCCGCTCGATGCGCGGCCCCACCTCGGCGGCCCGCGCGCGCGAGGGCTCGTCGAACAGGACCGCGTGCGGGTTCCCCATCGAGACGCGCACCGCGTGGAGCCGCTCGGCGCCGACCTCGAAGTCCTGATCGCCCTCGAACCGCGCCGGCCCCATCTCGACCGACACCGCCTCGACGGCGCCGTCCGGGCCGCGGTGGAGCGTGCACTCCTTCGTGCCCGCGCCGGTGTCGATGCGGATGCGACCTTCGAGGCCGCGTCGCTCGGCGAGGTGGCGGGCGAGGCAGCGGACGGCGTTGCCGCACATCTCCGCGACCGAGCCGTCCGGGTTGTAGATGTGCATCGCGACGGCGGCGCCCGGGGTGCGCGGCGGGAGGATCGTGACGACGCCGTCCGCGCCGATGCCGCGGCGGCGATCGCACAGTTGGCGCGCCCGCTCGGCGTCCATGAGCGGCCCCTCGACGAGCACGAAGTCGTTCCCGAGGCCGTGGTACTTCGCGAAGCGGAGCGGCACGCGGCGCATCATAGCGCGCTGCGCCCGCCCGGACCCGCCGGCGGACGCGCGGAGGGTCCTCGAGCGCATCGTCGCCCGGCGGCCCGGATCCGAGGCGGCCCGCCACGCGCGCCTCGCGCTGGCGCCGGCAGGGTCTTCGCCTTAGGTAGCTCGCCTCCTTAAGCATGCTATGGGGTCGGTAACGAATAGGGGGAGGGGCTCGTCCGTTTGATCCAGGTCAGGTAGGATGCGCGAGCCCGGGTGAAGGTCGGGCGGGGAGAGTCGGTGTTTCGACGCATGAATTCAGCAGCTTCCGCGATCCTGTTCGCCGCGATCCTCATCGCCGTCGCGGGCTGCTCGCGGGAGGACGTGACCCACTTCCGGGTGCCGAAGCCTCCCGCCGCGACCCCGGCGCCCGCCGCGACGCCGGCCGCACTGGATGTCCCGGCCGCGGCACCGCCGAGGCAAGGTGGGCTCCACTGGACGCTCCCGAAGGGCTGGACGGAGTCGGCGGGCGGCCAGATGCGCTACGCCACGCTGAAGCCGCCCGTCGCCGGGAAGGTGGACGCGTCGGTCGTCGTCCTCCCCGGCCCCGCCGGCGGCGAGCTCGCGAACGTGAACCGCTGGCGCGGCCAGATCGGCCTGCCGCCGCTCGACGACTCCGCGCTCGCGAAGGCGCGCAAGGTCGTGAAGACTAAGGCGGGCCCGCTCAAGGTCTACGACTTCACGAGCGACGGTGCGACGCGCAGCCGGCTCGTCGCGGGCCTCGCCGAGGCGAAGGGCGACACCTGGTTCGTCAAGATCACCGGCGACGCCGACGCGGTCGGCGCCGCGCGGGAAGACTTCATGAAGCTGCTCGGGAGCCTCCGCTTCGAATGAACCGCACCGGCGCGAAGTTGTGGGACGCCGTGACGTCCCTGAAGCTGACCATCGCCTGTCTCGCGGCGCTGATGATCCTCGTCGTCGCCTGCACGATCGCGCAGGTGCGGCTCGGGACGCTCGGCGCGGTGAACCTCTACATGCGGTCCTGGTTCTACTGGATGGACCTCGGCCGGCTCTCGATCCCGATCTTCCCGGGCGGCGCGCTCGTGGGGCTCATGCTGATGCTGAACCTCGTCGCGGCGCAGGGCCGCCGGCTCGAGCTGTCCTGGCGCAAGGCCGGGATCTGGATCGTGCACGCGGGGCTCATCCTCCTGTTCGTGGGCGAGTTCGTCACCGGCGGCTTCCAGGTCGACGCGCGGCTCGTGTTCGAGGAGGGGCAGACCGCGAACTACGTCGAGGTGCCTCGCGACGTCGAGCTCGCGGTGGTCGACACGACCGATCCCTCCGTCGACGACGTCTACGGCGTCTCGGAGCGCGCGCTCGGCCGCGGCGGCCCGGTGCCCGTGTCCGGCACGCCGCTCACGCTCCGCGTCCGCGCGTTCCAGCGAAACGCCCAGCTCGGCCAGGTCCCGCCCGGCGCGCCGACGGCGGGCGCGACCCAGGGTGTCGGGGTCGGGCTCGCCTTCGTTCCGCTTCCGCCGGTCGCGAGCGACGAGCAGGTGGACCTCTCGGTCGCCGTCGTCGAGGTGCTCGCGGGAGGCCGGAGCCTCGGGACCTGGCTCGCGAGCAACGCCATCGAGCAGCGCCAGCCGTTCACGTTCGGCGGGCGGACCTACTCGCTCGAGCTGCGGAACCGGCGCGAGTACCTGCCCTACACGCTCACGCTCGAGGACTTCCGCCACGACGTCTACACCGGCACGGACATCCCGAAGAACTTCTCGAGCCTCGTGCGCCTCAGGAACCCGGCGCGCGGAGAGGACCGGAACGTCCTCATCTACATGAACCAGCCGCTCCGCTACGACGGGAAGGCCTTCTACCAGGCGAGCTTCGGGAAGGGCGACACGCTCTCGATCCTGCAGGTGGTGCAGAACCCGGGCTGGCTCATCCCGTACATCTCGTGCGTGCTCGTGACGCTCGGGCTCCTCGTCCACTTCTTCATCTCGCTCCGGCGCGGCCTCCGCCGTGCCGCGGCGGCGCAGCCGCCGCACACGCAGGAGGCCGCATGAACGCCCGGAAGCTCGCGCCCTTCGTCGCCGGCGCGCTCGCGATCGCAGGCGCCGCCTCGACGCTCGTGCCGCCGCGCGCCGTGCGCGGCTTCGACGTGGACGCCTTCGGCCAGCTCCCTGTGCTCGAGGGTGGCCGCGTGAAGCCGGTGGACTCGGTCGCGCGCAACTCGCTCCTCGTCATTCGCGGCGCGCAGGCGTTCCAGCACGAGGGGCGCTCGGTCGGGCCCGACGAGTGGCTCCTCGACGTGCTGTTCCGGCCCGACGTGGCCGACGCCCAGGCGATCTTCCAGATCGACGACCCCGACGTCCTCGGCATCCTCGGGCTGCCGCAGAGCGCACAGCGCCGCTACCCGTTCACGGTGATCGCGCCGCACATCGAGGCACTCGAGGGCCAGGCGGCCGCCGCCGAGAAGGTGGACGCAAAGCAGCGGTCCCGCTTCCAGGGCGCCGTCGTGAACCTCGCGGAGCGCCTCTACCTGTACTTCCGCCTCAAGAACACGGTCCAGCTCGAGCGCAGCCCCGGCCTCGTCGTGGAGCTCGCCGCGGCGGCCTCGCCGATGGCGCCGCAGCGCCACCAGGCGCTCGCGGGGATGGCCTACTTCCGGCCGGTCCTGCCGCCCGAGGGCGCGACGCCCGAGAGCTGGCGCTCCACCGGCGAGGCGCTCCGCGGTGCGGCGATCGGCGAGCGCGATCCCGTGCTCGCCGGCTGGGCGCGTGTCGGCCTCGCCTGGACGACGCAGGATCCGGCGAGCTTCGAGCGGGCGGTGACCGACCTCCGCGCGCGCGCACACGCCGCGGCGGCGCGGCTCGAGGCGGTCGGCCAGGTCGAGCACGAGGTCGTCTTCAATCGCGCCGAACCGTTCTACACGGGGATGGTGATCTACGTCCTCGCGCTCGTCGTCCTCTTCGCGTCGTGGCTGCGCTTCGGTGAGCTCCTGCGCCCCGCCGCGTACGGGCTCCTCGTGGCCGGCGCCACGGTCCACACGGTCGGCCTCATCTCGCGCGTCCTCCTGCAGGGCCGCCCCCCCGTCACGAACCTCTACTCGTCGGCGGTCTTCGTCGGCTGGGCCGCGGTCGTGCTCGGCGTCGTGCTCGAGTGGATCTACCGCAAGGGGTTCGGGACCGCCGTCGCGGCCACCGCCGGCTTCGCCTCGCTCATCGTCGCCCACCACCTCGCCGGGGACGGCGACACGATGGAGATGATGCGCGCCGTCCTCGACTCGAACTTCTGGCTCGCGACCCACGTCGTCACGATCACCATCGGCTACAGCGGCACGTTCCTCGCCGGGCTGATCGCGATCGGCTGGACCTTCCGAGAGCACCTCGCCCCGCGGCTCGATCCCGCGACCTCGAAGGCCCTCTCGTCGATGGTCTACGGCGTCATCTGCTTTGCGCTGTTCTTCAGCTTCCTAGGGACGGTGCTCGGCGGGATCTGGGCCGACCAGTCCTGGGGCCGGTTCTGGGGCTGGGACCCGAAGGAGAACGGGGCGCTCCTCATCGTGCTCTGGAACGCGATCATCCTGCACGCCCGCTGGGGCGGGTACGCACGCGAGCGCGGGATCATGGCGATGGCGATCTTCGGGAACGTCATCACCTCGCTCTCGTGGTTCGGCGTGAACATGCTCGGCGTCGGCCTCCACTCGTACGGCTTCATGGACAAGGCCTTCTGGGCGCTCTCGGCCTTCTGCGGCTCGCAGCTCGCGCTCATGGGGCTCACCCTCCTGCCGCGGCGGTTCTGGAAGCGCGAGGCGGAGCGCGGTCCGAGGCCCGCCCCCGCGGCCTGAGCGCGCCGCGCGCCGCTCTGAAGCCATTCGAAGGTGAACGGAGTGGGCAACGAGGAGT
>WNGA01007918.1_pt3 | contig 21064 bp, 22 predicted proteins | sample 5400061 | NCBI WGS metagenome assembly WNGA01 (sample SAMN13153366, study PRJNA577476) | soil metagenome | isolation source: 100 cm soil or saprolite under grassland replicate 2 | place: USA:California | collected 2016-06-15
GTCCGCGTCGGCCAGCACGGTCGCGGTGAGCGGCGCGACCGTCATCGACAGCCCCATTGCGAACACGAGCAGCCCGGGCAGCAGGTCCGTCACGTAGTCGACGTCGGCGTCGAGGCGCAGGAACAGCGCCAGGCCCGCGGCTGCGATCAGCGGCCCGAAGCCCATGAAGAAGCGCGGTCCGTAGCGGTCCGCCAGCGCGCCCCAGCGCGTGGAGAGCAGGAACATCACGGCCGTGACCGGGATCGTCGTGGTGCCGGCCTCGATCGCGCTGAAGCCCGCCACCTGCTGCAGATAGAGCACCAGGAAGAAGAACAAGAGCCCCAGGCCGGCGTACATCGAGAACGTCTCCACGTTCCCGATCGCGAAGTTCCTGCGCCGGAACAGCGACAGCGGCAGCATCGGGTGGCGGCTGCGCGCCTCCCACACGATGAATGAGCCAAAGAGGACGGCGCCCACGACGAGCGGCAGCCACACGGTCGGGTCACTCCAGCCATTGCGCGGCTGTTCAATCAGCCCGTAGGTGAATCCGGCTAGCCCGAACGCGCAGAGCGCAGCGCCGACGAAGTCCACGCGCGCGTCCGCCGGTCGTGGCCGACCCTGCGTCATGACACGCGAGACCAGGCCCATCGTGATCAGGACGATCGGGATGTTGATCGCGAAGATCCAGCGCCACGACGCCGCGTCGACCAGCTGCCCGCCGATCAGCGGCCCGAGCACGGTCCCGATTCCGCCCCAGGCGGTCCACGCCCCCACCGCCTTTCCGCGCTCGTCCGGCGGGAAGGTCGCCACGATGACGGCCAGCGCCGCCGGCGTGAGCAGCGCCCCGAAGACGCCCTGAAGCGCGCGGGCGAGCACGAGCAGCTCGATCGTCGGCGCGACGGCGCAGAAGAGCGACGTGAATCCGAAGCCCGCGACCCCGGTCATGTACATCCTGCGCTCGCCGAACAGGTCGCCGAGCGAGCCCCCGATCAGGATCAGCGAGCTGAGCGTGACGAGGTAGGCGTTCGCGGTCCACTGCTGGCCCGCGAGCCCTCCGCCGAGGTCGTCGGCGATCGACGGCAGCGCCACGTTGACCACGGTCGAGTCGACCGTCACCACGGTCGTGCCGAGGATCGCGGCGACCAGAACGAGCTGCTTCTGTTGCGTAGTCGCCAGTGGCGACGCAGCCACGTTCTCAATCCTCGAAGAAGGCGTAGCCGTACTCCCCGCGCTTGTAGGCGAGCTTCGCGATCGCGATCATCCGCTCGTCGTCGTTCCGCTCGACCTGGTTGAGCGCCAGCATCACCCGCGCCGCCGCGCGGCGGCAGAAGGTGTCGCAGATGTAGCGCTCCTGGCCGGACGGCTCGACGCCGTGCTCCTCCAGGTGCGCGCTCACGCGCGACAGCACGGCCACCTGCGCGTAGATGTCGGACACCGCCGACGCCAGCCGCTTCTGGTGGAACTGCCGCTCGGCGATCCCGGCGCGGTGCTCGCGCAGCAGGCCCTCGGTCACCGCGCGCAGCCGCTTCACCTGCTCGGACACCGACCCGGCGAGCTCGTCGAGCTCCACGTGCGCGCGCGTGATGCGGTCCGGGCGCACCTCGCGCGCGATCCGACCCGCCACGTACTCGGCGAGCACCCCGATCGATCCGATCGGGTCCGCGAGCGACACGTCGCCCATCTCCTTCAGCTCGTCGCCCAGCGGCTTCATCCCCGCCAGCGCGATGAACGCGCGCATCACGTCGTTCGCGCCCTCGAAGATCGGGAAGATCCGGATGTCGCGCAGGTACTTCTCGTAGGGCTGGTCGCGCATGTAGCCCGAGCCGCCGGCGAGCTGGAGGGAGCGGTTCGCCGCGTACCAGAGGAACTCGGTGCCCGCGACCTTGCAGATCGCCGACTCGAGCGAGTAGTCCTCCACACCCTGGTCCACCAGGCCCGTGCTCAGGTACGCCATCGACTCGAGCCCGAAGAGATACGACACGGCCCAGCCGATCTTGTCCTGCACCAGCTCGAAGTCCGCGAGTGGCATCCCGAACTGGCGGCGCTCCTTGACGTGGCTGATCGTGTGGTCGAGCAGGTACTTGGCCCCGCCGACCGAGCCGGTGCCGAGCGAGAGGCGCCCGTTGTTGAGGATCTGCATCGCGATCCGGAAGCCCTCGCCGGGCTCGCCGAGCACGTTCTCCGCGGGCACGCGAATGCCGTTGTAGCGGAGCTCGCGCAGGTCGTTGCCGCGCAGGCCCATCGTGTCGAAGCGCTTCCCGACCTCGAGCCCGTCCATCCCCTGCTCGAGGATGAACGCGGTGTACTCCTTCTCGCCGGTCGAGGCGAACGTGACCAGCACGCCGGCCTTCGAGCCGTTGCCGATGTAGTGCTTCAGGCCGTCGAGCCGCCATGAGCCGTCGGACTGGCGCTCGGCGCGGGTCTCCATGCCGGCCACGTCCGAGCCGGCATTCGGCTCGGTGAGCGCGAACGCGGCGAGCTTGCGCCCGCTCGCGAGGCCCGGGAGGAAGCGCTCCTTCTGCTCGTCCGTGCCGTAGAGCGCGATCCCCTTCATCCCGATCGATTGGTGCACGCCCATGACGACGCTGAGCGTCGCGTCGATCTGCGCGAACACCTCGGACACGCGGCAATAGCCCGTCTGCGACAGGCCCTGCCCGCCGTACTCCTCGGGCACGTACAGCCCGAGCAGCCCGCGCTCGCCCAGGTCGGCGATCGTGTCGTCGCCGAGCCAGCGCTCCTCCTCGACCCTCTTCGGGTCGTACGGCATCTCCCTGAGCGACGCGATCAGCGAGCGGATCCGGTCCTGCTCGGCGGGGTCCGGCTTCGGGAAGGGAAAGACGAGCTCCTCGTGGATCTCGCCGAGGAAGAGCGACTTGGCGAACGAGGAGACGCCCCGCTCTATGGCCGCCTCCATCAGGCCGCGGGGCCGGCGCCGTTCACCGAGTCCGCGGCGCGCGGCTCGGGGCCGACGTAGCGGGCGCTCGGCCGGATCAGGCGGCCCTCCCTGTCGGGCTCCGCGATCGACGTATCGAACGCGATCACCCCCTCCAGACCCGACGGAACCTCGATCAGCGCCATGGGTCGGAGAATACTTACGGTCCTTTGATTCGAGTCGCAACAGAAGAGGACGCCGCCGACGTCGCGCGGCTCATGATCGGCTTCCGCGACTGGTGGCAGCGGGACGAGCCCGGCGACGCCGCATTCGAGGCCGGCGTACGGCGCCTGCTGGGCGACCCCCACACGGATTTCCTGCTCGCCGGCGACCCGCCGGCGGGCGTCTGCCAGCTCCGCTACCGGTATGCGGTCTGGACCGAGAGCGAGGACTGCTGGCTGGAGGACATCTACGTCGAGGCCGGCGCGCGCGGATCGGGCGTCGGCCGGGCGCTGGTCGAGGCGGCGTTCGAGCGAGCCCGCGAGCGCGGCTGCGCCCGCATGGAGCTGGACGTGAACGAGGCGAACCCGGCGGCGGTCAGCCTCTACGAGTCACTGGGGTTCGAGGCGTGGTCGGATCCGCCCGGCGGGCGGAACCTGCTCATGCGGCGGCGTCTCTGACCTCGCCGACCTCGTCGCCGACCGCGATCCGGCCGGGCTCGACGATGTCGGCGCGCAGGCCGGCGCGGTGCACCATTCCCCTGAGGACGCCCGGGTGGGTGAGCGACTCGATGTGGTTGCACGGCTCGCACCACTCGACCCCGACGGCCTCGACGGCGCCCACGCGGAAGCGCTTGCCGACCAGGTCGTTGAGGCGCACTCCGCTCGTGAGCACCTGACGGCGGATCTCGGCGTGCGAAAGCTCGATCCCCGTGTCCTCACGGAAGGCCTCGAGCGCCTCGGTCTCGACCAGCGTGATGTCGCCGCGACCGAAGTAGCGGTCGCCGGGCAGGCCCTCGTCGGTGACGTCGATGCTGTCGACCGGCTGCGGGAGCCGCTCGTGCTCGGCGGCGATTCGGATGGCTTCTACGACTCCGGACATGGCGTCCAGGGTACCCTGCTCCGCGCGATGCGCATCCTCGAAGAGGTCATCGAGCGATATCTGCGGGAGCTGCGGCCCGAGCGCTCGCCGGTCATGGCCGAGATGGAGGAGCACGCCGAGCGCGACTCGATCCCGATCGTCCACTGGGAAACCGGCCGCCTGCTGGCGGTGCTCTGCCGCGTGCTCGACCCGGTGGTGCTCGAGGTCGGAACGGCCATCGGCTACTCGACTCTGCACATGGCGGAGCAGCTCCGGGACGGCCGCGTCGTGACGCTCGAGCGGGATCCCGAGCGCGCCGCCCAGGCGCGCTCCTACCTCGAGCGCGGCGGCGTCTCCGAGCGGGTGGAGCTCGTGGAGGGCGACGCGCTCGAGACGCTGGCCGGCCTCGACGGTCCCTTCGACCTCCTGTTCGTGGACGCGAGCAAGGGCGAGTACGCGCGTTACATCGAGTTGGCCGAGCCGAAGCTCTCCGAGCGCGCGCTCATGGTGGTGGACAACCTGCTGATGAGCGGCGAGGTGGCGCTGGCGGAGGACGCCGAGACGCGCTGGAGCGCGGACTCGCTCAGATCCGCGCGAGCGCTGAACTCCAACCTGTTGAGCTCGGAGGGGTGGCTCGCTTGCGTGCTGCCGGTCGGCGACGGCATCGGCGTAGCCGCTCGGTAGCGACGATCCTGCCTGAGGTACCTATACGGTCACTAGGACAGGATGGTCGGTTGGGGCCACTCCCTCACCGCACCGTTTGGCGTCAGCCGACGACCGGCACGCGCCGCTCGTCGTCGAGCTTGTCGAGCGCGCGCTGCATCGTTCCGGTGACGAGCTCGTAGGCGTCGTCGGGGTCCGCCCTCGTGCCGAGCCGCTCCTTCACGTCGATCTTCGGCAGCGCTCGCACGACGATCTTCGAAGGCAGCGGGATGCGTCCCGGCAGGTCGAGCACCGTGACGCCGAACGGCGGCGCCACCTGTGCCGGGAACACCTTCAGCCGGAGCAGGCTGTCGAGCCGGAGCATGCGGGCGAGCCGCCGGCCCTGCCCGAGGAAGAGGGCCGTCTCCTGCCCGCCGATGGCCACGATTGGGACGATCGGCACCCGGTGCTCGATGGCGAGCCGGGCGAAGCCGGTCCTGCCCGCGAAGTCGATCTTCGCGGACTCCCAGGTCGGGCGGTAGGTCTCGTGGTCGCCGCCCGGGTAGACGAGCAGCGCCGCGTCGCGCTCGAGCGCCCGCGCCATGTTCTCGGGGGAGGCGGGCACGGTGCCGTAGCGCGACAGGCTGGCGCGCGCCCCCGGAATCTTGAAGACGAGGTCGTGCGCGAGCTGGTGGAAGCGCCGCAGCGGGCCGAAGTGGTCGTAGAAGCCCTGGGCGAACACGAACGTGTCCGCGATCAGCGTGCCGCCCGAGTGGTTGCCCACCAGCAGGACGGGCCCCTCCGCCGGGATGTTCGAGAGGTCGCGCACCTCGGCGCGGAAGTAGACCTTCGACATCGCGCGCAGGGCCGGCAACGTCGTCCGGATATAGGCCGGGTCCCACGCGTCGAGCCAGTCGTCCGGGTGCTTCCGCAGGCCCGCCATGTCCCCGGTGGCGACGGCCGCCATGCGCGCCGAGCCCGCCGCGGCTCCGAGGACCTGCTCCAGTAGCGCCTCCTCCGCCATGGGCTGGCTATACCCGTGCAGCGGTGGGCATGATCCGGTTATGCGGATCCTCCTGATCGTCTTCGCGCTGGGCCAGCTCGTCCTCGGGATCCTCCTCTGGGTGACCCCCGGTTTCTTCTACGACGAGATCGGGCCCTTCGGAGCGCGGAACGACCACTACATGGGCGATGTGGCCACCTTCTACCTGGCGCTCGGCGCGGTGGCCCTCGTGGCGGTGCGGCGTACGTCCTGGCGTGTGCCGGTGCTCGCGCTTGCGCTCGTCCAGTACGCGCTTCACTCACTGAACCACCTGATCGACATCGGCGAATCCGACCCCGGCTGGGTCGGGCCCGCCGACTTCGCGTCGCTCACGCTGACTGCGGTGCTGGTCGTGTGGATGCTGAGGCAGGAGGTCGCGCGATGAGGGTCTTCGTCGCGGGCGCCAGCGGCGCGATCGGGCGGCCGCTCGTGCCGAAGCTGGTCGCCGCGGGCCACGAGGTGACCGGGATGACGCGCTCGGAGGCGCGGGCGGAGGACGTGCGCGCCGCCGGCGCCCGGGCGGCGGTGGTCGACGTGTTCGACTCGGACGCGCTCGCCGCCGCGATGCGCGGGGCGTCGCCCGAAGTCTTGATTCACGAGCTCACCTCCCTGCCGGACCGGATCGACTTCCGCAAGGAGAACACCTACGCGGCCACCAATCGCGTCCGCACCGAGGGCACCCGCAACCTGATCGACGCCGCGCGGACAGCGGGCGCGCGTCGCTTGGTGTGCCAGAGCATCGCGTTCGCCTATCGAATGGACGGCAGGGGCCTTAAGACGGAGGACGATCCGCTCCTTGCTGACGCCCCGGGCGCGTTCGGGAGCGGCGTCAGCGCGCTACGCCTACGGCCCGGGCACTTACTACGCCGCCGATGGCACCTCGACGGAGGACGTCCGGCGGCGCCGGATGCCGATAGTCGGCAAGGGCAGCGGCGTGTTCTCGTTCATCCACGTGGACGACGCCGCCGACGCCACTGTCGCGGCGGTCGAGCACGGCGCCCCCGGCGTCTACAACATCGTCGACGACGAGCCCGCCCCGATGAGCGAGTGGGTGCCGGTGTTCGCTGAGGCCGCGGGCGCGAAGCCGCCGCGACGGGTGCCGGTGTGGCTCGCGCGGTTCGTTGCCGGCAAGGCTGTCTCCGGGTTCGCCGTGGCGCTCCGCGGGGTTTCGAACGAGAAGGCGAAGCGGGAGCTCGGCTGGCAGCCGGCGCACCCGACCTGGCGGACCGGCTTCGCGGAGAGCCTGCGGCGCGCCTAGCGCGACACCGAGTACGCGATCGGCAGGAAGATCGTGGCGGCGAGGACCAGCAGCACGCCGGCGGCCTGGAGCGTGCGCGACTTGACGATGTGACCGAATGTCCCGATCAGGAAGCCGAGTCCCAGCAGGACGAGGAAGAAGGTCGGCGAGACGCGGAAGTCCCCGGACTGGCCCGGACCCTCGTCGGGGTTGAGGAAATCGGCCATGACGAGGACGAGGGCGGCGGCCACGGGGGCGAAAGTATCCTTCGGAACGGATGAGCGGCGAGTTCACGAGCATCGAGGACGCCCGCGAGCGGCTCGCGGGTGTCGGGTACCTGGCCGACGAGCCGGCATCGCTCGTGTCCTTCCTGGCGGCCCGGCTCGGCAAGCCGGTGCTCGTGGAGGGGCCCGCCGGCGTCGGCAAGACAGAGCTGGCCAAGGCCGTCTCGCGCGCCACGGAGCGCCGTCTGATCCGGCTCCAGTGCTACGAGGGCCTCGACGAGGCGAAGGCGCTCTACGAGTGGAACTACCGCAAGCAGCTCCTGCGCATCCAGACCGAGGCGGCGGACACCGGCTGGCAGGAGGTCAAGGACGACATCTTCGGCGAGGAGTTCATGCTCGCCCGGCCGCTCCTCACAGCCATCACCGCGGAGGAGCCCGTCGTCCTGCTGATCGACGAGATCGACAAGACCGACCAGGAGTTCGAGGCGCTTCTCCTCGAAGTGCTCTCGGACTTCCAGATCTCGATACCGGAGCTCGGCGTCATCGAGGCGCGCACGCGCCCGCTCGTGCTGCTGACCTCCAACAACTCGCGCGAGCTGACCGAGGCGCTCAAGCGCCGCTGCCTCTACCTGTGGCTCGACTACCCGACCGTCGAGCGCGAGCTCGAGATCGTGCACCTGCACGCTCCCGAGCTCGACCAGGCCGTGGCGCGCAAGCTCGTCGAGGTGATCCACATGGTGCGCTCGCTCGACCTGAAGAAGCCGCCCTCGATAGCGGAGTCGATCGACTGGGCGCGCGCCCTGCTCCTGCTCGGCGCCGAGGACGTGGACCAGGCGGTGCTCGAGCGCACGATGTCGATCATCGTCAAGCACCGCACCGACCTCGACCTCGTGGCAGAGCGCGTGGGAGTGAAGCTCGGCGATGGCCTCTTCGGGCGACAGGCGGGGTAACCCCGCCCTCTACGGAGGGGTGCCGCCGGCGCCGGGGCCGGCCGGGATGGCGCCGCGGCTGCTCGAGTTCGCCGACGAGCTGCGCACCGAGGGCGTGGCCGTGGGCACGTCCGAGCTGCTCGACGCGTTCGAGGCGCTCGATGCCGTGAGCTGGACCTCGCAGGAGGACTTCCGCGAGGCGCTCGCGGCGACGCTTGCGAAGTCGCAGGAGGACAGGCACGTGCTCGACGTGCTGTTCGACCGCTTCTTCTTCAGGGCCGTCGAGCGAGAGGCGCTCGAGCAGAACCTCGCCGAGGAGCGCTTCCAGGGCGGCGACCAGCTCGACCTCGAGGCGCTGCGCGAGCGCATCCGCGAGGCGATCCGCGCCGGGTCGGACGGCGAGATGCGCGACCTGGCGCGACTCGCGATCGCCGCCTTCGGGCGCCAGGGCGAGGGCTCGGGCGTGATCGGCGTGGACGTGCAGCGGATCAGGCGCACGCTCGGCCTCAAGGGCGAGACGCGCGGCGCCGAGGCCGGCGACCCCGACGCCGTCCCGCGCGACCGGCTCCAGGAGTTCGAGCGCCACGTGCGCCGCGAGCTCGAGCGGCAGATGATCGAGCGGACGCGCGCGCTGCCGCCCGCGAAGCCACTGCGCGAGCTCGACCGCGCCCTGCCCTCGAACCCGGCCCAGGACCTCTCCCAGGTGCACCGCACCGTCGCCCAGCTGAAGAAGCGCCTCGCCTCGCACGGCCGCGAGCACCGCGGCCGCCGCCGCTCCTGGCAGGTGGACGTCCGGCGCACGATGCGGGCGTCGCTCCAGACCGGCGGCGTGCCGCTCGACCTGAAGTACCGGCCGCGGCGGCCGCGACGGCCCGAGCTGTACGTGCTCTGCGACGTCTCGACGAGCGTCACGAGCGCCAGCGTCTTCTTCCTGTCAGTCCTGCACGCGCTCCACGACCAGTTCCGCAAGCTGCGCTCGTTCGTCTTCGTGGAGCGGATCTCCGAGGTCACGGACGTGTTCGCGCAGGAGCGCTCCTTCGCGGCGGTGTCGCGCCGGATCGCCACCGACGCCGGCGTCGCGGACGTGTCCGGCTACACGGACTACGGCCGCGTCTGGCTCGAGTTCCTCGACAAGGTCGTGGACGACCTCGACCCGCGCTCCACGGTGATCGTGCTGGGCGACGCCCGCACGAACGGCCGCGAGCCGCACGCGCAGGTCTTCGGCCACGTGGCCGAGCGCGCCGGCCGCACGTTCTGGATCAACCCCGAGCCGCGTCTCTACTGGAACTACGGCGACTCGGTGATGTCGGCCTACGAGCCGTTCTGCGACGGTGTATTCGAGTGCTGGACCACGAAACAGCTGGAAGCGTTCGTGAACGCCGTGGCTGAGCTTCGCGCCGTCTCGTAGGCCGAAAGCTTTCAAGAACCGCCCCAAAGCGGTCGAAAAAGGGGTATGACCAGCGCCGATACGGGCAGGGCGGCGAAGACCCCTGCGGCGGCACCACAGGTAAGCCGGCGACCCTGGCTTGAACATTGGCTCGCGACCTGCAGTGACCTCTCCGCACTGAAGGCGTCGCATCCGATGATGGATGCGGTCATCGAGGAAGTGGACGGGCGGATGATCCGCGTCGGCCGGCAGTGGCTGGCGGACTTCGCCTCGTGCAACTACCTCGGGTTCGACCTCGACCGAGAGATCATCGATCGCGTGCCGGCGTACCTCGAAGCCTGGGGCACGCACCCGAGCTGGTCGCGACTGCTCGGAAGCCCGGTCCTGTACCAGGATGTCGAGGAAACGCTGACGGATCTGCTCGGGTCGGAGGACTCGCTCGTCCTGCCGACGATCACGCACATCCACATGTCCGTGATCCCGCTGCTGGCCGCGTCGGGAACCATCTTCCTCGACGCCCGGGCGCACAAGACGATCTACGACGGCTGTCAGATCGCCAAGGCCCGCGGCGCCGCGGTGCGGCGCTTCCGCTTCGAGGATCCCGATCACCTCGATGCTCTGCTGTCGCAGGAGCGCGACCCGACGCGCCTGGTCTGCATGGACGGCGTGAACAGCATGACGGGCAACGCGCCCGACCTCGTCGCATTTGCCGCCGTCGCGCGCCGGCACGGCGCCTTGCTCTACGTCGACGACGCGCACGGGTTCGGCGTGATCGGTGAGCGCACGCCGCTGGAGCCGTGTCCATACGGGGTTCGCGGCAACAGCATCGTCCGCCACGCGGGCGAGACCTACGACAACGTCGTCCTGGTGGGCGGGTTCTCGAAGGCGTACTCGTCCCTGCTCGCGTTCATCGCCTGCCCGACCGACGTGAAGGACCTCCTCAAGGTCGCCGCGCCGCCCTACCTGTACTCGGGCCCCTCGCCGGTGGCGTCGCTCGCGACAGTGCTCGCCGGCTTCGAGGTCAACGAGGAGCGTGGCGACGCGCTCCGGGCGACGCTCTGGCGACTCTCACAGCGGGTGCTGGATGCCCTGCGAACGCTGGGCATCGAGACGCCGAACCGCTCTGGCCTGCCGATCATCGAGATTCCCCTGCGGGATCACAGCCGCATCGACGCCGTCGGACGCTTCCTGTTCGAGCAGGGGGTCTACGCAACGCTCGCGGCGTATCCGCTCGTTCCCAAGGAGGAGGTCGGCTTCCGCATCCAGCTCACCGCCGCGAACACCGACGAACAGGTCGACACCCTGATCGCGGCGCTCGACGCCCTGGTCGCCGTTGGGGAGCTGAGGACGCGGGACGCGGACCTGGAGGAGGCGGCGTGACCGCCCGGACCGCGAGACCGCCCGGGATGGCGTCGTGGGTGTGGAAGCTCTTCCTCGCGCTCGGAGTGATCCTCCTCGCGCTCTACCTGTTCGTTAAGCCGCTCGCGGGCAGCGGCCCGCTGATCAACGTCCTCGGCCTGGCGCCCGTGCTCGCGATCGCCGCCGGCGTGCGCCGGCACCGCCCGCAGGCGAGGACGGCGTGGGCCTGCTTCGCGCTCGGGTTCCTGCTCTTCTGGCTGGGCGACCTGTACACGTACAGCTACCCGCTGCTGCTCGGCCGCGAGGTGCCCTTCCCGTCGCTCGGCGATGCCTCCTATCTGGCGGTCTACCCCGCGCTGATCGCGGGGATGCTGATCCTCGAGCGGCGCCGGACCCGGCGGGCGGACCGCGGCAGCGCTATCGACGCGGCCATCCTGATCGTCGGGCTGGCGCTTCCGTCGTGGGTATGGCTGATCGCGCCCTACCTCCACGACCACACCCTCTCGACCGCCGGACGGCTGGTGTCGGTGGCATATCCGCTGGCGGACGTCCTGCTGCTGGCTGTGGCGGTGCGACTCGCCCTCGATGGAGGCCAGCGTCGGCTGTCCTTCCATCTCATCAGCGCGAGCATCGTCTGCCTGCTCGTGACGGACTTCGTCTACGGGCTGATGATCCTGCAGGGCACCTACGACCATCAGCTCTGGCTCGACGCGGGCTGGGTCGGGTTCTACCTCCTCTGGGGTGCCGCGGCGCTGCATCCCTCGATGGCGGAGATCGACCAGCCGGAGGTGCGCTACGGCGCGGCGCTCACCCCCTTCCGCCTGAGCCTGCTCGCGGGCGCGTCGCTGATCGCGCCGACGATCGGCATCGTCCACGACCTCGGCAGCGGCGACTACGACTTCGCGGTGGTCCGCGGCGCGTCGATCGCGCTCTTCGGCCTCGTCGTGTCGCGAATGGCGGGCCTCATGCGCCAGCAGGAACGCTCGCTCGAGCGCGAGCGCATGCTGAGTGCCGCCGGGGCCGATCTGGTCGCGGCGACGAGCCGCGAGGAGATCGACCACGTCGCGATGACGGCCGCACGGGCGATGGCCGGCCCGGACCTGATCACGCTCTTGTGCACGCTTCCCGAGGTCGGCCCCCAGGCACAGGCGGCGCTGCTCGGCGCCGCCGGCGGCGACGAGCCCGTGAGGCTGAACGCAAGCGTGCTGCGCACGCTCGGCGTGCCCGAGGATCACGACCGGGTCCTGGCGCTCGACCTCGCGCCACAGCGGGCGGAGCGCGTGCTGCTGATCGTCGCCGGCAGTGCAACGCCGCCGGAGTCGGTGCGGGCATCCCTGCGGGCGCTCGCCGCACAGGTCGCGCTCGCGCTGGAGCGTGCCGTGCTGACGGAGGAGGTGCATCGCCGGCGGGGCGAGGCGCGCTTCGGATCGCTCGTGCGTCATGCCAGCGACCTGATCACCGTCATCGGCCCCGACGGCACGATCACCTACCAGAGCCCTTCGATCGAGCGCCTCCTCGGCTACGACCCCGAGGACATGGCCGGGCGATCGTTCGAGGTGCTGCTGGACCCGTCCGACGGCGACCGTCTCCGGGACGTGCTCGGCGACGCCGCCTCGGTCCCGCGCGACCAGCCGCTTGTCGTCCAATGCTCACTGGTGCATCGCGACGGGACCACGCGCCAGTTCGAGGTGAACTGCACCAACCTGCTTAACGACGAGCACGTCGGCGGCATCGTCCTCAACTGCCGTGACATCAGCGAGCGCAAGGCGTTCGAGCAGCAGCTCACCCATCAGGCATTCCACGACCCGGTGACGGGTCTCGCGAACCGCGCGCTCTTCGCGGAGCGCGTTCGCCATGCCATCGCGCGCACGCGGCGCGAGCACCAGAGCGTCGCGGTCGTGTTCCTCGACCTCGACGATTTCAAGACCATCAACGACAGCCTGGGTCATGCCGCCGGTGACGAGGTGCTCGTCGAGGTCGCGAAGCGCCTGGCGACGAGCGTTCGCGCGACGGACACCGCGGCGCGCTTCGGCGGGGACGAGTTCGCGCTGCTCCTCGAGGACATCGAGGGTGTCCAGGAGGCCGCCGACACCGCCGAGCGCGTCCTCGAGACGCTTGCACTGCCGCTCACGGTGGCGCACAAGGAGCTCTCGCTCCGGTGCAGCATCGGTATCTCGGTCGTGTCGAATGACGCCCCCGCCGGCGCCGAGGAGCTGATCCGCGACGCCGATGCCGCGATGTATCGGGCCAAGCGCGACGGCAAGGGCAGCTACCGCCTCTTCGAGCCGGAGATGCACGAGGGCGTGCTCGCGCGACTCGAGCTCCGCACGGACCTGCAGCGAGCGATCGCGACCGAGCAGCTCGAGCTCTATTACCAGCCGGTGGTGCGGATCAAGGACGGCAGCATCCTGGGCGTCGAGGCGCTGCTGCGCTGGCGGCATCCCGAGCGCGGAATGATCCCGCCCGACCAATTCATCCCGCTGGCCGAGGAGACGGGCTTGATCGTGCCGATCGGCCGCTGGGTGCTGCGCGAGGGCTGCCGCCACGCGCGCAGGATTCGAGATGCGCTGCCGCCTGAGGCCGCGCCGACGATGAGCATCAACCTCTCCGTAAAGCAGTTGCAGCACAGCGACGTGATCGCCGACGTGCGCGACGCCGTGCAGGAGGCCGGAATCGACCCGTCGGCGCTCATCCTCGAGATCACCGAAACCGTGCTCATGGCCGACACCGAGCTCGCGGTCACGCGGCTTCGCGAGCTCAAGGCGCTCGGCGTGCGCCTCGCGCTCGACGACTTCGGGACCGGCTACTCCTCGCTCAGTTACCTGAGCCGCTTCCCGGTGGACATCCTGAAGATGGACCGCTCCTTCCTGTGCGACGGCGCGACGCCGGAGATGTCCGACCTCGCCTCCGCCGTGCTCGCGCTCGGGACGACGCTCAACCTGAGTGTCGTCGCCGAGGGCATCGAGCTGCCTGAGCAGTGGACGTCCCTGCGCGACCTCGGCTGCGAGTTCGGCCAGGGGTTCTACTTCGCCCGACCGATGGACGCGGAGGCCGCGCTCGAGCACCTCACCGCCGCCAACCTGGGCGAAGGGCCTGTCGAGACCAGGCTGCCCGGCGCCGATGCACCATAGTCACGAGAGCCTGGACAGGCCCGGGGGCATCGCCCGTGTGGGCCTGCTGGCACCGCTCCGAGACCGTGAGTTCCGGAAGCTCTGGGCCGCGATGTGCGTGTCGCTGCTCGGGGACGGCGCGTTTCTCGTAGCCGTCGCGTGGCAGGTCTACGACCTCGCGGACACCCCGACCGCCATGTCCGTCGTCGGCATCGCGATGACCGTCCCGACGATTCTGTTCCTGCTCCTGGGAGGCGTCGCGAGCAACCGATTCGACAGACGGAAGGTCATGGTGGCCGCAGACATGCTGCGCGCGCTGTCCGGCATGGTGCTCGCCGGCCTCGCTCTGAGCGGCGCCATCGAGGTCTGGCATATCGCCGTCCTCGCCGCGATGTACGGCACCGGCGCGGCGTTCTTCGCCCCGGCTTTCGACGCGCTCGTCCCGGACATCGTCCCCTCCGAGCGCCTTGCCCAGGCCAACGCGCTGGACCAGCTCGTACGTCCGCTGGTGTTTCGGATGGCCGGTCCGGCCTTGGGTGGACTGCTCGTGGCGTCCGCCGGGGCCGGCGTCGTCTTCGCGCTCGACAGCGCGTCCTTCGTCTTCTCCGCCGCCACGCTGATGTTCGTGCGCGTCGTCACCGAGGCCCGGCCGGAGCGGGCGCCGTCGGTGGCACGCGAGCTCGTCGAGGGGTGGCGCTTCGTGCGAGGGCGCGTCTGGCTCTGGGCGACGCTCGCGAGCGCCGCGATCGCCTACCTGTGCTTCATGGGACCGGTGGAGGTCCTGCTCCCCTACCTCGTGAAGAACGACCTCGAGGGCAGCGCCCGCGACCTGGGCATGGTGTTCGCCGCCGGGGGAATCGGATCGGTCACCTTTGCCCTGGCAATGGGGCAGCGGGACACCCCACGTCGCGGCATCAGCTTCATCTACGTGTGCTGGACATTCGCGACGCTGGCCGTCGCCGGCTACGGCCTGTCGAGCGCCATGTGGCAGCTCATGCTCGCGGCACTCGGCTTCAACGCCCTCGAGACGGCGGGGACGATCGTTTGGGCAACCCTGAAGCAGCGGCACGTGCCGCGCACGATGCTCGGCCGCGTGTCGAGCATCGACTGGCTCATCTCGATCGGCCTCCTGCCGCTGTCCTTCGCGCTCACGGGGCCGGTCGCCGCGGCCATCGGCACCCGCGCGACGCTCGTCGCAGCCGGGGTGGTCGGCGCGGTGGTCACCTGCGCCGCGTTCTTCGTGCCCGGCATGCGGGACATCGAGCGGCGGTCCGGCGCGATCCGCCGAGCCGCTAATGTGCATGACCGTCCAACGGGGGTGCTCGCGGACGCGGGCTGAGATAGCGCCTAGGACACCGGCGCTGACCCTTCGAACCTGTGGGGTAATGCCCGCGGAGGGAGCGATGCAGACTCAGGCCGAGGCTCCCGCGACGGAGCCTCTTTCTTTAGCGAACATCACGCGCCGGTATCGCAGGGTCACGGCACTCGAGGGCGTCGACCTGACCGTCCGCCAAGACGAGGTACTCGCCGTGGTGGGCCCGTCCGGATGCGGCAAGTCGACCCTCCTCGAGCTGATCGCCGGGCTCCAGGAGCCCGACGAGGGCAGCGTCTCGGTGGCCGGCGCCACCGGCGCCGCAGCCCGCCGCGCCGCCTGCGCGTTCATGCCGCAGCGCGACCTCCTCCTCCCCTGGCGCGACGCGCTCGCCAACGCCGCACTCGCGCTGGAGTGCCAGGGCGTGCCGCGCGCCCAGGCGCGCCGGCGCGCCGAGCCGCTCTTCGAGCGCTTCGGGCTCGCCGAGTTCGAGCACGCCCGCCCGGCCGAGCTCTCCGGCGGCATGCGCCAGCGCGTGGCCTTCCTCCGCACGCTCCTACCCGGCCGCCAGGTGCTGCTGCTCGACGAGCCGTTCGGCGCGCTCGACTCGATCACGCGCGCCTCGATGCAGCGCTGGCTGGCCGGCGCCCTCGCCCAGGAGCCGCGCACCGTCCTGCTCGTGACGCACGACGTCGAGGAGGCCGTCTTCCTCGCCGACCGCGTGGCGGTGCTCTCGCCGCGGCCGGGCCGCGTGGTGGCCGAGATCGACGTCGAGCCGGCGCGCCCGCGCGACGTGACGAGCCCGGAGTTCGGCGCGGTCAAGCGGCGAGCGCTGGAGGCGCTGGGCCTGTGAGGTACGCGCTCGCCGTCGGCCTGCTCGTGCTGTTCGTGCTCGCCTGGCAGGGCGTGGCCACGCTCCACTCGGTCGACGATCTCACGCTCGCCTCGCCGGTCGAGACGTTCCACGCCCTGCGCGATGACTGGTCCCTGCTCATGGACAACGCGGGCGTGACCCTCGTCGAGGTGCTGCTCGGGCTCGCGATCTCGGCGGCGGCGGGCGCCGGCTTCGCCGTGGCCATGCACCTGTTCCGGCCGCTCCGCGACGCCGCCTATCCGCTGCTGGTGGCCTCCCAGGCGATCCCGGTCGTCGTCCTCGCGCCGATCTTCGTGCTCGCGTTCGACTACGGGATCGGCCCCAAGCTCGCCATCGTGGCGCTGATCTGCTTCTTCCCGATCACGGTCAACCTGCTCGACGGCCTGCGCTCGGTCGAGCCCGAGCTCCTGAAGCTGATGCGGAGCATGGGGGCGTCACGCCTGCGCACGCTGTGGTCGGTCGAGCTGCCCGCCGCCCTGCCCTTCCTGTTCAGCGGTATGAAGGTGGCAGCTACCGTGTCCGTCATCGGAGCCGTCTTCGGCGAGTGGGCCGGGGCGGATGAGGGCCTCGGCCGGCTGGTGCTGCTCGGCAACAATCAGCTCCAGACGCCGCGCGTCTACGCCGGGATCGTCCTTCTGACGCTCATGGCGGTCGCGTTGTTTGCCCTCGTCGCCCTGGCGGAACGATTTGCGTGTCCGTGGAATCGAAAGGAACAGCCCGTATGAAGCTGCTCGTCGTCCTGGCCTGCGCCGCCGCGCTCGCGGCGGCCGGCTGCGGCGAGAAGGAGGACGTGCTTCAGCCGTCCGGCTCGAAGCACGTCGAGCTGATGCTCGACTATTTCCCGAACGCGGACCACGCCGGCATCTACGCCGCCCAGGCGGGCGGCGACTTCAAGCAGGCGGGGCTCGACGTCGACATCCGCCAGCCGCCGGACCCCGCCGCACCGATCAAGCAGGTGGCGGCGGGACGCGTGGACCTCGCGATCTCGTACGAGCCGGAGGTGCTGCGGGCGCGCGACCGGGGGCTGCGCGTCGTCAGCGTCGCCGCGCTCGTGCAGAAGCCGCTCACCTCGATCATCTCGCTGCCGAAGGCGAAGATCTCGGCGCCGGCGGACCTGAAGGGGAAGACCGTCGGCACGGCCGGGATCGACTACCAGGAGGCCTACCTGAAGACGATCCTGTCGGACGCCGGCGTTGCCCCGAGCTCCGTGAAGGTCCGGAACGTCGGCTTCGGGTTCAGCCCCGCCCTGATCGCCGGCAAGATCGACGCCGCGCTCGGCGCCTTCTGGAACTACGAGGGCCAGGAGCTCCGGCTGCGCGGCAAGCGGCCGCGGATCATCCGCATCGAGAAGGCCGGCGTGCCGAGCTACAACGAGCTCGTGCTGGTGGCGAACGAGTCCGCGCTCGAGCGCGACGCCGACAAGATCCGCGCGTTCATCGGCGCGATCTCGCGCGGCACGCGCGACCTGCGCAGCGACCCCGACAAGGCGATCGACGGCCTGCTCGAGGCGAACCCCGACCTCGACCCGAAGCTCCAGCGAGCGTCGGTGGACGTGACGCTGCCGCTCTTCTTCCCGCCCGAGGGCAAGCCGTACGGCTGGCAGGAACCGGGCCAGTGGGACGAGTTCTCGGCCTGGATGAAGGAGAACCACCTGCTCGAGAACCCGCCCGACCCGACCGCCGCCTACGACAACGACCTGCTGCCCGGCGCAGGGCTCTGATCAGTTCGAGCTCGGCTGCGGCACGATCCGGATGTAGGGCTTCGGCGACTCCCACCCGTCGGGGTAGATCTCCTTCGCCTCGTCGTCCTTCACCGAGCCCGCGATGATCACGTTCTCGCCCTGGTGCCAGTTCACGGGGGTGGCCACGCGATGGTTCGCCGTGAGCTGGAGCGAGTCGATCACCCGGATCACCTCGTCGAAGTTGCGGCCGGTCGTCATGGGGTAGACGAGGATCAGCTTGATCTTCTTGTCCGGGCCGATCACGAAGACGTTGCGCACGGTCTGGTTGTCGGCCGGCGTGCGCGCGGTGGGATCGCCCTCGACGTCCGCGGGGAGCATCCCGTATGCCTTCGACACGTGGAAGTCGGGGTCGCCGATCATCGGGTAGTTCGGCGCGTAGCCCTGGGTCTCCTCGATGTCCCTGGCCCACTTCTCGTGGTTCTCGAGGGGATCGACGGAGAGGCCGATGACCTTCACGTTCCGCTTGTCGAACTCCGGCTTGATGCTGGCCATGTAGCCCAGCTCGGTCGTGCAGACGGGGGTGAAGTCCCTTGGATGCGAGAACAGCACTGCCCAGGAGTCGCCGATCCAGTCGTGGAAGCGCACCGTGCCTTCCGTGGTCTCGGCCTCGAAGTCCGGGGCGGTGTCGCCGATCTGAAGAGCCATGAATTCCTCCTGGCTTTTGGGGGTTACCGTCGATTATGTCGCGGGAGGACCACCCTCTGCAGGAGCGGCGGCGGCATCGGCGGGAAGAGGAGGGTCACCATCTCGCGGTGCCTGCCGGCGAGCGCCAGCGCGTCGCGCAGCGCGCCGAAGCCCTTGGGGAGCCCCCGGCGGGTGAGCTTGCCGGCGCGGCTGAGCGCCGCGACCTCCTCGAGGAACTCCTGGAGCGTCGAAGGAGGCCGGACGTGACAGACCATGTGGACGGTCTCGCCGCTCCGGTTGCGATACGCGTGCCGCGTGCCCGCCGGCACCACCACGGTCTCGCCGGCGGCGGCATCGCGCCAGCGGCGGCCGGCCAGGAAGCTCGGGCGGCCGGCGAGGACCTCGAAGCGCTCCTCCATGGCGGGGTGGAGGTGCGGGGTCACGCCGCCGCCGGGATCGACCCAGGTCTCGACGTGGAGGACCTCCCCGCCGTCCGGATCGGTCGTCCGGCTGAAGCTGAATCGTTGTCTCAGTACGGGGTCTTCGACCAGGTCCTTCATGCCGTCCTTGCGGCCTAAGCTAGTGTTTACTAGGATACTACCTAGGGAGCGTTAGGTTGTCAACGAAGAGCGCAGCCGAGCCAGGGCCGCGCCGGCGCATGAGCGCCGAGGCGCGCCGCGAGGTGATCGAGCGCGCGGCGGCCGAGGTGTTCGCGGAGCGCGGCTACCACGGCGCGTCGATCGACGAGATCTGCCGGCGGGCCGGCGTGACGCCGCCCGTGCTCTACGACCACTTCGCCTCCAAGCTCGAACTGCACAGGCGGCTGCTCGAGCGGACCCGCGACGAGCTGCTCCTGCTCTGGCGCGACCACCTCGCCGGCGACGAGCCGGCGGAGGAGCGGATCCCGTGGGCCCTGGACGCGTGGGCGGCGTACGTGCAGGAGCACCCCTACGTGCCGCGCATGTTCTTCTCGGAGACGACGGGCCGGCCCGAGATCGAGGCGATCCACCGCGAGGTGCAGGCCCAGGCCACGGCCGCGCTCGGGGCGATCGTCGGGCGCGAGGCCGGACTCGCGCGCTCGGCGGGCCCGCTCGCCCACGAGATGGCGGCCGAGGTGATGCGGGCCGGCCTCGCCGGCCTCGCGATCTGGTGGAGCGACCACCCCGACGTGCCGCGCGAGCAGATCGTCGCGACGGCCCTCAACGTGCTGTGGGTCGGCCTCGAGCGCGTACGAGAGGGCGAGGCGTGGGATGGGACCGTCTGAGGGCGCCTTCAGCGTTCGTCTCACAGAGGACTGTGACCTGCGCCTGCTCGAGGAAGCGGACGCGGAGGAGGTCTACCGGCTCGTCGACGCCAATCGCGACCACCTCGCGCGCTGGATGCCCTGGGCTGCCGAGCAGACGCTCGAGCGGACCCTGTCCTTCATTCAGGGCGCACGGGTCCGGTTCGACGAGAACAACGGCTTCGAGACAGCGATCGTGCTCGACGGCCGCATAGTCGGTGCGCTGGGCTTCCCGGGCGTCGACTGGGTCGCTCGCTCCACGAGCATCGGCTACTGGCTCGACGAGGCTCACCAGGGCCGCGGGCTCATGACCCGCGCCGTGCGCGCGCTGATCGACCACGCCTTCGGCGAGTTGGAGCTCCACCGCGTCGAGATCAGGGCCGCCGCCGACAACCGGAGGAGCCGCGCGATCCCCGAGCGGCTCGGCTTCCAGCAGGAGGGCCTGCTGCGAGAGGCCGAGCGCGTCGGGGACCGCTACCAGGACCTGGTCGTGTACGGGCTTCTAGCCACCGGCTAGTAGGCGACTGTCTCCGCTTCCTCGATGAGCACAGGCCCGGACTTCAGCGTGACGCGCTCGAGGACGCCGGAGTCCAGCAGCCGCTGGCGCGCGGCGCTCGCCTCGTCGGGTGACGCGAACTCCACCTCGATGAAGAGCTCGTTGGGATCCTCGACGCCGCGCAGGATGCGGTGCCGCTTGGCCTCCCTCCGCGCTCCGGGCGGGTCGGAGTCGAACATGGTCTTCCAGGCGTCGTAGTCGTCGACGTGGATGCGAGTGAGGACGAATGACATCGGGCGATTCCTTCCGGTCGATTCTCTAAGATTGATTGATTGACTACCCGCAGCGAGTAATGAATTCTCCACTAGGATAACGAATTGATGAACCCTGTCAAGACCCGCTCCTACAACTCCCCGCGGCGGCGCGAGCAGGCGGCCGCGACGCGCACCGCGATCCTCGAGGCGGCGCAGCAGCTGTTCGAGCGACAGGGCTACGCGGCGACCACGATGGTGGGGATCGCGGCCGAGGCCGAGGTGGCATCGAAGACCGTCTACCTGGCCTTTGAGACGAAGAGCGGCCTGCTGCGGGCCCTCTGGAACAAGCTCCTGCGCGGTGACGAGGATGATGTCCCGGTCGCCGAGCGGGACTGGTACCGGGAAGTGGTCGAAGAGCCGGATCCGGAGCGTCAGCTGCGGCTGAATGCCCACAACTCGCGGGAGCGCAAGCTGCGGATCGCCGGCCTGCTGGAGGTGATCCGGACCGGCGCGCCGGCAGAGCCGGAGGTGGAGGCGCTCTGGAGCAGGATCCAATCCGACTTTCACGCGAACCAGCGCATGATCGTCGAGAGCCTGGCCGAGAAGAAAGCGCTCAAACA
>WNGA01007954.1_pt1 | contig 21049 bp, 23 predicted proteins | sample 5400061 | NCBI WGS metagenome assembly WNGA01 (sample SAMN13153366, study PRJNA577476) | soil metagenome | isolation source: 100 cm soil or saprolite under grassland replicate 2 | place: USA:California | collected 2016-06-15
CGAAGCCGCCCCGGTCCAGCGCGGCCTGCTCCCGTGCGGTGGTCTGCTCCAGCAGCGCCCGGTCGGGGGACAGGCCGATCGTCCCCATGAACGGGTGACCCGGGATGCGGACGCCCGGCAGGTCGTCGGAGGTCGCCCAGCCGTCGGCGATCGTCCACTTGGCGATGTATGGATCGGGGAACTCGTCCCGGAGGAAGCCGAAGCCGGGGACCTGGATCGTGAACCCGTAGCGGTCGGGCTCGACCTCGAGGACCTCGACCTCGAGGATGTCGCCGGGCTCCGCGCCGTTGACGTACACCGGGCCGGTCAGCGGATGGACCACGTTGAGGTTCGGCGCGGCGACGTCCTCGACGGTGGCTTGCGGGCCCATCTGGCCGTCGAGGGCGTCGCGGGTCTGCAGCACGACCTCGTCGCCTGGGTCGCAACGCACCACCGGCGGGATGTCCGGATGCCAGCGGTTGTGGCCGGTCTCCGGCTCCTCGGCCAGTGCCTTCGCGTAGTCGACCCGCACCTCGTGCGTGGCCATGGGCCACCTCCTCCTCGACTGCCTCCGGGATGGGCCACCTCCTCCTCGACTGCCTCCGGGCCCCGATCATCCGCCTTTCCCGCCAGCGCCGGGAAATGAGAATGAGGTAGGCGCGGCGCCAACCTAGGGCATGCGTCCGATCCGGGCGTGGGCGCCTTAGCCCTACCGTGACGATCGAGAGACCGAACCGACGGAGCGAGGTGCACGATGCAGCCACAGACGATCATGGAGGTCGTCGCCCGCGAGCACATCGACGACCTGCGGCGCGAGGCGCGCCGGGCGAGGCTGGTCGCCAAGGCCCGCCGGCACACCGCCCGGCGGCCCCGGGCGCGATCGGCATAGCCGCGGAGGAGGACGACGTGAGCGTGGTCGCCCACGACCAGCGACGAGCCGGCGGGTCCGCCGGCTCGTTCGCGTCGGGGCCGGCAGGCGCCGTCTCCGCCGGCATGATCGCGCCGCTGTCCTGCCCGACGTTCGTCGGCCGGGCCGCCGAGTCGGCCCGGCTGGCCGCGGCCAGCGACCGGGCCGCCGCCGGCACCCCGACCGTGGTGGTGGTCGGCGGCGAGGCGGGGGTGGGCAAGAGCCGGCTGGTCCGCGAGCTGGTGGCCGGCTCGCGCGCGGCGGGCGCCACCGTGCTGGCCGGCGGCTGCGTCGAGCTCGGTGGCGAGGGCCTGCCGTTCGCCCCGGTCGTGGCGGCGTTGCGCATGCTGGCCCGCGGCCTCGGCGGCGCCGAGCTGGCCGCGGCGGTCCCGGGACCCGCCAGGTCCGAGCTGGCCCGCCTGCTGCCCGAGCTGGGCCCGCCGCCGGCCGGCGGAGCGGCGGGTGGGAGGACGCCGGTTGGCCAGCCGCCGGCCGGCGGCCCGCAATCGCCGTTGCCGGACCCGGGGTCCGCGCAGCGTCGGCTGTTCGAGCTGCTGCTCGGCCTGCTCGAGCGGCTCGCCGCCCGGCGGCCGACCATCCTGGTGGTGGAGGACCTGCACTGGGCGGACCGTTCCACCCGCGACCTGCTCGCCTACCTGGTGCGCAACCTCCGGCACGGCCGCCTGCTGCTGCTGCTCACCTACCGCAGCGACGAGCTGCACCGCCGCCACCCGCTGCGCCCGCTGCTGGCCGAGCTGGAGCGCGACCGCCGGGTGGAGCGCCTGGAGCTGGGCCGCTTCGACCTCGACGAGGTGGCCGCCCAGCTCACCGGCATCCTCGGCGTGGCGCCGGCGACCCGGCTCGTCGAGGAGGTCCACGCCCGTTCGGGCGGCAACGCCTTCTTCGTGGAGGAGCTGGCGGCCGCGGTTTCGCCTGGCGGAGCGGCACCCTCCGGCGGCCTGCGCGACACCCTGCTGGCCCGCATCGAGCCGCTCCCCGAGTCGACCCGGACGCTGCTGCCGGTGGTGGCGGTGGCCGCCGGCCGGGTCGAGCACGAGCTGCTCGCCGAGGTGACCGGGCTGCCGGAGCCGGAGCTGCTGGCGGGCCTGCGCGCGGCGGTCTCCGCGCGGGTGCTGCTCGTCGACGCCCACGACGGCACCTACGGGTTCCGGCATGCGCTGGTCAAGGAGGCGGTCGACGGCGGGCTCCTGCCCGGCGAGCGGCCCCGCCTGCACGGCCGCCTGGCCGTCGCGCTCTCGGCGCGCGGCGCCGGGCTCCACCAGGCGCACGCGGGCCTCCCCGGTGTCGACCCGGCTCGTGCCGCTGAGCTGGCCTGGCACTGGTACGCCGCCCACGACCTGGCGCGGGCCCTGCCGGCCGCGGTCGAGGCGGGCCTGGCCGCCGAGCGGAGCTACGCCTTCGCCGAGGCCCAGCACCACTTCGAGCGTGCCCTGGAGCTGTGGGAGCGGGCCCCGGCCGCCCCGACGGGCCTCGACCGGGTCGAGCTGCTCGGACGGGCCGCCGAGGCGGCCGCCAACGCCGGCGGCACCGAGCGGGCGATCTCGCTGGTCCGCGGCGCCCTGGCCGAGGTGGACCCGGCGGGGGACCCGCTCCGGGCCGGGCTGCTGACCCGGCGGCTGGCCCACTACCTGCGGATCGCCGGGCGGCCGGGCGCCTGACCCGAGCCGCCGGCGAGGGCTATCGTGGCGGGGTGGAACACCACGACCCCGGGCTGTTCGGTCCCGACAGCGTCTCCTGGCAGGTCCTGCGCGAGGCCTCGGTGATGATCGGTGGGGTGCGGGCGCTGCTGATGCACGCCGCCCACCCGCTGGTGGTGGCCGGCGCCCGCCAGACCGGCATGTACGAGCACGACCCGTGGCGGCGGCTGGAGCGGACCCTGCGCATGACCTTCACGGTGGTGTTCGGCACCGAACAGGAGGCGCGCGCCGCGGCCAAGCGGATCGACGACGTCCACGCCGGCATCCACGGCGTCGACCCGGTGACCGGGCTCCGCTACGACGCCCGCGACCCGGAGCTGCTGCTGTGGGTGCACGCCTGCCTGGTCACGAGCTTCCTGGAGTTCGAGCGGCTCACCATCGGCCGGCTCGACGCCGCCGGCAGGCAGCGCTTCCACCAGGAGCAGCTCCTCGCCGTCGAGCCGCTGCGCCTGCCCCGCGACCGCGTCCCAGCGACCATCGAAGCCCTCGAGGCCTACGTCGACGAGGTCGTCGGCAGCGGCGTGCTGCGCCGCACCGACGGGGCCGCCTCGGTCGCCGCCCTGGTCCGCGCCCCACCCGCCCAGGTGCCGCGGCGCCGGCTGTGGCGGATCGTCAGCTTCCTCGCCTTCGCGACCCTGCCGGCGCCCCTGCGGGAGCTGTACGGCGTCGACCATGGCCCGCTCGACGAGCTGCGCAAGCGGGTGCTGTGCGGCGGCATGCGGCTGGACCGCCCGATCATGCCGCCGCGGATGCGCTTCATCGCCCCGGCGATCCTGGCCGGCGCCCGCCTCCGCGGGGAGCCGGTCCGGGTCGCCGACGCCGGGTTGTTTCTCGTCTAGCGCGGCTCAGGCGCCGGCGGTCGGCGCCTGACGGCTCGGCGCGGGCAGGTAGCCACCACCGCTACCCCCGCTCGAGCCACCCTCCTTGCGACAGCCGGTCACGGCCAGGCCGAGCGCCAGCAGCAGCGCGGCGACGAGCAACAGCATGCGGCGTGCAGGTCCCATGGCCACCTCCTCCGTCGTGGGAACTCGGGCCGCGCGTGCCCGATTCCCGGCGGCCGCTGCTAGCCTGCCGCCATGGACGACCCGCTGGCCCGCTGGCGCGCCCAGCTCGAAGCCTGGGCGATCCCCGAGGAGATCCTCGCCGCCGCGCCGGAGTCGCCGTGGGGCCTCCCGGTCGGGCTGTTCCGCGCCAGGGCCGAACGGGCGCGCGCCGGCGGCCGCCAGACCCCGTCCAACCGGGAGGCGGCACGGTGGCTGCCGCCCGGCGGCAGCGTGCTGGACGTCGGCGCCGGCGCGGGCGCCGCCAGCCTGCCGCTCGCCGGCGTGGCCAGCCGGCTGGTCGCGGTCGACGAGTCGGCGGCCATGGTGGAGGCGTTCCTGGCCGCGGCCGCCGGCGCCGGGGCGCACGCCGAGGGAATCCAGGGCCGCTGGCCGGAGGTCGCCGGGCGGGTCGACCCGGCCGACGTGGTCGTCTGCCACCACGTCCTCTACAACGTCGCCGACCTGGCCCCGTTCGCCGCCGCCCTCACCGACCACGCCCGCCGCCGGGTGGTGGTTGAGCTGACCGACCGCCACCCGCTGGTCGGCCTGGCCCCGCTGTGGCGCCGATTTCACGGGCTGGAGCGCCCGTCCGGCCCGAGCGCCGGCGACGCGGCCGCCGCCGTGGCCGCCCTGGGCCTGGACCCGCGGCGGCAGGACTGGGAGAGCGGCGACCGGCTCGGCTTCGACCGCTTCGAGGAGCTGGTGGCGTTCACGCGGCGCCGGCTGTGCCTGCCCGCCGACCGCGACGGCGAGGTCGCCGAGGCGCTGCTGGAGGCCGGCACCCACGAGGTCGGCGGCGTCTGGGTCGGCGCCGGGCCGCGCCTGGTCAGCACCCTGTCGTGGCCCGGCGCCGCCGGGCGCGGCGGGTAGGCCCGCTCAGGCCAACCGCTCCAGCACCGTCCCGTCGCCGGCGACCGCGAACGCGGTCGGGACGACCGCCACGTGGTAGCGGCGGGCGAGGTCGGGCTGCCTGGACACGTCGACGGTGTGCAGCGGGCGAGGACCGGCCGCCAGGCGCCGCTCCAGCTCGTGGCAGTCGCTGCACAGCGGGTGGGTGAACTGCACCACGACCACCCCGCCCGCGGTCGCCCCGAGCCCCGCCAGGTCGATCGCGCCGACGGTGCCGGCGCGGACGCCGCGCAACCGGGTCAGCAGCTTGTACGCCTCGCAGCCGGTGCAGAACCCGGTCACCGCGGACAGCAGCGCCAGGAAGGCCACCGCGCCGCCGAGGACGGCGCCGACCACCGGCAGGCCGACGAGGTAGGCGACGCTGGCACCGGTCAGGAACACCACGCCGACCATGTTGGCGAACCGGGGCGGGCGGGCGTCCTCGACCCTGCCCTCGCCGATGCGCGGCTGGACGAACCGGAAGTAGGCGACACACGGCAGGCACCAGCGCCGACCGAACCTGAGCCCGAGGGCGAGCTGCAGGGCGAGCAGGGTGAGCAGCACCCACCAGCCGGTGAGCAGGGCAACCAGGCTGACCAGCCCGATGGTCGCCTGGTTGAAGCGGGGCGCGCGGGCGTCGATCACGTCGGTGTCGTCGTAGGGGTGCGCGGTGGGGAGCTGCCGGGCCGTGGTCGTGGTCATCGCGGTACCACCTGGGTGCGCTGGGCCAGCGGGAGGGGAGGCCCGGGGGTCAGGCGGCCGCGGCGACCTTGCGCGCGAGCGGCGACCACCGGGCCCGGCGACAGGCGCAGGACACCACGCGCCCGTGGTCCAGGGCGCGGTTGCGGGTCAACCGCACGGTGGTCATACGGGCACGGTGCCGGACCGACCCGCGGCCTGTCAACCGGCCAGAGGGCTCGACGACGGGTCGGCGCCTACCGCGCCGGGGCCAGGAGCCTGGCGCCAAGGCGGGCGAGGTCGTCGGCGGCCACGCCCGCCTGCCGCAGGTAGGCCTCGACCCCGCCGTACCGCTGGCGCAGGCGGTCCAGCACCTGCTGCATCACCTCGGCCGTCGGGGCGTACCTGACCAGCAGCGCCTCCCGGTCGGCCCGCTCGCCCGGGCCGTTCTCCAGCCACGCCTGGTCCCGCGGCCGCAGGCACTCGGCGGTCAGGGCGTAGTCGGCGGCGACCGCCCGGTCGGGCACGTCGACCAGCGCCAGCAGCAGCGCGGAGATCAGCCCGGTGCGGTCCTTGCCGGCCGCGCAGTGGAACACCACGCCGCCCTGGGGGGCGTTGGCGATCGCCGCCATCGCGGTCGCCACCAGGGCGCTGAAGCGGTCCAGCGACCAGAGGTAGTTCTCCGCCAGTGTGACGGTGTCCGGAGGGAAGCCCGCCGCCGGGTCGATGATCGAGACGTTGGTGTAGGCGACGCCGTGGTCGCCGGGCTCGGCGAAGGGGTTGGGGTACTCGGCGATCTCGGCCGGGAGCCGCAGGTCGACGACGGCGCGGACGCCGTAGGCCAGCAGCGCGTCGCGCCCGGCCGGGGTCAGCGAGGCCAGGCTGTCCGAGCGCACGACCGCGCCCCAGCGGGTCTGGCGGCCATCCGCGGTGGGGTAGCCGCCCAGGTCCCGCGCGTTCGCGCAGTCGTCCCAGGCCAGCCGTCGTGTCCATTGCCGTTGGAGCGTCACCCTTGCCATCCTACCGGGCGGGGGCGACGAACTCGGCCACCGCGTCCACCACCCGCTCCAGGTCGGGCGCGTCGGGCATGTGGAAGGCGCCGTCCAGCGGCAGGAAGGTGGCGTCGGGCAGCGCCGCCGCGAGCTGCCGGCCGCCCGCGAACGGGATCACCCGGTCGCCGCGGTAGTGGAGCACCAGCGCGGGCGCGCGCACCCGCGGCAGCAGCGCCGCCACGTCCGCCTCGTAGATGGCCTCCAGGTAGCCGGCGGCGACCTCGCGGTCGGCGGAGTCGCGCAGCACCCTCGCCAGGTGCCTGGCCGCCTCGGCGGAGCTGCCCGGCCGGTACAGGTCGGCGATCAGCGTGGAGCCCATGCCCCAGTGGGCGCGGACCATCGCCACCAGCAGCCTGCCAGCCGGCTGACCAGGTCGGGCCGGTCGGCGGCCAGGGCCAGCGCGATCGGGCCGGCCCCCGACATCGCCAGCAGCGAGGCGGGCGCGCCAGCCGCCTCCACCACCGCCCGCAGCTCCTCGACGCTGGCGTCCAGCCCGAAGTCGGCCTCGCCGCCGGACAGCCCGGTGCCGCGACGGTCGAACAGCACCACCTGCAGGCGCCGCGCCAGCCGCTCCATGAGCGAGGAGCGCGGGTCGCGGCCGGAGGCCAGCACCTCCAGGCTGGAGACCCAGCCGGGCAGGACGAGCAGGCGTGGCCCCTCGCCGGCGGTGGCCCAGGCGATCGGCGTGCCGCCCGCCACCGGCAGGTAGCGCACCCGCAGCCCGGCCAGCCCGGACGCCGCGGCGGCCTCGGCCGGCTCGGCGCCCTGCGGCAGCTCCTGGCGGAGGACGCGGGCCTGGAGCCGCCGCAGCGCCGGCGACGGCTCCAGCCCGAGGTCGCCGGCGAGCCGCGCGCGGTAGTCCTGGTACGCCTCCAGCGCCTCGGCCTGCCTGCCGAGGGCGTACAGCGCGCGCATCAGGGTCGCCCTGGCCTGCTCGCGCAGCGGGTGCTCGGCGACGAACGCCTCCATGACCGGGACGGCGTCGGCGGCGCGACCGCCCTCCAGCAGGGCGGCGCCGTGGCGCTCCTGGGCGGCGAGCCGCGCCTCCTCCAGCCGGATCGCCTCGAGCTGGGCGACCTCCTGGTCGGCGAAGCCGGCGTACGCCGGCCCGCGCCACAGCGCCAGCGCCTCGGCGAGCAGCCGGGCCGCCACGGCCGGGGGCGCGGCGTCGGCGTCGGCGACCAGCCGCTCGAAGTGCCCGGCGTCGACCTCTCCCGGCTCGACCGCGAGCAGATAGCCGGGCGGCCGTGTGAGCAGCCCGCGGCCGTCGCCGGCGCGGAGCGCCTGGCGCAGGCGCGCCACCTGGCTGTGCAGCGCCGCCGCCGGGTTGTCGGGCTGGTCGTCGCCCCACAGCAGGTGGGCCAGCCGGTCGCTGCTGACGACCTCACCCGGTCGGGCGAGGAGGGCGGCCAGCAGCGCCCGCTGGCGCTCCCCGCCAAGCGGCAGCGGGCGACCGTCCGCGTCGACCGCGTCGACCGGCCCGAGCACCCGGTAGCGCACCCGCAACTCCACGACCACCCCTTCCACCTCGCCACGCACGCTACCAGCGTGACAGCCGGCCGTTAGCGGCGCGGCAGGCCGCCGGCAGGGGCCTGCCGGACCCTCTCGGTGAGCGCCAACCGAGGAGGCCCCAGATGCCGCACGCGACCCCCGCGATCCCCGCCGTGACCGCCCGTGCCCGGGACGGTACCGAGGTCCGCCTGCGCCCGCTCGGCCGCGGCGAGCGCGACCTGGTCGCCGGCTTCTTCGCCGGGCTGTCGGCCGACTCCCGGCGGCGGCGGTTCCTGCAGCCGATGCCGCGGCTGTCGGAGGCGATGCTGCGGCGCCTGGTCGACGTCGACGGCCGCCGCCACGCCGCGATGGTCGCCGAGGTCGACGGCGAGTGCGCCGGCATCGCCCGCTGGGTCGCCATGCCCGACGAGCCCGGCGCGGCCGAGGTCGCGGTCACCGTCACCGACCGCTTCCAGGGCCGCGGCATCGGGCGGCTGCTGCTGGACGCGCTCGGCCCCACCGCCACCCGGGCCGGCCTGGCCACCCTCGTCTATCTGGCCGACCCGACCAACCTGCCCGTGCTGTACCTGCTGCGGTCCCTCGGGGTGCAGCTCAGCTTCTGCGACGGGCTGGTTCAGGGCCGCCAGCCGGTGTCGCCGCGCCAGCCGGTGGCGGTCTGACCGCCGGCCGCCCGGCGGCCGTGGCATGATCGGCGCATGGGCGGGTCGGCCAGGCTGTTCGTGGTGGCGCGCAACCCGGACGCGGCCTCACGGCTGCCGTTCCTGGTGCGCGTGCCGCTGCCCGGTGGGGACCTGGTGCTCAAGGCCAGGGAGCCGTGGCCCCGCACCGGCGTCGTCTACTGCCATCCCGCCGAGGGCGAGTGGCCCGACCCACCCTCCAGCGCCGAGGTCCTCGAGCAGGTGCCGGTCCGCTCCTGCCGGCGCCGCGGCGCCGCCATCGACCTGGTGCTCGACCGGGCCCGCGAGCACCGCTCCCAACTGGTGTTCACCCGCACCCGCGGCCGCGAGGTGATCTTCTGGCAGTCGCCCAAGACCGCCAGGGCGGCGCGGCCCGGGGTCCGGGTGCCCGGCCGGCGCGCCTCCGGCCTGGGGGAGCTGACGATCCTGGTGGACACCCGCGAGCGCTACCCGTGGCGGTTCGGCCGCCAGCAGGCGGTGACGCTGGAGCGGCGGGCGCTGCCGGCCGGCGACTACGCCGTGCAGGCGCCTGGCGGCGGCGAGCTGGCCGCGGTGGTGGAGCGCAAGACCCTGCAGGACCTGGCCAGCTCCCTGGTCGACGGGAGCCTTGGGTACCTGCTGGCGGAGCTGGCCGAACTGCCGAGGGCGGCGGTGGTGGTGGAGGACCGCTACGGCGGCCTGTTCAAGCTCGAGCACGTCCAGGCCGGGTTCGTCGCCGACCTGCTCGGCGCGCTGGCGGTGCGCTACCCGACCGTCCCGGTGGTGTTCTGCGACACCCGCCCCCTGGCCCAGGAGTGGGCCTACCGGTTCCTCGGCGCCGCCGTCGCCGAGCTCAGGCGAGCGGCTCGGGGATGAGGCTCTCGTCCTCCTCGTCGCCGAACCCGATCCCGAGGCCGCGGCAGGTGCGGACCATCTCGTGGTCGGGTGGGACGGTGCGGACCTTGCCGGCGCAGTCCGGCATGGAGACGGTGCCGATCTCCATGCCGCGGCTCACCACCACCTCGCCGTAGCGGCCCTCGGCGAGCACCCGCACGGCCGCCGCCCCGAAGCGGGTGGCGAGGATCCGGTCGAACGGCGTCGGCATGCCGCCTCGTTGCAGGTGGCCGAGGACGACCACGCGGGCGTCCTTGCCGGTGACCTTGCCGACCTGGGTGGCGACGTAGGCGCCGACGCCGCCGAGGGTGCCGGTGGTCTCCTGGTAGAGCTGGCCGCTGCCGCGCTCGACGGCGCCTTCCGCGCAGACCACGATCGAGAAGTTGGAGCCGCGGAACTCACGGGTCGTGACGGTCGAGGCGACCGCCTCGACGGTGAAGGGGATCTCCGGGACGAGGATGACGTCGGCGCCGCCGCCGAGGCCGGAGTGCAGCGCGATCCAGCCGGCGTCCCGTCCCATCACCTCCAGCACCATCACGCGGTCGTGGCTGGCGGCGGTCGTATGCAGCCGGTCGAGCGCCTCGGTGGCCACCGTCAGCGCGGTGTCGAAACCGAACGTCTGGTCGCAACCCCACAGGTCGTTGTCGATCGTCTTGGGCACCCCGACGGCGCGCACGCCGTAGCGGGCCAGCTCGCTGGCGATGCCCTGGCTGCCCTCGCCGCCGATCACCACCAGGGCGTCGATGCCGAGCCGCTTGACGTTGGCGGCGAGCTCCTTGTAGGGAGCCGGGTCGCGGACCAGCTCGCCGTCGACCCGCATGGCCGCGAAGTGGCCCTTGTTGGTCGAGCCGAGGATCGTGCCGCCCCGCGGCAGCAGGCCGGCCACGGCCGAGCCGTCCAGCGGGCGGATGCGCGGCTTGCCGATCAGGCCCTCGAAGCCGTGCTCGACGCCGGTGACCGACCAGCCGCACTCGACCTCGGCCGTCTTGACGACGGCGCGGATCACCGCGTTCAGCCCGGGGGCGTCGCCGCCACTGGTGAGGATCGCGATGCGTCGGATCGGCCCTGCCATGATGTACGGCCACCCCCAGGTCGCTCTCGTTCGCCCAAAGAAGTTCGCGCATCACCTGATGTCCACCCTGATCGCCTTCAGGGATCCCGTGGTCTTGGTGATGCGCGGACTTCTTTGGGCAGGGTAGCGCCGCCTTGCCCGGCGGTCGAGCGTCGCCGCCCCAGCGCGACCAGCGCCCCGGCGGCCAGGACGAGCGCAGCGGCCACGGGCAGCCAGTCGCCACCCCGGCCATAGGGGGTGCGCTCCCGCGACAGCGGCAGCTCCACGACGGTGGCGCCCCGGACGCTGGTCGGCCGCCACGCCAGACGGCGGCCGCGGGCGTCGAAGGCGGCCGAGACGCCGCTGATGGCGACCTGCACCACCGGGCGGCCGGCCTCCACCGCCCGCACCGCCGCCAGGCTGGCGTGCTGCGCCGGCCCCCAGCTCCGCTGGAAGGTCGTGTCGGCGGTCTGCACCACCACCAGGTCGGCACCGGCGGCGGCCAGGTTCCTGGCCAGGTCGGGAAACGCCGACTCGAAGCAGATCAGCGGGCCGACGGTGAAGGCCCCGGCCCCCTCCGGCCGATCCACCGGGGCACCCCCCTGGGGTTCCCCGGCCCCCTCCGGCCGATCCACCGGGGCACCCCCCTGGGGTTCCCCGGACCCCTCCACGGGCAGCACCGCCAGGCGGGTGCCGCGGCGCCGGTCGGTGTCGGCGGCGTCGGTGAACCGGGTCACCCAGCCGAGCAGCGGCCGCAGCGGCACGTACTCGCCGAACGGCACCAGCCGCATCTTGTCGTAGCCGCCGACCGGCCCGCCGGGCGCGACCAGCAGCGCGCTCTTGTAGATGCCGCCGCCGGCGCCGCGCTGGGCGTCGACGTTGGCGAGCACCGGCGCGCCGACGGCCCGGGCGACGGCGGCGAGCCGGGCCACGTCGCCGGGGTTGGCGCCAGGGTCGCGGCCGACGCTGCTCTCGCCCCACACGACCAGGTCGGCGGCGGCGGCGGGCCGGCCGGCGGCGAGGTCGAGGCTGAGGCGCTCGCTGGCCTGGAAGCGCGGCTCGACCTGGCGGACGATCCCGGGCTGGACCAGCCCCACCCGCACCGTCCCCGCCGCCGGCGGCGGCGGTCGCAGCGCCCACCATGCCAGCGCCAGCAGCGGCAGGGCGACCGCGACGGTGGTGGCCGCCGCCCGGACGCGGGGCGCGACCCCGGGCGCCAGCGCCGCCGCGGCGGCCACGTTGACGGCGACCAGCAGCAGGCTCACCGCCCACACGCCGCCGACGGCGGCGACCCCCAGCAGCGGCGGGGCGTTCCACTGGCTGGCGCCGAGCAGCCCCCACGGCCCACCGAGCCCCTGCCAGGAGCGGACCGCCTCACCAGCCACGAACGCGCTCGGCAGCAGCACCAGCGCGGCGCCCAACCGCAGGGGCCTCGCCGGGGGACCGGCGCCGAGGAGCCGCCAGGCCAGCCAGCCGAGCGGCAGCCACAACGCGGCCAGCAGCATCGCCAGCGGCACCATGAACGGCCCGACCTTCGGCACCAGGAAGGCGTTGACGGCCAGGAAGAAGCCGGTCCCGGACAGCCAGGCGCGCACGGCCGCCTCGCGGGCGTCCCCGGCGGCCCGCGCCAGCAGCAGCACCGGCACCAGCCCCACCAGCGCCAGCCACCACAGCGCCGGGGCGGGGAACGCCAGCGCCAGCGGCGTCCCCGCCACCAGCGCGACGACCCGGCCCCGCCAGGTGCTCACCGCAGGGGACCCCCTGGCGGCTCAGAGGTTCATGGCGACGTACTTGATCTCCAGGTACTCGGCGATGCCCTCGGCGCCGCCCTCGCGGCCGAAGCCGGACTGCTTGACGCCGCCGAACGGCGCCGCCGGGTTGGACACCATCCCCTGGTTCAGGCCCACCATGCCGGTCTCCAGGCCCTCCACCACACGGAAGGCGCGCTTGAGGTCGCGGGTGTAGACGTAGGCGACCAGCCCGAACTCGGTGTCGTTGGCGGCCGCGACGGCGGCCTCCTCGGAGTCGAAGGCGGCCACCGGCGCGACCGGGCCGAAGATCTCCTCCTTGAGCACCCTGGCGCTGCCGGGCACGCCCTCCAGCACCGTCGGCTGGTAGAAGTAGCCGCGGCCGTCGCCGGGCCGGGCGCCGACCACCGCCCGCGCCCCCTTGTCGAGCGCGTCGCCGACCAGCTCGGAGACCTTGTCGACGGCGTCCTTGTTGATCAGCGGGCCGACCTGCACGCCCTCCTCGGTGCCGCGGCCGACCTTCAGGGCGCCCATCCGCTCCGCGAGCCGGCCGGCGAACTCGCCGGCGACCGGCTCGGCCACGTGGAAGCGGTTGGCGGCGGTGCAGGCCTCGCCGATGTTGCGCATCTTGGCGATCATCGCGCCCTCGACGGCGGCGTCCAGGTCGGCGTCCTCGAAGATCAGGAACGGCGCGTTGCCGCCCAGCTCCATCGAGACCCGCAGCACGTTGCCGGCGGCCTGCGCGATCAGCTTGCGGCCGACCTCGGTGGAGCCGGTGAACGACAGCTTGCGGACCCGCCCGTCCTCCAGCAGCGGCCCCATCACCGAGCCCGACGAGGAGGTGGTGACCACGTTGAGCACCCCGGCGGGCAGGCCGGCCTGCTCGAGGATCTGGGCCAGGGCGAGCATCGACAGCGGCGTGAGCCCCGCCGGCTTGATCACCATGGTGCAGCCGGCGGCGACCGCCGGGCCGATCTTGCGGGTGCCCATCGCCATCGGGAAGTTCCACGGGGTGATCAGCACGCACGGCCCGACCGGCTGCTTCATGGTGAGCAGCCGCCCCGCCCCGTTGGGCGCGACCGCGTAGCGGCCGTCGATGCGGACCGCCTCCTCGGCGAACCAGCGGAAGAACTCGGCCGCGTAGGCGACCTCGGCCTTGGACTCGGCGACCGGCTTGCCCATCTCCAGGGTCATCAGCAGCGCCAGCTCGTCGGCGCGGGCGTTGATGGCCTCGAACGCCCGCCGCAGGACCTCGCCCCGTTCCCTCGGCGGGTGGGCGGCCCACTCGGCCTGGGCGGCGACCGCCGCGTCCAGGGCGGCCATGCCGTCCTCGGGACCGGCGTCGGCGACCTGGCACAGCGTCTCGCCGGTGGCCGGGTCCTCGACCGCGAAGGTGCCGCCGGTGGCCGCGTCGCGCCAGTCGCCGCCGATGAACAGCCGCGGGGGGACCGCGCCGACGACCGCCTGCTCGTTGGTTGCGATGCTCATGGGCCTCCCGCCTCCTCTGGCGAACAGCCGTTGCCCGGCCATACACCGCCAAGCGTAGCGCCTCCGGGCCCCCGACCGATCCGGCTTGCGTCCGGCCCGCGGCGGCCGCAGGCTGGGGGCATGGGCAGGGTGCGGGTCCTGGGCGTGGCGGCGGCGCTGCTGCTCGCCGCCTGCTCGGCGCCGGAGGGGTCCGGCCGGGGGGAGCCGCCGCCGGCGCCAGCCCCGACGGCCGGCGGCGACCTCGCCTGGCGGCGGCTGGCGGCGGCCCCTTCGGAACGGACCGAGGTCGCCGCCGCCACCGCCGGTGGGCGGATCTACGTGGCGGGTGGGTACGCGCCCGACGGCGCCACGGTCGCCACCGTCGAGCTCTACGACCCCGCCGCGGACGCCTGGGTCGCCGGCCCCGACCTGCCGGTGGCCGTCAACCACGCCATGGCCGCCACCCTGGACGGCGCCGTGCACGTCGCCGGCGGCTACGGCGGGGACCGTCGTCCCAGCCGGCAGGCGGTGCGGCTGGAGGGCGACCGCTGGCGGCAGCTCGCGCCGCTGCCGGAGGGCCGGGCCGCCGGCGGGCTGGTCGCCCTGGACGGCCGGCTGTACCTGGTCGGCGGGGTCGGTCCCGGCGGCCTGGCCGCCGACACGCTGGTGTACGACCCGGCCGCCGACCGCTGGTCGGCCGAGCCGGGCCTGCCGACCCGGCGGGAGCACCTGGGCGCCGCCGCGGCCGGCGGCCGGGTGGTGGTGGTCGGCGGGCGGGTCGGCGGGTTGAGCGGGAACCTGGACGTGGCCGAGGCCTACGACCCGGCGGCGCGCCGCTGGACGAGGTTGCCGCCGATGCCGACCGCCAGGGGCGGGCTGGCCGCGACCGCCACCGCCGACGGCCTGGTCGTGGCCGTCGGCGGCGAGGCGGCGGCGACCTTCCCCGAGGCGGAGGCGCTGGACCCGCGGACCGGCCGCTGGCGCTCGCTGCCGCCACTGCCGACCCCGCGCCACGGCCTCGGGGTGGTGGCGGTGGGCCGGGTCGTGTACGTGCTGGCGGGCGGCCCCCGGCCGGGCCTGCACGCCTCCGCCGCCAACGAGGCGATCGACCTGGCGGCGGCGTGACACCCCTTGAAGGTTGACTTAGGGTGCCCTAAAGTCTGCTGGATGTTCGTCTGCCATTGCCGCGCCGTCACCGACGGGGAGATCCGCGAGGCGATCACGGCGGGGGCCTGCGACCTCGACGAGGTCGGGCGCCGCTGCGGCGCCGGGATCACCTGCGGTGGCTGCTGCCCGCTGATCCAGGAGCTGCTCGCCGAGCACGCCGAGCGCGCAGAGCCGGCGCTGGCCGCGACGGCGTCCTAGTCGCGGACCTGCTGCGCCAGGTAGAGCGCCTCGCCGAGCTGCTCGACGGTGGCGAGCTGCGTCTCCCAGTAGTCGAGGTGGCCTTCCTCCTCGGCGATCATGCCGGCGAGGAACTCGCGGGTGCCCTGGTCGCCGAGCTCCACGCAGGTGGTGACGTAGCCGTTGAGGTTGCCGATGGCGGTCCGTTCCAGCTCCGCCGCCAGGCGGATCTGCTCCACGGGCGTCTCGCCCACCTTGACGGTGCCGAGCCGTTGCAGGTTGGGCAGCCCCTCCAGGTACAGGATGCGGTCGATCAGCTCCTCGGTGTCGCGCATCTCCTCCAGCGACAGCTCGCGGTGGCGCTTGGCGAGGCGGGCGTAGCCCCAGTTGTCGCACATGCGCGCGTTGAGGAAGTACTGGTTGATGGCGGTCAGCTCGAAGCTCAGGTGCTGGTTGAGCAGCTCGACGACACGCGGATCGCCCCGCAATGGCCCTCCTCTGGTCCCGGTCCGAACGGCGTCCCGGTAGTGTCTGGTACCAGCCCCCGCTTTGCCAGCACCGCCGGGCCCGCCGTCAGCGGGCCCAGACGCCGACGCGCTCGAACTCCATCGGCACGTCGACGAGGATCAGCTCGCTCGGCGCCTCGGCCCGGACGGCGAGCGACGCCTGGCCGGTGACCTTGGCGGCGTCGCCGGTGGCGGCCGGCTGGCCGTCGAAGCGGGCCTGGCCGTCGATCAGGTAGACGTAGGCGCCGCGACCCCGCCCGATCCGGTGGACGACCTCGTCGCCGGCGGCCAGCGAGGCGACGTGGACGCTGGCGTCCTGGTGGATCCCGACCGCGTCGCCGCCGTCGGGGCCGATCACCCGCAGCAGCCTGCCGGCCCGGTCGTCGCGGGTGAACACCCGCTGCTCGACCTCGGGGGTGAGACCGGCGGTGTCGGGAAGGACCCAGATCTGGATGAACCGCATCGGCGCGTCCCCGGAGGCGTTCTGCTCGGAGTGCAGGGCGCCCGAGCCGAGGGTCATGCGCTGCACGGCGCCGGCCGGCAGCGGGCCGAGGGCGCCGCCGACCGAGTCCTCGTGGCGGAAGCTGCCCTCGACCACGTAGGTGAGGCCCTCGACGTCCTGGTGCGGGTGCAGCGGCCAGACAGCCCCGGGCACCAGCCGGTCGTCGTTGAACACCCGCATCGCCCCGAAGCCGTCGTTGGCGGGGTCGCGGTAGTGGTCGAACGAGAAGTGCCAGCGGGCGCTGAACCAGCCGCCGTCCTCGCGGTGGATCTCCTGGTCTCGCCGGATGGTCAGCATCGCCGCTCCTCCGTCGCCGGCTTGGGACCGTCCAGGTTGGCCTTGATAGGCTGACGCCCGCAACGGGACCGGCACGAGCGGCGATGAGGAGGCGGCATGGTGGCGGAAGCTCCCGACCGGCGGTCGTCCGGCGGGCATTCGCCGAGCGGAGCGCGAGGCCGGCTGGCCGGGGCGGCCGCCCTGGCGCTGCTGCTCGCCGGGCTGGCCCTGCTGCTGGAGCCGGAGGGCCGCCGCGGCGCGGCCGCGGTGCTGCTGGCCGTCGGGCTGGCCGTCGGGGTGGTCGCCGCCGTCCGCTTCCCCGTGCCGAGCCGGCGGCGGACGGCGATGGAGCGGCTGAACGACGCCGCCTTCCTGGTGGTGCTCGGGGCCGTCACGCTGCTCACGGTGCGCCTGGCCCGTCCCTGGACGGCGGCGCTGCCCGGGCTGCTCGGGGGCGTCCTGGTCGGCCGGGCGCTGCGCCCCCCGCCCCCGCCGCCGGGACCGGAGCCGGGCGCCGACCCCCCGAGCTAGCCTTGTACGAACAGGCCAAGCGCGGACGCCGCGTTGGCCAGACTGTGAAGATCGCAGGGCGCGGCGCAACGCATACGGTTGGCGCATGAGCGACCCGGCCGCCGACCTCGCCGTGCGGCTGCGCGGGGTCACCAAACGCTACGGCCCCGTCACCGCCGTGGACGGCATCGACCTCGACATCCGCGAGGGCGAGCTGATCACGCTGCTCGGCCCGTCCGGGTCGGGCAAGACCACCACCCTGCGCATGATCGCCGGGTTCGAGCTGCCGACCGAGGGCACCATCCATCTCGGCGGCGTGGACGTGACCAGAAGGCCGCCGTTCGACCGCGACGTCAACACCGTCTTCCAGGACTACGCCCTGTTCCCGCACATGAGCGTGGCCGGCAACGTCGGCTACGGGCTGCGGGTGCGCAAGGTGCCGCGTGCCGAGCTGCGCGAGCGGGTCCGGGCCGCGCTGCGCCAGGTCCGGCTGGAGGGCTTCGACGACCGCCGCCCCTCCGAGCTCTCCGGCGGCCAGCGCCAGCGGGTCGCGCTCGCCCGCGCGCTGGTCAACCGCCCGAGGGTGCTGCTGCTGGACGAGCCGCTCGGCGCGCTGGACCTGAAGCTCCGCCAGGAGATGCAGATCGAGCTGAAGGCCATCCAGGGCGAGGTCGGGATCACCTTCGTGTTCGTCACCCACGACCAGGAGGAGGCCCTGACCATGAGCGACCGCATCGCGGTGCTCAAGGACGGTCGCATCGAGCAGGTCGGCGCGCCCGCCGAGGTCTACGAGCGTCCCACCAGCCCGTTCGTGGCCGGCTTCGTCGGCACCTCCAACCTGCTCGCCGGCGACGCCGCCAGGGAGCTGGTCGGCGAGGCGGCGACGTTCACCGTCCGGCCGGAGAAGATCCACATGATCGGCGCCGGCGCCGAGCCGCCGCCCGGCCACTGCCTGGCCGCCGGGACCGTCCGCGACGTCGCCTACGCCGGGCCGGTCACGCGCCTGACCGTGCGGCTGGACGCCGGGCCCGAGCTGGTGGTGCTGCAACAGAACCTGTCCACGACCTCCGCGGAGGTCGCCGCGCTCACCGGCACCAGGGTGCAGCTCGTGTGGCGCCCTGAGCACAACTTCCGTCTCTCGCCGGCCCCGCTGCCGGCTCCAGCAGGAGGGTGATCATGCAACCGAGGACGTTCGCGCGAGTGGTCCCGCTGGCCGCCCTGCTGCTGGCGCTGGCCGGCTGCGGCTCCGACGAGCCGAGCGGCTCGTCCGGCGGCGCGCAGGGGTTCACCCCGCCGCAGGTGCCGATGCTGCAGTCCCTCAGCGCGGGGGAGGGCAGCGTCAACCTGGTCGCCTGGGCCGGGTACGTCGAGGACGGCTCGACCGACCCCAAGGTCGACTGGGTCACGCCGTTCGAGCAGGCGACCGGCTGCCAGGTCAACGTCAAGGTCGCCGCCTCCTCCGACGAGATGGTCCAGCTCATGAAGTCCGGCCAGTACGACGCGGTGTCGGCCTCCGGCGACGCGTCCCTGCGGCTGATCGCCGCCGGCGACGTCGCCCCGGTCAACACCGAGCTGGTCAAGAACTACGGCGACGTCTTCGACGGCCTCAAGCAGCAGCCCTGGAACTCGGTCAAGGGCGTGTCCTACGGCATCCCGCACGGCCGCGGCGCGAATCTACTCATGTGGCGCACCGACAAGGTCAAGCCGGCGCCCGACTCCTGGGGCGTGGTGTTCGACCCCAACTCGCCCTACAAGGGCAAGGTCACCGCCTACGACTCGCCGATCTACATCGCCGACGCCGCCCTCTACCTGAAGGCGACCAGGCCCGAGCTCGGCATCACCAACCCCTACGAGCTGGACGACAAGCAGTTCCAGGCGTCCGTCGACCTGCTCAAGCAGCAGGCGACGGTGGTTGGGGAGTACTGGAGCGACTACACCAAGGAGATCCAGGCGTTCAAGAGCGGCTCCAGCGTCGTCGGCACCACCTGGCAGATCATCGCCAACCTGGCGCAGGCCGACAAGGCGCCGGTCGAGGTGACCCTGCCCAAGGAGGGCGCCACCGGCTGGTCCGACACCTGGATGGTGTCCGCCAAGGCCGCCCACCCCAACTGCGCCTACCTGTGGATGGACCACATCGTCTCGCCGAAGGCGAACGCCGCCGTCGCCGAGTGGTTCGGCGAGGCCCCCGCCAACCGGCTGGCCTGCGCGGAGACCGCCGACAAGGGCCACTGCACCACCTTCCACGCCGAAGACGAGAGCTACTTCTCGAAGGTCGCCTACTGGACCACCCCGATCAAGGACTGCGGCGACAACCGCGGCCAGGTCTGCAAGGACTACTCGGAGTGGACCACCGCCTGGACCGAGATCAAGGGCTGAGCGGATGAGCGAGAGCCGGGGCGGGCTGCGCCCGCTGTCCCGGGCGCTGTGGCGCACGCCCCGGCTCAAGCTCGCCCTGCTGCTGTCGGGACCGGTCGGCTGGCTGGTGGTGGCCTATCTCGGGTCGCTGGCCGTGCTGCTGGTGTCAGCGTTCTGGTCGACCGACAGCTTCACCGGCAACATCGTCCGCGAGCCGACCGCCGGGAACTTCCGGACGCTGCTCACCGGCGAGGTGTACCGCGCGATCACCCTGCGGACCCTGCTGCTGGCCGTCGGGGTGACCGTGATCGACGTGCTGCTCGGCTTCCCGATCGCGTTCTACATGGCCAAGGTCGCCAGGCGCCGCTGGCGGCCGCTGCTGGTGGCGGCCCTGCTCACACCGCTGTGGGCCAGCTACCTGGTCAAGGCGTACGCCTGGCGGGTGATGGTCGGCGCCGGCGGGGTGCTCGAGTGGGCCTTCGAGCCGGTCGGCCTGCGCGCCCCCGGTTTCGGGCTCACCGCGCTGTGGATCGTCCTGGCCTACCTGTGGCTGCCGTACATGATCCTGCCGATCTTCGCCGGGCTGGACCGGCTGCCCGACTCGCTGCTGGAGGCGTCGGCCGACCTCGGCGCGGGCGCCTGGCGGACGTTCCGCGCGGTGATCCTGCCGCTGGCCCTGCCGGCGGTCGCGGCCGGCTCGATCTTCACCTTCTCGCTCACCCTCGGCGACTACGTGGCGGTCAACATCGTCGGCGGCAAGACGCAGATGCTCGGCAACGTCATCTACGCCAACGTCGGCGCCGCCAACAACCTGCCGTTCGCCGCCGCCCTGGCGACCGTCCCGGTCGCGATCATGCTCGCCTTCCTGCTGGCCGCCAGGCGCGCCGGCGCCCTGGAGAGCCTCTGATGCACCTGTCCCGGCCCGCCCGCGTCGCGCTCGGCCTGTTCGTGGCGGTCGGGCTGGCGTTCGTGTACCTGCCGCTGCTGGTGGTGGTGATCGAGTCCTTCAACCCCGCCAGGGTGTCGAGCTGGCCGCCGGACGGCTTCACCGCCGACTGGTGGGGGCGGGCGTGGGACAACCCGGGGGCGCGCGCCGCGGTGTGGACGTCGGTGAAGGCGGCGCTGGGCGCGACCGTGATCGCGCTGCTGCTCGGCACCAGCCTCTCGTTCGCGGTCCAGCGCCACCGCTTCTTCGGCCGTGACACGCTGTCGCTGCTGGTGGTGCTGCCGATCGCGCTGCCGGGGATCGTCACCGGCATCGCCCTGCAGTCCACCTTCCGGTTCCTCGGGGTGCCGCTGTCGCTGTGGACGATCGTCGCCGGCCACGGGACCTTCTGCATCGTGGTGGTCTTCAACAACGTGGTCGCCCGCCTGCGGCGGGTGTCGCGGTCGCTGGAGGAGGCATCCATGGACCTGGGCGCCGACGGGGTGCAGACGTTCCGGTTCGTGACCTTCCCGGCGCTCCGCTCGGCCCTGCTCGCCGGCGGCCTGCTCGCCTTCGCGCTCTCGTTCGACGAGATCATCGTGACGACCTTCACCTCCGGCGCCGGCGACCAGACCCTCCCGCTGTGGATCTTCACCAACCTGACCCGCCCCAACCAGGCGCCGGTCGTCAACGTCGTGGCCGTGCTGCTGGTGGCGATCTCGGTGGTGCCGATCTGGCTCGCCCAGCGGCTGTCGGAGGGCGCGGTCCGCGGGGCCGGCGCCGGCGCGGTCGCGGCCCGCTGATCCGAAAACCGGATTTGCACGCCCAACCCGGCGGGTAGCGTCGTCGGGGAACATCCTCGGGTGAGCGCAGACGGGGACGAGTAGGCCGGCCCTCATCGGCCTCTCATCGGAGAGCGACTACCGTGCCTCCGACCCTCGGATCCCCCCGATCCCCCCGATCCCCCCGATTCCGAGGAGAAGGAGGCTGATCGTCGTGCGTCGCGCATTCCAAACGCTCGTGATCCTGCTCCTTGCC
>WNGA01004285.1_pt1 | contig 21048 bp, 21 predicted proteins | sample 5400061 | NCBI WGS metagenome assembly WNGA01 (sample SAMN13153366, study PRJNA577476) | soil metagenome | isolation source: 100 cm soil or saprolite under grassland replicate 2 | place: USA:California | collected 2016-06-15
CTCGAACTCGCGGGTGCGGAAGATGAAGTTCCCGGGGGTGATCTCGTTGCGGAACGCCTTGCCGATCTGGGCGATGCCGAACGGCGGCTTCTTCCGGGTGGTCGTTTGGACGTTGAGGAAGTTGACGAAGATGCCCTGCGCGGTCTCGGGGCGCAGGTACGCGACCGAGCCCTCGTCCTCGACCGGCCCGACATTGGTCTTGAACATGAGCTGGAACTGGCGGGCCTCGGTGAACGAGCCCGTGGCGCCGCAGTTCGGGCACGCGCCCGACTCGGGCAGGTGGTCGGCGCGGAAGCGCTCCTTGCAGTTCCGGCAGTCGATCAGCGGATCGGTGAACGCCTGGACGTGGCCGCTCGCCTCCCACACCCGCGGGTGCATGAGGATGGCGGAGTCGAGCCCGACCACGTCGTCGCGCAGCTGCACCATCTCCCGCCACCACGCGTCCTTGACGTTGCGCTTCAGCAGCACCCCGAGCGGCCCGTAGTCCCACGTCGAGCGGAACCCGCCATAGATCTCACTCGACGGGAAGACCAACCCGCGCCGTTTGCACAGGTTGACCACGCGCTCCATGAGGTCTGGCTTGGCCATCCGGTGGATGGTATCGGGGCGACCTCCCGCTTCCCGAGCCGGAATGGATCAGGCGGCGGCCGCGACGGGCCGATCGCGCACGATCTCGGCTCCGAACGGCATCAGCGCGATCGGGATCATCTTGAAGGCCTGGATGCCGAAGGGGATCCCGATGATCGTGATGCACAAGATCACGCCGCCGATGACGCAGTGAACCGCGAGCCACAGCCCGCCGATGATGATCCAGATGATGTTGCCGATGATGTGCAGCGGGCTCCCTACCCTCGCCCCGTACTCGATGTGACGCCCGAAGGGCCACAGCGCGAATCCCGCCAGCTTGAACGCTTGGATCCCGAACGGGATCGTGATGATGAGCACGAACATCACGATCCCCGCGACGACGAAGACGATCGCGAGCCAGATCCCGACGAAGATGAGCCACAGGATGTTGCCGACGGTTTGCACGCTGCCCTCCATCGTTCCCCGGGAGTCCGCCCGGGCTCGGTCACAGTAGCGCCGCGCTCCGGAGCCGTCGCTCGAGGTGGTACTCGAGCGCGGCCACTCCGAGCCGCTCGACCTCGGTGCCGAACCGGTCGGGCGGAGCGGTCAACGCGCCGCGCAGGTCGCCGCCGAGGATGCGAGTCAGCAGCGCGATGGCCTCGGCGTCGACGCGGCGTCCGCCGAACTGCGCGCATTCGCTGCACACCACGCCGCCCTCGCCGAAGTCGAAGGCGACGAACGGACCCGCGTCGTCGCCGCAGCGCGTGCAGGTGTCGAGGATGGGATGGAAGCCCTCCAGCGAGAGCAGCTTCCAGAAGAACGCCGGCGCGACCATCGGCGACGGCGTCTCCGCCAACGTCCGCAGCGCGCCCACCAGCATCCGGTACAGCGCGGGGTTGGCCTCTCGCTCCTGCGCCACCTGGTCGACCGCCTCGAGCATCGAGATCGCGTGGGTCAACGACCCGTAGTGCTCGCGCAGCGGGCGGAAGGCGTCGATCGTCTCGACCTGGGTCACGACGTCGAGCTCACGGCCCCGGTAGCACTGGACGGCAACATGGCTCGTCGGCTCGAGCCGGGCGCCGAACCGGCTCGTCGGCTTGCGGATCCCCTTGGCGACCGCCCGCACCTTGCCGTTGCCCTGCGTGAGGAGCGAGACGATCCGGTCGGTCTCCCCCAGCTTGATCGTGCGCAGGACGACGCCCTGATCGCGGTACAAGGCCACGACTGGAGTCTAGTTACAGACGTGTGATTCAGCGGTAGAAGGGGCCGACGCCGGGCCGTCGGCGGCTGCGAGTTCGGACGCTCGGGTCCACAGCCGAAGGCCGTGGACCCGAGTGGCCGCCTGTTCGAAGCCCGCCGCCGATGAGTCCGGCGTCGGCCCCGTCGTGGCGCGTCAGCCGTCGACGGTGCCGAAGCGACGCTCGCGGCGCTGGTACTCGGCGATCGCCTCGAACAGCTGCTCCCGGCGGAAGTCAGGCCACAGCACGTCGGTGAACACGAGCTCGGCGTACGCGAGCTCCCAGAGGAGATAGTTCGAGATCCGGAACTCCCCCGACGTGCGCACGAGCAGGTCGGGGTCGGGCATGTCGGGCGCGTACAGGTGCCGCGCCATCGTGCGATCGCTGATCTTGTCGGGCTGGAGGCGACCCGCCGCGACGTCCCGGGCGATGGCGCGAGCGGCGTCGACGAGCTCGGCCCGCCCGCCATAGTTGAACGCGAAGGTGAGAGTCAGCCCGCGGTTGTCGCGCGTCAGCTCCTCGGCCTCGGTGATCTGACGTCGAAGACGGCCCGGGACCCGGCCCGCGCGACGCCCGATGAACCGCACACGGACCCCACGCTCGTGGAGCTCGTCGCGCCGGCGCAGCAGCAGGCCCTCGTTGAAGTTCATGAGGAACCGCACTTCGTCGACGGGCCGCCGCCAGTTCTCGGTCGAGAACGCGAACACCGTCATCCACTTGAGCCCGATGTCAAGGGCGCCTTCCACGGTGTCGAACAGTGCGTGCTCCCCTGCCGCGTGCCCCTCGGTGCGCTTCAGGCCGCGCTGCTTCGCCCACCGGCCGTTGCCGTCCATGACGATCGCGACGTGGCGTGGGAGCCGGGCGCGGTTGAGGCCCTCGGACATCGGGCCCGAACCTACATCCAGCCCCAGCCGGCTCGACCCCCGACCGGTACGATCCCCGGCCATGCGTTGGACAGCCGTCGTCAACCCGTCCGCGGGTCGCGGCCGCACGCGCAAGCTCCTCCCCCGCCTCACCGAGGCCCTCGCAACGACGGGTCTCGACGTCGACGTCTGCGTGTCCGACGACCTCGACGACGCCATCCGCCTCGCAAGGAAGGCGTTCGACGACGGGCGGGGCGTGGCCGCGTGCGGAGGCGACGGCACGGTCAACGCGCTGGCCGGCGTCGCCGCCGACCACGGCGGCGTACTCGGCATCGTCCCCACCGGAGCCGGGAACGACTTTGCGCGCCACCTCGGGCTCGAGCGTCGCGGCTGGATGGACGCGGTCGCGCTGCTCCGAACCGGCGACGTGGGCACCGTCGACCTCGGACGGGCCGAGCTGACGGGCGGCGCCGACGACTCGGTCCGCGGCGCCACCGTGCGGTGGTTCACGTCGGTCGCCAACGCCGGCTTCGATTCGGAGGCCAACCGCTGGGCCAACGGCGTGCAGTGGGCGAGTGGCACCACGCTGTATGTCCTCGCGGTCCTGCGCACGCTCGCCACGTACCGGCCGCACCGCTTCCGGCTGACGGTGGACGGCGACATCCACGACATCGAGGCATGGCTCGTCGCGATCGGCAACACGCGCGGCTACGCGGGCGGGATGCTCGTCACGCCGGGTGCGGAGCTCGACGACGGCCAGCTCGACGTGTGCGTCGTCGGACCGGTCTCGCGCGTCGGGTTCCTCCGCTCGTTCCCACGCGTCTTCCGCGGCACGCACGTCTCCCACCCGATGGTCGACATGTATCGCGGGAAAGTCGTCGAGCTGGACTCGCTCGACGCGTCGACGGTGACCGAAATCTACGGCGCCGGCGAACGCATCGGCCCGCTCCCGGCGCGCACGGAAGCAGTCCCCGGCGCGCTGCAGGTGGTCGTGCCGGAGACGGCGCCCGTACCGAAGCAGCCGCTCCCCTGACTCACTGGACGGTGATGGTGCCCTCCATGCCCGCCTCGCGATGGCCGGGGATGTCGCAGTAGATCGTGTACTTCCCCGGCTTCAAGTCGACCTTGAGCTCGTCGGACTTGCCGCTGCTCGCCTCGAGCTGGAAGCCCGGCACCTTCCCCTTGTCGAAGACGAGCGTGTGCAGTCCGCCCTCGCTCTCGAGCTTGATCGCGTCGACCCCGGCCGGCAGCTCGGAGCTCTTGGGATCGAAGAAGAAGTTCCCGCCCTTGATGGTCAGGGTCGTCTGCGCCGAACCCTTCGGCTGCTTGTAGCTCGATCCACCGCCGCCCCCACCCCCGCACGCGGCGAACACGAACAGCGCGGCCACGACCGCGGCCGGCCGCGCCCACCGCCGAGAGCGTCCCCGAGTCATCTGTTCCATCAGCTCCCTGCGTCGGGTGTCGTGCTCTTATCCGACCGTGACCGTTGCTTGCATCCCGGCGGCGCGGTGGCCGGGAATGTTGCAGTAGATCGTGTACGTGCCCGGCTTGAGGTCGACCTTGCCGGTTTTCGGTCCCTGCGGGACGGCGAGCTGGAACCCGCTGAACTTCGGGTCGGTGAACAAGAGCGTGTGCGTACCGCCCTTGTCGATGTAGTTGATCTGATTGATCCCGGCCGGGACGGTGAACTCTTTGGCCTGGAATGACAGCGACGACCCAATTGCGTCGACCTCCAGGGTGTTGATCGGCGGGCCCGCAGGCTGCTTGAACCCGCCGCCGGCTCCCTCCTTCTCCTCGCTGGGGCCGAGTGTGAGCAGGCCGGCCGACAGGATGACGACCATGAAGCCGGCCAGCCCCATCACCAGCGTGGACGAGCGAAGGCGCGGGCTGGCCGAGATGGCGGCGCCGCCGGCCAGGATCCCGACGGTGATGATCGAGCCGACCAGGACCGAGAGGTTCTCGCCGCTGGCGAGGAACACCCTCGACACGTTCACGACGTACAGGAAGATCGCAACCATCGACAGCAGCGGCAGGGTGATCGGCAGCAGCAGACGGTCGCGCACGGGATCGGATACCGGCGGACCCGCCTCGAGCTGAGCCGGTGACTCGCTCTCGTCCGCTTCGACGGGCGACTCGGCCGCGACGACTTCGCCCTCCGCGTGCTCGTCGGACGGGGGCGTGTCGGTCGCCGGCGCGTCGCCGGCAGTCACGTCGCTGGGCGCGTCCTGGTCCGCCTCGTCCGTGTGGTCCGTCTGGACGTTGTCGGTCATGAGGTGGTGGTCCCGGTGCGGGAGAGCTCGCGGTCAAGATCCTGCCACCGCCGGCGCGCCGCGATGCGTCGGTCCTCTTCGCCCGCCCACCGGAAGAAGATCACCGCGATCAGCAGCCACAGCAGCAAACCGGCGCCGATCTTCATGATCAGCCCGGCGAGGCGCTGGTCGTCGAGCGTCGACAGCCCCCACAGGTGCGGGACGTGCTCGTAGAAGCGATACAGCGGGCTGCTCCCGAAGGTCAGGAACGACGCCGGGATCGTCGGTACCACCGACTGCAGGAACAGGAAGATCATCCGCGGTGGGGGCGACAGGCGCGGGATCTCCGGGAGCGGGCTCACGACCGGCAGCCACACGATGAGCGCGCTGACGAAGATCAGCGAGTGCACGAGGAAGTGCGCGAGCTCGTTGCGGAGGCTGAAGTCGACGAGCGCCGGCCAGTGCGTGAACACGAGCACGAGATTGAAGACCAGGAGCGCGGGCAGGAAGCGCGCGAGGAAGCGCACGACGCGGAAGACGTGCGACGGTGGCCGGAGGATGACGCGCAGCAACCATGTCGGTGTCCCGAGCAACAGGAGCGGCGCGGCGACCATCGACAGCACGAGGTGCTGCACCATGTGCATGCTGTAGTTGAACCGCTCGGCGATGTCGTGCACCGGCCAGTCGGCCGCAACCCAGACGGCGAGGACGCCGAGCGCGAAGCACACCGCCTGGAGCCGGGTGACCGGCGCACGACCCGGCGCCGCGTAGCGAGGACCCACGCGGACGACGGTGACCGCGTACGACGCCGCGAGCGCGACGACCAGCACCCACACGTCGACGTGGGGCTCCCAACTCGGGTAGGCGACGGCGATATGCATGCTCAGATCAGGGGCTGAAGACGTGCAAGGTCGTCAGCACGATCAGGTACAGCGAGATCGCAGCGACGATCCCGAGCACGAAGAAGCGGCGGAATATGGGCTTGTCGGTCCTCAGGTGCATGTACCACGAGGCGACGAGCGCGAACTTGATCATGGCGAACATGAGCAGGAAGACGATGATCAGCCCGTCGGGAACGTCGCCCTGCAAGTAGTAGAGGCCGACCTCGGCCGCGGTGACGACCACGAGGATCGCCGCGATCACGACGTACCGGGCGGGTGTCGGGTGCGGCCGCACCTCGCCCGGCAGCATCGGGAGGTGCGGCTCGGCGGCGGCGGGCGCGGCGGCCTCGGTGGTGGCGAGCGCGGTGCCGGGCTCGCCCTCGGCGGTCGCGTCGGTCGGCTCGGCCTCGGTCGCGGTGCCGGTGGTGGCGGGTTCGTCAGCCATGGCGATCGACCGCTCCTGCTCCTACTTGGGGATGAGGTAGACGACGGTGAAGATGACGATCCAGACGACGTCCACGAAGTGCCAGTACAGCCCGGCGATCTCGATCTTCTCGGAGTCCTTGGTCGTCAGCCGGCCCTGCACCGCCAGCCCCCAGAGCGACAGCAGCCAGATGATGCCGGCCGTGACGTGGGCGCCGTGCAGGCCGGTCAGCACGAAGAACGTCGAGCCGAACAGGTTCTTGTCGAGCGTGAGCCCCTGGCGGAAGAACTCCGTGAACTCGAACACCTGGCCGCCGATGAAGGTCGCACCGAACAAGGCCGTCGCGAGCAACCAGACCCGCAGCCGCCGGTAGTCGCCGCGCAGGATCGAGGCGAGCGCGAGCACCATCGTGAGGCTGCTCATCAGCAGGATGAACGAGGTCACGGACGTGAACGGGATGTTGTACACGTCGGCCGGGTGCGGCCCGGGCTGTGGCCGTCCTCGGTAGAACAGGTAGGCGGAGATGAAGGCACCGAAGAACAGGCAGTCCGACGACAGGAACAGCCACATGGCGAGCTTGGTATTGCTGACGCCCAGGCTCGTGGCCGGCGCGTCGTGGCCGGCCTCGGCGACGTCGCGCGGGGGCTGAACGGCGACCTGGTCCATCGTCACGGCTCCGTCTGGGGCTCGATCGCCCACGCGTACATGCCGAACGCGACGATCAGCGCGCCGATCGGGACGAGCCACAGGGCCTGGAACACGGCCGCGTAGCCGAGGATCGGCAACCCGAGCGCGAGGACGAACGGGAAGTACGACGGGGACGGCATGTGGATCCCGTGCCCATCGCCGTGCTCGCCCTCACCGTGCTCGTCGCCGCCGTCGCCGCCGGCCGGGCGCTCTTCCACCGCGACCGCGCCGCCACGCGGCAGGGGCACGGCGTGACCGGTCTCGTCCTCGGTGTACTTCCGGTGCCAGAAGTCGTCGCGCGCTTCGACCTGCGGGATCTCGTCGAAGTTGTGCATCGGCGGCGGCGAGGGGATCGTCCACTCGAGGGTCCGACCGTCCCACGCGTCCTGGCTCGCGACCTTGCCGTGCCGGCGGCTCACCATCACGTTCACGATGAACAGCAGGACCGACAAGGCGATGATGAACGCCCCGATGGTCTCGAGCTGGTTGAGGAAGTCCCAGCCCAGCCCACTGTCGTAGCGGTACGTGCGCCGCGGCATGCCGACCAAGCCGAGGAAGTGCATCGGGAAGAACGTGACGTTGAACCCGATCAGCATCGTCCAGAAGTTGAGCTTGCCCAACCGCTCGTCGAGGTACCGGCCGTACAGCTTCGGGAACCAGTAGTAGAAGCCGCTGAAGAGCCCGAATACGAGCCCGCCGAACAGCACGTAGTGGAAGTGCGCGACGACGAAGTACGTGTCGGTCTGCTGTGTGTCGGCGGGCACGACCGAGTGCAGGACACCCGACAAGCCCCCGAGCGTGAACATCGCGATGAAGCCGAGCGAGAACAGCATCGCCGTCTTCAGCCTCACCGCTCCCCGCCACACGGTGGCGAGCCAGTTGAAGATCTTCACTCCCGTGGGAACGGCGATGATCATCGTCGAGAGCGCGAACGCGGAGATGGCGACCGGTCCGAGCCCGGTCGCGAACATGTGGTGCACCCAGACACCCCATCCGATGAACCCGATCGCGATGCCGGAGAAGACGACGACCGGGTACCCGAACAACGGCTTGCGCGAGAAGACGGGCAGGACCTCCGAGACGATGCCCATGCCCGGCAGGATCAAGATGTACACCTCGGGATGGCCGAATAACCAGAACAGGTGCTGATAGAGCAGCGGATCACCGCCGTTCGCGGGTTGGAAGAAGTTCGTGCCGTAGTTGCGGTCGAAGAAGACCATGATCAGCGCGGACGTGATGATCGGCATCGCAAACAAGGTGAGGAACGCGGTCACCGTCATCATCCACGTGAACACCGGCATCCGCATGAACGTCATACCGGGCGCGCGCAGGTTGAGGACCGTGACGATGAAGTTGATCGCGGACGTCGTCGACGCGATCCCGAGGATGATGAGACCGACGGCCCAGAAGTCCGGGCCGTGCCCGGGCAGGAACCCGCGGCCGAGCGGGGTGCTCGTGAGCGGCGTGTAGCCGAACCAGCCGCCGTTCGGCGCGCTCCCACCGAGCAAAAAGCTCGAGTAGATGAACAGCCCGCCGAAGAGGAAGCCCCAGTAGCCGAACGCGTTCAGCCGCGGGAAGGCGACGTCACGGGCGCCGATCTGGAGCGGGATCAGGTAGTTGCCGAACGCCACCGCGAGCGGCATGCCCATGAGGAACACCATCGTGGTGCCGTGCATCGTGAACAGCTCGTTGTACTGCGCCGCCGTCAGCAGGGTGCCGTTCGGCCCCGCGAGTTGGAGGCGGAGGAGCAGCGCCTCGATCCCGCCGACCACGAAGAACGCCAGCGCGGTCGTGCCGTACATGATGGCGATCTTCTTGTGGTCGATCGTCGTGAACCAGCTCCAGAAGCCGGTCGTCCCCTTCGGACGTCGCAGGACGCGCAACCGGCGTGCCGGAGCCTGAACCGTGTCGGAGACGGTCGTCATCGGCGGTCTCCCGCGAATCCGTTCACTTCAGCTGGAGGAGGTAGTCGGCGATTTGCTCGGCCTCCTGTCGCGTCATCGTCGGTTGTCCGGCCGGGGTGTTCTGACTGAACGACGGCATGCCCACGCAATGCCCCCCGGCGGGCTCGCCGGCCTCCCGGCACTGCTTCGACTGCATGGGAATGAGCCCAGGTGCGTTGTACACCCAGTCGACGAGCTTGTTGCGGGTCAGCTCGTAGTACCCGCTGGCGAACGTGGTGCGGCTGGCCAGGTGGGTGAGGTTCGGGCCGTAGCTGCTCACCTTCGAGTCGCCGAGCGAGTGGCAGTTCGTGCACTGGAACTTCGTGCTGATGAGGTCCTGGGCGGGACCCGCGGGCTGCGTGTCGGCGCCGGTGCCGACCTGGAACGGCACCGCCGGGCCCTGTTGCTGCTCGCCGACCCACCGGTCGAACTCGCTCGGTTCCTTCGCGATCACGCGGAACCGCATGTTGGCGTGCGACAGCCCGCAGTACTCCGCACACTGCCCCAGATACGTGCCCGGCTTGTCGGCCTCGATGGTCGTGAAGTTGGTCCGGCCCGGGACGACGTCGCGCTTCCCGTTGAGCTCCGGGACCCAGAAGCTGTGGATCACGTTGCACTTGTCCGGCAGCGACTCGTCACACGCCGTCAGGTTCACGCGAACGGTCCGCCCGGTCGGGATCACCAGCTCGTTGGCGGTGACGACCTTCGCCTTCGGGTACTCGAACTCCCACCACCACTGCTTCCCCACCACCGTGACGTTCAGCACGTCGCCGGTCGGCTCTTTGTTCAGGTCGAAGATCGTGATGATGGTCGGGACGGCGACGACGGCGAGGATGAGCGCCGGGACGATCGTCCAGCCGATCTCGAGGGGGGTGCTGCCGTGGATCTGCTTCGGGTTCTCGTTCTTCCCGGCCCGGTACCGGAAGCGGAGCGCGAACACGACGACGGCGGACAGGACGAGCACGCCGATGACGACCGCCACGACGAACACCGGCGTGAACAGGTTGTTGATCTTGTCGGCGGCGGGCCCTTCGGGCTTCAAGGAGTTCTGCCCGTTCTCCTCGCCGCGGCACGCCGCGAGGAGAAGCGCCGATCCGAGCAGGACGGCAAGGACCACCCATCGCTTGGAGCGCGGCGTGAGGTGCCTCATCCTTCCCTTCCGATCACGTGTCCGGTAATAGCTCGGGCATCCTCGTGCTCGGGCGACCGCGACGGCCGGGCGACCTCAATTCGGAGCCTAGCCCCGGCCTTCTCGGCCGGAACAACTCGGACAGACGCTGTGACCAGCGGTTTTCGTAGCCCGATCGGTCGGCTCAGTACCCCAGCCGGTCGAGGGCGTGGGCGCGGCGCTGCCAGTCGCGCTCGACCCGCACGTGGCTCTCCAGGTAGACGCGCACGCCGAGGAGGGCTTCGAGCTCCTGGCGGGCCGCCGTGCCTGCATCCTTCAGCACGCCGCCGCCACGGCCGATCACGATGCCCCGCTGCGACTCGCGCTCGACGCGGATGTCGGCGCGCAACCGCAGCACCTGGTTCTCTGGATCGTCGGCATCTTGCTCGTCCTCCAACTCCTCGACGGAGACGGTGATCGAGTGCGGCAGCTCGTCGCGGGCGACCGCGAGGAGCTTCTCGCGCACCAGCTCGGCTGCGAGCACCGTCTCGGGCTGGTCGGTGACGGTCCCCTCCGGGTAGTAGCGCGGCCCTTCCGGGAGCCGCGCTTCGATCTCGGTGAGCAGCGCGTCGGTCCCGTCTCCCGTGCGCGCCGAAACGGGGAAGTACGCGTCGAAGTCGCCCAGCTCGCCGGCCGCGACGGCGAGGTGCTCGGCGACCGCGGCCTTCGAAGCGCGGTCGACCTTGTTGACCGCCAGCAGCTTCGGTGTCTTCACCTGTTGCGCGAGCGCGGCGATGAAACGGTCCCCGGTCCCGATGGGGGCGTCCGCCTCGACGAGGAGGCACACGACGTCGACCTCGCCGAGCGTCGCGACCGCCCGCCGATTCGTCCGTTCGCCAAGCAGCGTGCGCGGCTTGTGAATGCCGGGCGTGTCGATGAACACGACCTGACTGCCGGGCGTCGTACGCACGCCCCGGATGGCGGTGCGCGTCGTCTGCGGGCGGTCGGAGACGATCGCGACCTTCGAGCCGACGAGCTGATTGAGGAGCGTCGACTTCCCGACGTTCGGCCGTCCGACGAGCGTCACGAAGCCGCTGTGGAAGGCCTCCGTCACGTCGCCGCGACGGGCTCGGCCGCGCTGTCGGGCGCCGGCCGGATGTGCACGGACACGATCCGCCGGCCCTGCACCCGCTCCGTTCGGAACTCGAGGCCCTGGAAGCGCACGCACTCGCCTTCCTCGGGGACGTGGCCGAGGAGGTTGAACACGAGCCCGCCCACGGTGTCCCACTCGGTGTCGGGGAGCTCGATGCCGAGCTCGTCGCTGACGTCGTCGATCGAGGTGCCTCCGGGGACGCGCAGCGCGCCGCCGGGGAGGTGCTCGACGGTGGGCTCCTCGAGGTCGTACTCGTCGGCAATGTCCCCGACGATCTCCTCGAGGAGGTCCTCGAGCGTCACGAGACCGGAGGTGCCGCCGTACTCGTCGATCACGATCGCCATGTGGAACTGCCTCGTCTGCATCTCCCGGAGCAGCTCGGCGACGCGCTTCTGCTCCGGCACGAACACGGCTTCGCGCAGCGCGGTGCGGATCGGCTCGCCGCCCTTCCCGGCGCGTGCCATCGAGACGAGATCCTTCAGGAACACGAGCCCGATGATGTCGTCGGCGGTCTCCGCGTAGGCGGGGACCCGCGAGAACCCGCCCTCGATCGCGCGCGTGATGCCCTCCTCGATGGTGTCGTCGGCCGAGATCGCGACCATGTCGGTGCGGGGGGTCATCGCCTCGCGGACGACCATGTCGCCGAACTCGAAGATCGAGTGGATCAGCTTGCGCTCGTCCCGCTCGATCGCCTCCTCGTCGGCGGCGACGTCCGCCATCTGACGGATCTCCTCTTCGCTGACGAACGGACCCTCCTTGAGGCCGCGTCCCGGGAGGACGACGTTGGCGAGACCGATCAGGCCGCGCGAGAGCACCCGTAACGGCGGGAAGTTCGTCAGGAAGACGAGGATCGGCGCCACGAGGAGCGCGGCCCGATCCGTGTGCTGGATCGCGAAGGTCTTCGGCACCACCTCGAAGAACACGAAGAAGACCGCGATCTCGACGACGATGCCGAGCACGAAGCCGATCGTGCCGAGATGTTCCTCGAGGAGGACACCCGTGAGGTTGGCGGACACGAGCTGGCACACGAGGATCACGAGCAGGAGCGAGTTGAGCGTCCGTTCGGGCCGTTCGAGCATCCGCGCCAACCTCGTCGCGCTGCCGCGACCCTCCTCCTCGAGCGCCAGCGCCCGGACGCGGCTCATGCGCGTGAACGCGGTCTCGGCCATGGCGAGCACGCCGGAGACCAGGAACAGGGCGACGATCGTCGCCAGCAACGCGTAGTCGGTGCCGGTCACGTCAGGGCCGCGCGGGAAGGACTCGGATCTGGTCCGGCACTCACCGGTCGGCTTCCCGCTCGAGCTCTCGGAAGCGCGCGAGCAGCTCCCGCTCCCGCTTCTTCATCGCCTCGGACTCGCGCTCCTCGGCATGGTCGTAGTTCAGCAGATGCAAGATGCCGTGCACGACGAGCAGTGCCACCTCGTCGTCGAGCGAGCCGGGACTGCCTCTCGTCTGCCGACGTGCGACCTGCGGGCACACGACGACGTCGCCGATCACCGTCGGGGGGTCGCTCGCCTCCGTCGGCGAACCCGGCCCGCGTCCGCCCTGGTCAGGCTGGCGGCCGCCGGGCGCGACGTCGTCGTCCATGGGAAACGCGAGCACGTCGGTCGGCCCGCTGCCGCCGAGGAACCGCTCGTGGAGGTCGGACATCGCCTGCTCGTCCACGAAGATCACGGACATCTGCGCGTCCTCGGGCACCCGCTCCTCGTCGAGCACCACCCGCGCCAGGCGCACCCAGCGCAGGACGTCGACGTCCACCTCCGACTGCTCGTCGGCGCCGAAGACGGTCCTCATCGCCGGCGCTCTGCGGCAGCGAGGGCCCGGGGGGTCGACGGTCCGGCGCCGGACAGTCCTGCCCGCCCGGCCGAGACCCGGGTCGAAGACCCGAGCCGAGCGAGCGAAGCGAGCGAGGGAAGCAGGGGCTCGGCCGGAAAAGCGGAGCAGGTCCGGCGTCGTTGGCCGTCGTGCCCCCCGGGCCCGGTCACCAGACAGTCCGTCATCGTCGGCGCTCGTCGCGTTCGTAGGCGTCGACGATGTCCTGCACGATCTTGTGGCGGACGACGTCGCCCGAGCCGAGCTCGACGAACGCGAGGCCCGTCAGGCCCTCGAGGATGTCGCGGACCACGAGCAGCCCGGAGCGGCCGCGACCCTCGACCAGGTCGATCTGGGTGACGTCGCCGGTGACCACGATCCGCGAACCGAACCCGAGGCGGGTCAGGAACATCTTCATCTGCTCGGGCGTGGTGTTCTGCGCCTCGTCGAGGATGATGAACGAGTCGTTGAGCGTCCGGCCCCGCATGAACGCGAGCGGCGCGACCTCGATGACGCCCCGGTCCATGAGCCGGGTGACGACCTCGGGCTCGAGCATGTCGTACAGCGCGTCGTACAGCGGACGGAGGTACGGATCGACCTTGGCGAGGATGTCGCCAGGCAGGAACCCGAGCCGCTCCCCGGCCTCGACGGCGGGACGCGTGAGGATGATGCGGTTGATCTCCTTCGCCTGGAGCGCCTGCACCGCGAGCGCGACGGCGAGATAGCTCTTGCCGGTGCCGGCGGGCCCGATGCAGAACGTCACCGTGTGATCGCGGACCGCGTCGACGTAGCCCTTCTGGCCCGACGTCTTGGGCCGCACGGTCTTGCGGCCGCGCAGCACCTCGGTGGTGAACACGTCCGTCGGCCGCTGGTCCGCCTTGAGCATCTCGATGCTGCGCCCGACGCCCTCACGGTCGAGGCTGTGGCCCTGCTCGAGCAGGATCACCATCTCCTCGAACAGGCGCCCGACGCGCTCGGCCTCCCACGATTCCCCGGTGACCGTGATCTCGTTGCCGCGCACGTGGATCTCGACCGGGAACGAACCCTCGACGAGGCGGAGAAGCTCGTCGCGTTGCCCGAGAAGGCCGACCATCAAATGGTTGCCTGGAACGAGGATCTTGACCTGAGTCGGCGACGGCGAGGCCACGTCGGCGCGATCGTAGCCCTGAGGCGCGTCAACCCGGTCGGAGTGTGATGTCACGCGGCGTGATCACGGGGGGCGCGGCGGGTGGTGAGGACGGCGGCGCCGGCGATCGCGGCTGTCTCGGCCCGGAGCACGTGCGGCCCCAGCCACAGCCGGCCGGCGTCGAGCTCGGCGAGCTCGCCGGGCTCGAACCCGCCTTCGGGGCCGACCACCAGCACCCACTCGCCCCCGGGTGGCGCCGGCAGCCGGGCGACGTCGTCGCCGGCGGGGTCAGCCACGACGATCCCGGCGACGCCGCCGAGCGCCGTCACCGGCTGCGGCGCGTCGACCTGGGGCAGCCGCGCCCGCCGGCACTGGACTGCGGCCTCGCGCGCGATGCGGCGGAGCCTCGCCACTGCCGTACGGGCACGGTCCGGATCCCAGCGCGGCACGGTACGTCGTGTCGTCAACGGTGTGATGCGGTCGACGCCGAGCTCGGTGAGCTTCTCGACCGCCACGTCCGGCTTGGCCGCCTTCGTCAGGGCGAACGCGACGACAAGGCGCGGCTCGAGCTGCGGCTCGAGGACGGGGTCGGCGCCGGCGCGCAGGTCGAGCCCGCCGCGCCGCGCGTCGACGACCTCGTACGCGCGCCACCGGCCGTCGCCGTCGGCGGCGGTGACGACCTCGCCCGCGCGTAGGCGCCGGACCCGACTCAGGTGATGGCCATCGTCGCCGTCGACGGTGATCTCCTCGTCGAGGGCGGGGACGAATGCGTGCGCGGCGCTCGGGTAGCGAGCCGCGAACCGCGTCACGGGTGGAAGCTGGAGCGCACCCGGTCGAAGAATCCGCGGTCGGGCGGGGCGACCTCCTCACCGCGCAGCTCGGCGAGCCGGCGGAGAAGCTCCTCCTCCTCGGGACGCAGCTTCGACGGGATCTCGACGTCGATGCGGACGAGCAGGTCGCCGCGTCTACGGCCGCGCAGCGAGGGCACGCCCTTGCCCTTGATCCGCTGGACCCGGCCCGGTTGCGCGCCGGGCGGCACGACGATCTCCTCCTCGTCGCCATCGAGCGTCCGGATCGGGAAGCGGGCGCCGAGCGCGGCCTGGGTGAGGCTGACCGTGCGCACGTGCACGAGGTCGTCGCCGTCGCGGTCGAACACGGGGTGAGGAGCGACCGCGATGTTGACGTACAAGTCACCCGCAACACCGCCCCGCGGCGCGGCGGGACCGCGCTCGGGCAGGCGGAGTCGCTGCCCGCCGTCGATCCCCGCGGGCACCTCGACGTCGATGCGCCGGGCGGCGTTCACGCGACCTTCGCCCCGGCAGTCGCGGCACGGCGAGAGGATCTGGCGGCCGGTGGCGCCGCACGCCGTGCACGGCGACGCCGTGACCATCTGGCCGAGGATCGAGCGGCGGACCTGGCGCACCTCGCCCGTCCCTCCGCAGACGTCGCAACGCGACGGGTGCGTCCCGGGCTCGCATCCCGAGCCGTCGCACCGCTCGCACGTGACCGGCATCCGGACCTCGACCGGGTGCACGACACCGAACGCCGCCTCCTCCAACGTGAGCTGGACCGCGACCTCGGCGTCGACGCCCCGCGGCGGGCCCGCAGGACCCCGGCGGTTGCCGAAGGCGTCGCCGCCGAAGAACGCATCGAAGATGTCCCCCAGTCCGAACGCGTCCCCCGTGGGCCCGGCCCCCGGACGCCCGGCCGCGGCGCCTTCCGGGCCGAACATGTCGTACCGCCGGCGCCGCTCCGGATCGCGCAGAGTCTCGTACGCGATCGTGATCTCCTTGAAGCGCGCTTCGGCGTCGGGATCGTCCGGGTTCGAATCCGGGTGATGCTGGCGCGCCAGCGCGCGGTAGGCGCGCTTGATCTCGGCCTCCGTAGCGTGGGGTGAGACCCCCAGGAGGTCGTAGTAGTTGTCCGGCAACGTCAGTCCACCGGCGACAGCAGCCGGCCGAGCTGCTCCGACACTGCTGCGACCGCACCGATCGTGAGGCGGTAGTCCATGCGCGTGGGCCCCAGAACGCCGACGGTGCCGGCCAGCTCGCCCTCGACGCGGTACGGCGCGAGCACGATCGCGCAGTCACGGAGCTCCTCGATGCTGTTCTCGGAGCCGATGCTCACGTTCACACCCTGGTCGAGGAGGCCGCGAACGAGCGACACCACGACGACCTGGTGCTCGAGCAGCTCGAGGAGGTGCGCGGCACTCTCGGTCGTCGCGAACGACTCCTGCTCGGCGGCGAGCCGGCTCGTGCCCCCGACGTACAGCGCCTCGCTCGGGAGCGCCTCCACGAGCTCGCCGAAGGCGTCACGGACCGCGGCCGTGAGCCCGTCGACCTCGGCGTCGCCGGTGCTCTGGCTCTCGGGAAGGTTGTCGAACGCACGCCCGGTCCACTGGCGCTCCAGCGCCGCGGCGGCCGTGGCCACGCTCGCCTCGCCGGGCTGACCGGCCAGCTCCAGCGTCGCCTTCTCGACGGCGCCGTTCGACAGCACCGCCACCGCGAGCACGACACCCGGGTGGAGCATCACGAGCTGCACGCTGCGAACCTGCGCGGCCTCGGGCTGCGGCGCGACGACCATGGCGGTGTGGTCGGTGACGCGGGACAGGAGCTGGCTCGTCTCGTGGAGGAGGTCCTCGAGGGCGCGGTGAGCGGACTCGAAGAACTCGGCGACGGCGCGTTGGTGGGCGACGCGCAGCACACCCGCCTTGGTGAAGTTGTCGACGAAGTACCGGTAGCCCAGGTCAGTCGGGATGCGACCCGCGGACGTGTACGGCTGGGTGATGTAGCCCTCGCGCTCGAGCACGGTCATGTCGTTGCGCACGGTCGCGCTCGACACGCCGAGCTTGCGCGAGCGGGCGACGCGCTGCGACCCCACCGGCTCCGCGGTGGAGACGTACTCCTCGACCACCGCCCGCAGGATCGCGGCCTTGCGCTCGTCCATACCCTCGGTACCCATGGCTACCAGTCGTCCTCTCGGAGCCGGGTTCCGGCCCGCGCCGGGCGCGGACCGGCCCCGGTGCTCGCCTGTTAGCACTCGAGTGTACTGAGTGCCAAAGGGGGGTCGCGGCCCCGCCTCAGTCCACGGCGCCCTGCACCACGGCCGGGTTGCCGGACGTGGCGACGCCGGGAGTCTGCTCTTCGGTGATCGCGAACCCGGCCACGGGCCCGCGGGCGCGGAACGCGGCAACGCCGGGATCGCGGCCGAGCACGCCCGCCGAGATGGGGCGCGCTCCCTGCGCGTCGCTCATGAGCGCCCACAGCTGGTACGTCCGGTCAGCAGGGAGCGGGGCAAGGTTGTCGTCGAGGAGGAAGCCCCCACCGTCGGGCAGGTACACGATGCGCGCCTCGCGCGACCCGTCCGTCGAGGACAACCGGATCGTCGCCGCATGCGGATCGCGGGACGCTGCGTCTGCGGCGGCGAGCACGGAACCCGTCTTGGCTTCCTGCCCGAGCTCGTCGATGCGATCGTCCTGCTGCAGCACCTTCACCGTGAGTGCGCCGACGACCAGGAGGGCCGCTGCGGCGGCGACACCGACCGCGACGCGGCGCATGAGCACGCTGCGGCGCGAGGGGCGCGCGACGGCCATGGCCGCCGGCGGGATCGTCAACCGCGGGGGCTCCTCCTCGAGGGTCCGCTCGATGCGCTCCCACAGGTCCGGGGGCGCCTCAGTGCCGCCGTGCGCGAGCAGCGCTGCGGTCTCGCGGTACTCGGCGACGAGCTCGCGCGCGGGAGCATTGCGCTCGAGGTACTGCTCGACTTGCTCGCGTTCGTCGTCGTCGACCGCATCGAGCGCGTACGGCCCGAGGAGCTCCTCGAGCTCGTGGGTGCTCAGCTCTCGCGCCATGGCCCTGCAATCCCGCGGTCGACCAGTGCGTCCCGGAGCCTGCCCAGGCCGGAGCGGATCCGGCTCTTGACCGTCCCTTCCGGCTCGCCGAGCAGGACGGCGACCTCGCGGTACGTGTGACCTCCGAAGTACGCCAGCTCGATCGCGCTGCGCTCCCCGTCGCTGAGGCGTTCCAACGCGTCACGGACGTGCTGGGCCTGGGTGAGGTCCCACACCTCGCGTTCGAGGTCGTAGCCGGCCTCGGACGTCATGCGTGCGTCGCGCTCCTCACGAGTGCGACGCGCCGCCTCGGCGCGCACGACGTCGACGCTGCGGCCGTGCGTCTGGGTGAGGAGGTACGTCCGCAGGGATCCTCGACCGGCGTCGAATCGGTCCGGAGCGTTCCAGAGCCGCAGGAACACCTCCTGCACGACCTCTTCGGCCAGCGCTCGGTCTCCGACGATCCGGCCGGCGAGCCCGAACGCAGCCGCCGCGTGCCGGCGGTACACCTCCGACAACGCGTCGTGGCGGAAGCGCCCGATCGCCACGACGAGCTGGGCGTCGCTCGCAACTCGTAGTTCGCCGGCTTTCACGTCTCCGATCCGATGCGTCGCGTCCGAAGTGTTCGCACCCCGGGCGACTGGTGGATCAGCCGCGGAGCGGCAAGGAAGGCCATAGCCTTCGGTTGATGGACTTCGACCTGCCCGTCGAGGCGGAGACGTACCGCGACGAGGTCCGGGCATTCCTCCGCGACCACGCTCCCGACGGTCGCTTCCCACCGGACTGGAACGTCAGGCTCGCCGAGGCCGGGTACGTCGCGCCGCACTGGCCGAAGCCGTGGGGGCGCGACGCGAACCCGGTACAGCAGCTGGTGATCGACGAAGAGCTGCGCGCGGCGGAGGCGCCGCGCCCGCTGAACCCGATCGGCATCGGCTGGGCCGGCCCCACGCTGCTCGTCGCCGGCACCCAAGAGCAACAGGAGCGCTACCTCCCCGGCATCCTGTCGGGCTCGGAGCTCTGGTGTCAGCTGTTCAGCGAGCCCGGCGCCGGCAGCGACCTCGCATCGCTCACGACGCGGGCGGAACGCGACGGCGACGAGTACGTCGTGCACGGCCAGAAGGTCTGGACGACGTTCGCCCACGTATCGCGGTACGGGATCCTGCTGGCCCGCACGGACCTCTCCGCCGAGCAGCACAAGGGCATCTCGTACTTCGTCCTCGACATGCGCTCGCCCGGCATCACCGTGCAACCCATCAGGCAGATGGACGGCAACGCGATGTTCAACGAGGTCTTCCTGGACGCGGTGCGCATCCCCGCGAACGATCTCGTCGGCGAGGAGAACGACGGCTGGCGGCTGGCCAAGGTCACCCTCGGCAACGAGCGCGTGTCGCTGTCGGGTGAGGGCGCGCTCTGGGGCCGCGGGCCGACCGCGAACACGCTGCTCGACATCGTGCGCAGGAACGGCGGCGTCCAGGACCCGCGGGTGCGCCAGAAGCTGGCCGCCCTGTACATCGAGTCCGAGGTGCTGCGCCTGATCCGCCTGCGCACGATCTCGGCGATCGTGCGCGGTCTCGAGCCCGGCCCCGAGACGTCGGTGCGCAAGGCACTGGCCGACGAGCACGGCCAGCACGTGATGGGCCTCGCCGTCGAGCTGGCCGGCAACGCCGGCATGTTGCGCGACTGCGGCCCGTTCGGCGACCCCGACCCGACGTGGGCAGAGGGCTACCTCTTCTCGCCCGCGCTGACGATCGGCGGCGGGACGTCCGAGGTGCAGCGCAACATCATCGGCGAGCGCGTGCTCGGCCTGCCGCGCGACCCCGGGTGATGCGTTCCTGAACTTCGATCAGCGAAGTTGAGAAACGCATCGGTGCTACTCGTCGAGGCGGAGCGCGGCGACGAAGGCTTCTTGCGGAACCTCGACCCGACCGATCTGCTTCATGCGCTTCTTGCCCGCCTTCTGCTGCTCGAGGAGCTTCCGCTTGCGGGTCACGTCACCGCCGTAGCACTTGGCGATCACGTCCTTGCGGCGCGCCTTGACCGTCTCGCGGGCGATGATGCGCCCGCCGATGGCGGCCTGGATGGGCACGTCGAACAGCTGACGCGGGATGAGCTCGCGCAGCTTCTCGGTCATCCGCCGCCCGTAGTCGTACGCCCGCTCCCGGTGCACGACGGAGGAGAACGCGTCGACGGGCACGCTGTTCAGGAGCACGTCGACCTTGGCGAGGTCGGAGCGGCGGTACCCGCCCGGCTCGTAGTCGAGGCTCGCGTATCCCCGCGTGCGCGACTTCAGCTGGTCGAAGAAGTCGAGCACGACCTCGGCCAGCGGCAGGTCGTACACGAGCTCGATCCGATCCTCGGAGAGGTACTCCATCTTCTTCATCTCGCCTCGGCGCGACTGCGCGAGGTCCATGAGCGTCCCGACGTAGTCCGCCGGCGCCAGGATGGTGACGACGACGTACGGCTCCTCGATGAACTCGACCTGATTCGCGGGCGGCATCGCGGACGGGTTGTCGACGACCTCGACGCCGCCGTCGGTCAGGTCGGCGACGTACTCCACGTTCGGGGCCGTGGCGACGAGGTCGACGCCGTACTCGCGTTCGAGGCGCTCGCGGACGATCTCCATGTGCAGAAGCCCGAGGAACCCGCACCGGAACCCGAAGCCGAGCGCGCCCGATGTCTCCGGCTCGTAGGTGAACGACGAGTCGTTGAGGCGGAGCTTCTCGAGCGCCTCGCGTAGATCGGCGTACTCGTCACCGTCGACCGGATAGAGCCCGCAGAACACCATGGGCTTCGGGTCCCGGTACCCCTCCAAGGGCTCCGCCGGCCGCGACGCGGTGGTCACCGTCTCGCCGACGCGCGCCTGCCCGACGTCCTTGATGCCGGCGATCAGGTACCCGACCTCGCCGGGTCCGAGGCTGGCCACCGGCGTCGGGGCGGGGGTGCGGACCCCGATCTCCTCGGCGTCGCGGACGGCGTCGGCTTGGAGGTACTTCAGGCGGGCGCCGGAGACGAGGGTCCCGTTGAAAACACGCACGGCGCTGATCACGCCCCGGTAGGCGTCGTAGTACGAGTCGAAGATCAACGACTGGAGGGGCGCGTCGGCGTCGCCCTTCGGAGCGGGAATGCGCTCGACGACCGCATCGAGCAGCTCGGGCACGCCCTCCCCCG
>WNGA01007909.1_pt1 | contig 21035 bp, 22 predicted proteins | sample 5400061 | NCBI WGS metagenome assembly WNGA01 (sample SAMN13153366, study PRJNA577476) | soil metagenome | isolation source: 100 cm soil or saprolite under grassland replicate 2 | place: USA:California | collected 2016-06-15
CCGACCTCGACGAGCACGCCGATGTTCCCGCGGTCGCTCTGCATGTGCTTGTAGCCGTCGACGATGCCGTCTCCGCTCTCGTAGCGGGCGACCCGACCGAGCTCGACGTTCTCGCCGACCTTGGCGCCGAGCTGCTTGACGGCTTCGCCGACCGTCCCACCGTCGAACGCCTGACCTTCGAGGTCGGCGTCGCCGTGCTCGGCGACGAGCTTCGTGAGCGCGGTGACGGTGTCGCGGAACTCGTCGCCCTTGGCGACGAAGTCCGTCTCGCAGTTGAGCTCGACGACGGCACCCGTCGCGCCTTCGACCAACACGTCCACCGCGCCGTCCTGTGCCGCCCGCCCGGCGCGCTTGGCCGCGCCGGCGAGGCCCTGGGTCCGCAGCCAGTCCTTGGCGGCTTCAAGATCGCCGTTCGTCTCCTCGAGCGCCGTCCGGCAGTCGAGCATGCCCGCGCCGGTCTGCTTGCGCAGCGCGGCGATGTCCTTGGCCGTGAACTCAGCCATCTGCCGCGCCTCCCTCCGCGGACGCCTCGACCGCGTCGGCGGGTGCGGCCTCGGACGACCCGTCGGGGGCACCCTCGGGCGGGGGCGGCGGCGGCTTTCTCGCCGTCTCCCGCAGGCGCGCCTCGCGCTCCTGCTGTGCCTTGACCGCCTCGCCGCGCGCGCGACGCTGCTCGTCGGCCTTCCGGCGCTGCTCCTCGGGATCGGGCGGGGGCGGCTCGTCCTGTGCCTTGCCACCGGGCTTCACGCCCTTGCGTTCGGCGGCCACACGGCCCTCTTCGACGGCGTCGGCGACGATGCGGCTCATGAGCGTGGCGGATCGGATGGCGTCGTCGTTGCCCGGGATCACGTAGTCGATGACGTCGGGATCGCAGTTGGTGTCGACGACCGCGACGACGGGGATTCCGAGCCGGTTGGCCTCGGTGACCGCGATGTGCTCCTTCTTCGTGTCGATCACGAAGATGGCGCTCGGGAGCTTCTCGAGACTCCTGATACCGCCGAGGTTCCGCTGCAGCTTCGTGAGGTCACGCGTGATCTTGAGCGCTTCCTTCTTCGGCATGGCCGCGGTCTCGCCGGATTGGACGACGCGCTCGAGCTCGCGCAGCTGGTTGACCCGGGAGTGGACGGTCTGGAAGTTCGTCAGCGAGCCGCCCAGCCACCGGTAGTTCACATAGGGCATGCCGCTGCGCTGCGCCTGCTCCTGGACCGGCTCCTGCGCCTGCTTCTTGGTGCCGACGAACAGGACCGACCCGCCGTCCTCGACGGTGCTGCGAATGAACCGGTAGGCGGCGTCGATCCGCTCGAGTGTCTGCTGCAGATCGATGATGTAGATGCCGTTGCGTTCGCCGAAGATGAAACGGCGCATCTTCGGGTTCCAACGGCGCGTCTGGTGGCCGAAATGGACGCCGGCCTCCAGCAGCTGCTTCATGGTGACGACAGCCACGGGTCTCTCCCTCGGTTTTGACTTCCGCCCGCTGCGCCCGTCGTCAGACGGAGCGACCTTGGGGTGCGGGCGTGCGAATTCTCGGACCGGAGCCCGAGTGACGACCAGTGTAGGACGCTGCCGGTCGCCGTCGCGGGCTCCGGCTCCCGCGGCGACGGTCGGCAGAGCCGCCGTCGCCGCGGGTGGGCCGTCAAGGCAGCCGTTCGGCCTCGACGCGGTCGGGCCGGGCGAGGCGGACGGCGAAAATCAGGCGACCGCGGCTCAGGCCGATCCCGACCGGGAAGCCGGCGGGGTCGAGCCGCCGGACGATCCGGCCCGAGCCCCGGTCGAGGATCACGATCTTGCCGCCGTAGGTCTGGAGCACGACCCCGTCCGCCGTGAGCAGCACCCGGGTGTCGAGGATCGGCTCACGGATCGAGGTCTGCCATCGCGTCGTGCCCCTCGCCGCGTCGACGAGAGTGACCGTCCCGAAGTGATCGGACACTGCGATGTCGTCGCCGTCGGCGCCGGGCACGACGCCCGACTCGAACGACGCCGGCGCCGGCACCGACCAGCGCTCGGCGCCCGTCGTGAGATCGCGGGCGACGACGCGGGCCTCGAAGTTGCCGTTGCCCTCGCCCAGCACGACCTGGCCCCGCTCGATCAGCGGCGCCGTTGTTCCCGGATCCACGGCGGTCTCCCACCGCGTGGCGCCGGTTGCGAGGTCGAGGACCCGGAGACGGTCTTCGTCGCCGTGCCATTGGACGGCGGCGGCGCCGGCGCCGGTCAGAGCTCCGCCGTCGACCGCCGGGGCGGCATCGATGTGGCCCGGCAGCTGGACCGACCAGCGCGCCACGCCGCTCTCGCCGTCCAGGGCGGCGACCTGGCCCCGCTCGGTCGTGACGAGGGCGATCGGCTCGGAGCCGGCACGCGCCAGCGCCGCGCCGCCGGCGTGCTCGCCCACCGGCGCCTCCCAACGCAACGAACCCGTTCGGCGGTCGAGCGCGAGGAACCGGTCGTCGGCGCTGACCAGCACCGTGTCCGCGTCGAGCGCAGGCTCGTAGTGGGTCACGTGCGCCACCTCGGCGCGCCAGCGCTCCCGCCCGCGGACGGTGTCGAGCGCGACGACCAGGTTCCGGCTGACCGTGACGACGGCGTCGTCGCCGGCTACCGCGAGCGAGAACGGCCAGTCCACCGGTGTCGTCCACGCCGCGCCACGCCCCGACCCCGCTCGACCCCCTTCGCCCGAGGTCGCCCCCGCGCAGCCGGCGCCGATCATCACCGCGACCGCCGCCGCCACACCGGCGCGGCATCGACCGGCGCTCACCGCGACACCACCGGCAGATCGCCCAGCGCGCGCTCGACCCGGGTGATGACCGTCGGGACGACGACGCCGCGCAGCCCCTCGACCACTCCCACGCACGGGGGCGCCCGACCCTCCAGCGCGGCGCGCACGACCCGGAGGGCGTTCGGGTCGCGCGGGATGTTCGTGTGATCGTCGAGCGGAGCCCCACCGACGTTGACGACGACCTTGGCCGCGTCGGGAACGTCGACCTGCGTGGCGGGAACGATCACGTCGTCCGTCGCGCCGATCGTCGTGAAGTCGACGTGCTCCGGGAGACGGTGAGACCACAGCTCGTGCAGGAAGGGTGACCGCTCGTCGAGCTGGCGCACGGACGGCGTGTCGGACGGCGCGAGCGGCAGGTGCTGCTCAGCCGCGTCGAGGACAGGCCTTCCCACCGGGCTGTCCCGCCAATCGGCGGCGGACGTCGCGAGCGGCGCGCCCTCGTGCGGCGACGACAGCGTGACGACCGTCCCGATCGGCGGGTACTCGGGATCCCCCGCGTCGTAGAAGTCCTGCAAGAAGACGTCGACCACGACGCCGCCCTGCGAGTGGGCGATCAGATCGACCTCGCGGCCGGGATGCTCCCGCTGCGACCGCTTCAGCTGCTCGCCGAGACGGCGCCCGGCTTCGTGCAGGTCACCGCGTGTCTGCGACGCGCCATACGCGGCGCCGTCTCGCGCGTACGAGTAATAGACGACCTCGTCGTCGCGGTAGCCGAGTGCGTAGGTGTCGAGCGCGAAGGTCGGATCACCGGGCGCGCCGGCGCTGTCGAGCCCTCCCACCGCCATGAGGAGGTGGCCCGAGCCGCCCCTGCCGTCGGCGGGCTCGCTGTGGTCGGTGCACTCCTCACGGTGCCGCCACCACGCCGCGGTCCCGGCGGCGACCCCGGACGCGACCGACGCCCCGACCCCGATCGGTGAGCGCGCCAGCGCGGCGCCGACGACACCGGCGACGTCGCGTGCGGCGTCCGCCCCGTAGCCGGCGAGCGTGCCGACGCCAGACGCGGCGCGTCCGCTCACCGCGCTCATGGCGTCCCATCCCGCCCGCCCGGCGCCGGCAGCCACACCCACCGCGTCCCCGAGCGCCCCGGCGAGATCCCCGGCGACGTCTCGAACGCCCGAGCCGCCCGAGCTCAGCGACCCGACGGCGGAACCACGCGCGTCCCAGGGCTCGGCCGGCGCCTCGTCGGCGGGCACGAGCCGCACCAGCTCGGTGAGGTCGCACACCTCGAACAGCCGCTGCGGATCGAGGTAGCGGTCGCCCAGGCGCAGCCCGAAGTGGAGGGCGCCCGGCTCGTGCTCGGGCCCGGAGCCACCGACCAGGCCGACGACCTGCCCGCGGGTGACGCGTTCTCCGCTGCGCACGGTCGCACCGGCCAGGAACGCGTACGTCGTGCGCAAGCCGCCGTCGTGGGCAACGACGACGTGCAAGGAGCCGGCGACCGATCCCGCGAACGACACCACGCCGTCGCCGGCGGCGCGGACGGGTGTGCCGGGCGGTGCTGCGAGGTCGACGCCGCGATGGCCCGGGCCATACGCGAACGCCGGCGCCTCGAAGGGCCGGACCACCTGGCCGTCGACGGGCGGCAGCCACGCCCCGCACGCAGGCGGGGCAGCGGGCGCCCAGCCGGCGTCGCGTGCCAGCAAGAACGAGGTGGCGGCCAGGCATGCGGCGAGGCAGACGATCGCCTCGCGGCGCGGATGATGGAGTCGCATGGGCTCCCCCGGGGGTCGATCGCGACACGGCACGGGGAAGCACCGGGGAAGCCGCCACGGAGCGGAGCTCGACGTGACGCGCCCGGATCGTACCGGGCGCCTACGACAAAGAAAAGCGCGTCAGCGCACGCGGCCGTGCTCGGGCGCGCCGAGCCGAGCCCGGAGCTGGAGAATGCCCTTCGTGTGGATCTGGCAGATGCGGCTCTCGGTGACGCCGAGCACGTCACCGATCTCCGACAGCGTGAGCCCCTCGTAGTAGTAGAGCGTGAGCACGAGCCGCTCGCGGTCCGGGGCTCGGTTGATCGCGTCTGCGAGCAGCAGTCGCGTCTCGCCGACCTCGTACGCCTCGACCGGGTCGTTGAGCCGGTCCGTGATCATGTCGCCCACGGTCGACCCGCCTGGCCGCTCGCCTCCGGCGGCAAGGATCTCGTCGAGCGCGACGAGACCGACGAACGAGATCTGCGACAACGCGGTGCTCAGCTCGCCGTCGGTCATGCCGAGCTCGTAGGCGAGCTCCGCGTCGTCGGGCGTCCGCCGCAGCTCGTTCTCGAGCTTCGAGTACGCGCGCTCGATCGCACGCGCCTTGGCACGCACCGACCGCGGCACCCAGTCGATCGATCGGAGCTCGTCGATGATGGCACCCTTGACGCGCGAGATGGCGTAGGTCTCGAACTTGAACCCGCGTGAAAGGTCGAACTTCTCGATCGCGTCGATGAGACCGAAGATCCCGTAGCTCACGAGGTCGGCTTGGTCGACGCTCTGGGGCAGGCCCGACGCGACTCGACCGGCGACGAACTTGACCAGCGGCGCGTAGTGAAGGATCAAACGCTCGCGCGCCTCGGACGTTCCGTGTTCCTTGTACTCGGCCCACAGCGAGGCAACGACGTCGCCGGGGGTGTCAGGCACGGGGATGCGTGGCGTCGTAGACGGCGCGGAGGCGCTCGCGCGTCAGGTGCGTGTAGATCTGCGTGGTGGCGAGGTCCGAGTGACCGAGCAGTTCCTGGACCGCGCGGAGGTCGGCGCCCTGCTCGAGCAGATGCGTGGCGTACGCGTGGCGCAGGGCGTGGGGATGGAGGGCCTGGCCGTCTTCCAACGGGTGGCCGGCGACGATGCGTCGCGCGTCGCGCGTCGTGAGCCGCCGCCCGCGCGTGTTGAGGAACAGGGCGTCGGACGGCGTGTTGGCCGTCACCAGCTCGGGTCGTCCGTGCGCGACGTACCCGCGGATGGCCGCCAGCGCCGGCTCGCCCAGCGGGACACGACGCTCCTTGGCGCCCTTGCCGAGCACGGTGACGAGCCCGCGGCCGAAGTCGACCGACTCGAGCGTGAGCCCGCAGCACTCGCTGACGCGCAGGCCGGCACCGTAGAGGACTTCGAGCACCGCGAGATCCCGCCACGCCAGCGCTGCCGTCGCGGCGTCGTCGGCCTCGAGGTCGGCGGTGTCGGCGCGGTCGAGCCACGCGCCGGCTTCGGCTTGTCGGGGGACGCGCGGGAGCCGAGCCTCACCCTTCGGCGCCCGCAGGGACCGGCCCGGATCCGCAGCGATCACGCCGTGACGATGGAGATAGCGCAGGTATGCCCGGAGCGCGGCCGCCTTGCGGGCTATCGAGCGGCGGGCGAGCTTCCGCGTCGTGAGGAACGCGAGGTAGCGACGCAGCGCGGCGTGGTCGACCTGCTCGGGCGACGGACAGGCCCCCCGTTCGGCCCAGTCGACGAACTGGCGGACATCACGCTCGTAGGCCTCACGAGTGTGTGCGCTCGCCCCCGCCAGGGAAGCGACGAACTCGTCGACCGCCCAGCTCACACCACACCTCAGCAATCACCCCCGCCCGTGCAGGCACGTTACCAACGTGCCGGCCGGAGTCGTGCCATCTGCGGGGCGACGTAGTCGTCATACGCCCGCAGTAGCGTCATCGCACCGTCGAGGTCGCCGCGGTCACGGCCCTCCCGCACGAACGTTCTCGGGAGGTTCACCGTGCTCGCATCGGTTCGCAGCGCCACGCTCACCGGCGTCGACGGTCGCGTCGTGACCGTCGAGGTCCACGTGTCGGCCGGCCTGCCCGGCTACCAGATCGTGGGGCTGCCGGACGCCGCGGTCCGGGAGTCGCGCGAGCGGGTGCGGGCGGCGTTGCTGTCGTCGGAGCTCGAGTTCCCGCTCCAGCGCATCACCGTCAACCTCGCGCCGGGTGGCGTCCGCAAGACCGGCGCCGGGTTCGAGCTCGCAGTCGCGCTCGGTTTGCTGGCGGCGAGCGGCGAGCTCCCCGACGGCGTCCTCGACGACGTGGGTGTGCTCGGCGAGCTGGGGCTCGACGGGTCGGTGCGTCCGGTGCCAGGCGTCCTGGCCCTCGTCGACGCACTCCGCGGCGCCGGGGTGGGATCGGTGATCGTGTCCACTGCCAACGCGGCCGAGGCCGCGCTCGTGCACGACGTCGACGTGCGCGCGGCGCGGAACGTCGGCGAGCTCCGTGCGTGCTTGAAGGGCGAGGCCGAATGGCCGGACGTCCCCGCGCCCCGTGACACGGGACCGGTGCCCGGGCTCGACGACGAGGCAGTCGACCTCGCCGACGTGCGGGGCCTGCCGCGTGCGCGGCGCGCGCTCGAGGTCGCAGCGGCCGGCTGGCACCACGTACTGCTCACCGGCCCGCCCGGTACCGGCAAGACGATGCTGGCGCGACGGCTCCCGACGATCCTGACGCCGCTCGACGCCGGCGAGGCGCTCGAGGTGACACGCATCCATTCGGTCGCCGGGCACTCGCCGCAGCACGGGCTGGCCCGGTACCGCCCGTTCCGGGCGCCCCATCACACGGCGTCGACCACCGCCCTGGTCGGGGGCGGGTCCGCCCGGCTGCGCCCCGGAGAGGTGACGCTCGCCCACCGCGGTTCGTTGTTCCTCGACGAGCTGGGCGAGTTCCCGCCGCAGGCGCTCGACGCGCTGCGCCAGCCGATCGAAGAGCACGTGGTGCGCATCTCGCGCCAAGCGATGTCGGTCGCGTTCCCGGCCGACTTCCTGCTCATCGCGTGCTCGAACCCGTGCCCGTGTGGGCGGGGCGGGCCGACCTGCGAGTGCACCGAGACGCAGCGCGCCCGCTACCGGAGGCGGCTCTCGCCGCCGCTGCTCGACCGTTTCGACCTGCGCCTTGAGGTGCACCCGCCGGAGCCGGGCGACGGTGCAGGCGAGTCGTCGGACGCTGTCCGCGAGCGCGTGGTCGACGCCGTGGCGCGCCAACGGCGCCGGTACGCCGACCGGCCGTGGTCGCGCAATGCGCACGTGCCCGCGGGCGCGTTGTCACGCGTCATCCCCTTGACGGGCGACGGCGCCGACGCGTGGCGCTGGGCGATGGATCGGGATGGCCTGACGGGCCGGGGCGCGGCGCGGGTGCGGCGAGTTGCGCGGACGCTCGCCGACCTCGAGGGAGTCGCCACCGTCGGCGAGCGTCATGTCACGCTGGCGGCGTCGCTGCGAGAGGACGTCCCGTGAGCGCGGAACGCGCTCCTCTGGGTGGCGCGGAGGTCGCGGCGGCGACGCTGGTCTGTCTCCCCGACATGGGGCCCAGCCGCCTGCGCGCCGTGCTCGACCGGTGGCCGGATCCGAACGCCGCTCTCGCCGCGGTGCGCGACGGCAAGGGTGGCGACGCGCTCCCGCCGGGCGGGCCGCCCTTCCGAGCCGACGATCGCGACGCGCTCGTACGCAATTGGGCGAGTGCCGCCCGCGCGCTCGATCTCGGGCCCGAGCTCAGGCGTCGGGGCACGGCCGTGGTGCGCCAGGAACACCCCGACTACCCGATCGGCGACGAGATCCCGGATCGGCCCGCGGTGCTGCTCGTCGAGGGCAGGGCGCCGGACGTTCTCGCGCGGCCGCGAGTCGCGATCGTCGGAACCCGGTCGGCGTCGGTGCACGGCCTGGCCGACGCACGCGACCTCGGCGCGTTCCTCGCCCGGTGCGGGATCACGGTGGTCAGCGGCCTGGCCATCGGGATCGACGGCGCCGCCCACCTGGGCGCGCTCGAGGCCGGCGGAGGCGTGGTCGGTGTGGTCGCGACGGGCCTCGACGTCGTGTACCCGCGCCGCCACGTCGTGCTGTTCGAACGCGTGCGCAGCGCCGGGGTGCTGCTGAGCGAGTCGGGATTCGGCGCGCGTGCGAACCGCTTCCGGTTCCCGATCCGCAACCGGATCATCGCCGCAATCGCCGACGTGGTCGTGGTCGTGGAGGCGACGCGGCGCGGCGGCGCCCGCATCACCGCCGACTACGGGCTCGAGTACGGGCGGCCCGTCCTCGTCGTCCCCGGCTCGCGCCGCAACCCGTCGGCCGAGGGCTGCAACGCGCTGCTCGCCGACGGCGCCCAACCGCTGCTCGATCCCGACGACGTGCTCGTCGCCCTCGGGATGACGCCGGGCTCGCGGCGAGGCTGGGGCGCGCCGCCGCCTCGACCGGCTCCCCGGGGGGACGGCGCGCGCGTCCTCGAGGCGTGCGGGGGCGAAGCAGCCAGCGTCGACCAACTGGTGAGCCGCGCCGCGCTCACACCCGAAGCCGTGACGATCGCGCTGCGTGATCTCGAGCGGCAGGGCTGGGTGGAGCACCGGCGAGGCTGGTGGTGGCCCCGATGAGTCGGCGGCTACTCCCCTGTGAACTTCGGCTCGCGCTTCTGGAAGAACGCGACCATCGCCTCAGCCGTGTCCTTCGACGCGAAGTTCATCGCCTGCGCAGTGTCCTCGAACTCGAGTGCCTCGGCCATCGACACCGACATCGACTGGTTGAGCAGCCGTTTCGAGATCGCGAGCTGGACGGGTGGCAGCGCCGCGAGCCGGGCGGCGAGCTCTCCCGCGATCTTCGGGAGGTCGTCGGCCGGCACGACGCGGTTCACGATGCCGATTCGCTCCGCTTCGGCGGCGTCGATCACGTCGGCGAAGAACACGAGCTCCTTCGCCTTGTGGAGGCCTACGAGGCGGGGCAGAAGCCACGACCCGCCGAAGTCCACGTTGAGGCCGCGCTTGGAGAAGATCTCGGTGAAGCGGGCGCGCTCCGACGCCACGATGAGGTCGCAGCCGAGCGCGAGGTTCAGCCCTGCGCCGGCGGCGACGCCGTTGACGGCGGCGATGCTCGGCTGCGGCAGGTGGTGCAGTCGCAACGCGGCGCGTCCGACGACGCGCATCTCCCGGAACGTCGAACCGATGCCACCCCGATCCTGCAGATCGGGGTTGTCGCCCGGCGCGAGGTCGGCGCCGGAGCAGAAGCCGTCGCCTGCGCCGGTGATCACGAGCACGCGGTCGCTCGGCGTGTCAGCCACCTCGTCGAACACGTGGATGAGCTCACGCCACATCGGGCCGTTGATGGCGTTCTTCTTCTCCGGGCGGTTCAGCGTGACGGTCACGACGCCGTCGGCGCGTTCGACGAGGAGCGTTTCCATGCGGCCGCTACCGTAGCGCCGTGGGGTTCAACCCGTTCCGGAAGCAGGTTCGGCGATCGTCCGACATCGTCATCGTCGTCGCCGCGCTCGTCGTGGTCGCGGCCCTGCTCGTGTGGGCGGTGCTCCCCCGCTGACCGCGGCCGCGCGTCGAGCGGCGACTCATTCGTCGAGACTGGTCTCGCGGACGTAGTCGGCGATTTCCCCGGCGACCTCGTGCAGCTCACGCTCGGGCGCGGGTTCGTCCGTGACCCGGGCCGACTGCATGCGGTCGAGCCGGAACGAGCGCCCGCCGCCGCGCAGGCGGCACCACGCCATGAGGTACCAGTGGTTCTCGGAGCCGGCGAGCCCGTATGGCTCGACCCGCCGGCGTTCGGTGCGCTGACCCGACCGGTCGACGTAATCCAGCTCGAGCACCTTGCGGTCGGCAACAGCCGTCTCGACCGCCCGCACCACCGGCGTCGCCTCGAGGTGCCCGCGCTGCTGCAGCAGGTGCACGCGCGCCACGAGCTCGCGTGCGCCTTCGCGGTTGGCGGCCGACATTGCGGCGACGAGCTTCCGCAGCGCCGACCGGGCGGCGTCGCCGAACGGGATCGGGCCGCTGGCTGCCAGCGCCACCGCCACCGCCGTCGCTTCGTCGGCGCTGAAGTTGAGCGGCGGGAGGCTCATCGACGGGTCGACGGAGTAGCCGCCGTTGGGGCCCGGCGTCGCCCAGATGGGGACGCCCGACTGCTGCAGCGACGAGATGTCGCGCTCGATCGTCCGCACGCTGACCTCGAAACGCTCGGCGAGATCACGCGCGGTCCGGGCTCGAGGCGCCGTCGCCCGCAGCACCTCGACCATCGCGTAGAGGCGGTCCGTGCGGTTCACGCCCGACAACCTGCCAGGATGGAATGTGAGCCGCCATCCGGGGTTGAATGAGGCATGACCAAGGGCCACAGCATCACCATCACCCCTGCCGACCGTCACGTCGAGATCGTCGTCAACGGCGAGAAGGTCGCCGAATCCGACCGGCCCGTCCTCCTCGAGGAGACCGGTCTTCCCACCCGCTACTACCTCCCCCGCGAGGACGTACGCACCGACGCGCTCCGCCCCACTGCGACCGAGAGCGTGTGCCCATTCAAGGGCCAGGCGTCGTATTGGTCGGTGGAAGCGGGCGGTGAGACGCACGACGACCTCGTGTGGAGCTACGAGTCGCCGATCCCCGATGCGGCGGGGATCACGGGCTTGCTCTCGTTCTTCAACGAGCGCGTCGACGTCCTCGTCGACGGCGAGAAGCTGCCGCAGCCTGAGTCGCCGTACTCGCGGTAGTCCTTCTGCGCGCGTCATGAACGCGACAGCGTCTCGCGCGAGCGCGCTTCCTCCTACCGCGCGGTAACTCGCGCGCGTTCAAAAGGTTGCAGTTGCTGCGCGCGCGTTTTATTGTCGGCTTGGTGGGCAGGTAACCGCCGGCTGCGGTTCGGCCGGCCCACAACCGGGGGGGGGGCTTGCGTGCGGGTTCTCAGTCGGTTCGCGTCCGCGCTGGTCGCGGTGGCGTTGGTTTCCACGGCGACGGGCAGCGGGGCAAGCGCACGGGGTAGTCAGGGCGGCGGACAACCGGTGAAGCTGGTGCTCCTGGCCGAGGCGGCGGGTGAAAGCACACAGGCCGTGCCGGATTACGCCAACGGTGCCGAGCTCGCGGGCGACAACCTCAAGGGCAAGGTCGACATCACGCGTATCTCCGCGCCGCTCAGCGCGTCGGGTGCCGAGAATGCACTGCTCCAGGGAGTCGACGCGAAGCCCGCGGGCATCATCGGTTTCCCTGCGAGCTCACAGCTCGTCCCGTTGGGTCCCAGGATCGGCCAAGAAGGGCTTCCCTTCATTGCGCTGTCGGCCGCCGAGGAAGCACAGAAGGGCGGTCCGTCCGGCGCCGACAATCTCTTCCTCGTTCGGCCTCTCAACTCGCTGATCGCGCGCGAGGAAGCCAATTACGTCGCCAAGGATCTCAAGCCGAAGCCCAAGAAGGTCGGGTTGCTCTGCGTGGACAACCCCTTCGGCACGTCGGGCTGCGCCGAGGCCAAACGAGTGCTCCAGCGGCAAAAGATCAAGGTCTCCGTCGAGCGGACGAACCCGTCAACGGCCACCGACCTCACCGAACAAGCGCTCGCGATGGAGAACGTCGACGCAGTCATGGACTTCAACTTCCCGAACCCGCTCGCCGTCTTCGCCAAGCAGCTGATCGACAACGGGATCAACATCCCACACGTCGACGGCGCAAGCGCGGGCATCTCGGTCCAGAGCGGGGCGATCAGAGGCAAGGCCGCGACCAACCTCACAGGCGTCGACGACTGCGTGCCGACGAAGGACACCAGGGCCAAGGTCAAGAAGTGGGTCAAGCAGTACCGGGCCAAGTTCAATACCGATCCGCAGTACAACGCCGCCGAGACCTACGACGCCGTCCAGATGTTCTATGCCGCCGTGAAGAAGGCGGGATCAACTGACCCGGCCGCCGTGATCTCGGCACTCCGGTCACTCGACTACGACGGGATCTGTACGACGTACAAGGCCGACGACACCAACGTGCTGAACCACGACTCCGACCTCATCAAGTTCGACGCCAACGGAGGCAAGAAGATCGTCAAGCACTTCACCGTCGGAGAGATCGCGGCACCGCCCGCCACCACTACCGCACCCGCGTCCAGCGCGCCTTGATCCCGGAGGTGACGACCGGCACGTCCACTCGGCCATGAGCAAGTTCGTCGCGTTGCTCGCGAGCGGCCTCGCCGAGGGCGCGATCGTGGCGCTGGCGGCGGTGGGGTTCCTGCTCATCTACAAGGCGACGGGCGTCATCAACTTCGCCCAGGGCGACCTGATCACACTCGGCGCCTACGTCGCGATCTGGGCGACCCAGGACCTCGGGTTCGAGCTGCTGCCGGGATACCTGTTCACGCTGGTCGTGATGTTCGCCGTCGGGATCGTCCTCGAGCGGCTCGCCTACGCGCCGCTCCGCGGGCGATCCGTGCACGTGGTCGTGATCGCGACACTCGGCGCCGCGCTCGTGCTCCGCGCCTTCATCGGTCTCTGGCAGGGAACGACGCCGAAGTTTCTCGAATCGCCGGTCGAAGGTGAGGTCGTCGAGCTGTTCGGCGCCAACATCGCGTACCAGCGGGTCGTGATCATCGTCGTGACCACGGTCGTGGTGTTCCTCACGATCGCGGTGTTCCGGTGGACGCAGTTCGGCCGAGAGCTGCGCGCCACCGCCGCCGATCGAGAGACCGCCCGGCTCTACGGCGTGCCCGTGACGCGGCTTTCGATGACCGCCTTTGGTCTGTCGGCTGCCCTCGCCGGACTCGCCGGCTTGCTCATCGGCCCGCTCGGCAGCGTCGACCTCACGCTCGGCTTCAACGTGATGCTCGCCGGGTTTGCGGCCGCGATCTTCGGCGGCTTCGGCAGCATCGGTGGTGTCGCCGTCGGCGGCATGGCGTTCGGAATGGTCGAGCAGGTCTTCGGCGGCTATGTGCTGCGCGACTACAAGGCGACGTTTCCGTTCATCTTGATGATCCTCGTGATCGCACTCCGCCCGCACGGAATCTTCACGCGGGGCGCCGGGCAGCGGCTGTAGGTGCGGCATGGACGCGCAACGGACCACAGTCGAGCGCGACATCCCGGCGGCACCGCCGGCTCCCCCGGGCGCGCCGCGCACCCATCGCCCTCCGGCCATGCGCGGATCGCCCTACGCGTACTTCGGGCTGTTCCTGCTCGGTGTGGTGCTGTACCGGCAGTTCGTGGTCTCGGGCCTCGCCGGTCAGGACACGTTCAACACCCGGCTGTTCTACGCCGTCGTCGTGACGGGCTTCTACTTCGTCTTCGGGATCTCTGGTCAGTTCGCGTTCTCGCAGGCCGTCTTCGCGGCGGTCGGGGGCTACTCGTCGGCGTGGATGACGAGGGAGGCGCCGCTCGGCGTGAACTCCTTCTGGCTCGGGTTGGTGTTCGCAGGCGTGGTGTCGGCCGTGCTGGCGATCGGGTTCGCGTTCCTCATGCGGAAGGCGTCCCACTTCTATTTCGCGATCGCCACTCTCGGGTTGAGCGCGATCGTGCTCGAGGTGCTGCGCCAGTGGACCGACTTCACCGGCGCGGTGGGCGACGCCACGACGGGCATCCGCCCGATCTCGATCTTCGGGGCCGCGTTGGACAACTCGTACCGCATCTTCTGGGTGCTCCTCGTTGCACTCGCTCTCGTGCTGGTTGCCGGCATCTTCCTCGGACGATCGCCGGTGCAACGCGAGGCCATTGCCGACCGGGACCAGAACGTCGTCGCCGCGACACTGGGCCTGCCTGTGCTGCGCCTGCGGATCACGATGTTCGTGCTGGGCTCGACGATCGCGGGTCTCGCCGGATCGATCTTCGTGCATTGGAAAGGCTTCGCGAGCCCTGACGACTTCGGGATCGACCTCGGCCTCGGGATCTTCGTGATGTTGATCGTCGGCGGCATCGACTCGCTCTGGGGGCCGGTGCTCGGCGCCTGGTTCTACGTGTTCTTCCCTCGGTGGCTGCAGAGCATCAATGTCGAGCTCTTCGGCCGGGACCTCCGCTCGTACCGCGACGTCTTCTTCGGGAGCTTGCTGGTCATCACGATGGTGGCCTTTCCCGAAGGGCTCGTTGGCGTGTTCCGCCGAGTCCGGAGCCTGATCGAGCGCGGCGCACGCCGCGAACGCCGAACGTGGATCAGCGACCGTCTCGGCCTGTCCCGTCCTCGAGAGCCGGCGGCGGGACCCGCGCCTGCCACCGGTTCTCCCACCTCGGCACCCGTCGTCGGACCGAACGGGAGCGGTAAGACGACGTTCCTCAACGCCCTCACCGGAGTCGTCCCGGCGACCGGGTCGCTGCGCGTGGCCGGCACGCGTGTCGCGCTCGGTGGGCCGGGTCGTGCGCGTGCGTGCCAGCTCGTGCGTACCTTCCAGACACCCCAGACCTACGAGCACGTGAGCTGCATCGAAGACGTGCTCCTGTCGACCGCAGACCGACGGTGGACCGGGATCGGCGCCGCCTGGCTGTTGCGACCGTTCATGCTTCGTCGCGAGCGCGCCCGGTGGCACCGGGCGAACCTGGCGCTGGACCGCGTCGGGTTGGCCGACCTGGCCGAGCAGCCCACAGCGCGGCTGACCTACGGACAGCGACGCCTCCTCGAGCTCGCCCGTGCCATCGCCGCCGAGCCTCGCATCCTCCTGCTCGACGAGCCCTCGGCCGGCCTCAACGCCGCCGAGACCCAGCAGCTCGCGCGGCACCTCGAACGCGTTCGGGACGACGGCGTCGCGATCCTGCTCGTCGATCACAAGCTCGACTTCGTCACCCAGCTGTGCGACCGCATCGCCGTGCTGGAGCTCGGCGGCCTCGTGGCGCTCGGTGAGCCGGAGGCGGTGTTCTCGGATCAGCGGGTGGTCGACGCCTACCTCGGCGTGTCGGAGGGAACGTGACCGCGCTGCTCGAGGTCAAGAGCCTGCAAGTGGCGTACGGCCCGGTCGAGGCCGTGCGAGGAATCGACCTCGAGATCGGGCCTGGCGACGTCGTGGCCCTCATCGGTCCGAACGGCGCGGGCAAGACGTCGACCCTGCGCGCGATCTCCGGCCTCGCTCCATACCGCGGGTCGATCCGCTTCGACGGTCTTGACTGCCGGCGTCTCCGCGTGGAGGGCGCGGCGCGGCGCGGCCTCATCCACGTGCCCGAGGGCCGTCGGGTGATGCCCACGCTGAGCGTGCACGAGAACCTGCTCGTCGGCACGGTCGCGCGCCGGCGTCGGCGGGAGGGATTCAGCCTCGACGAGGTCTACGACTTGTTTCCTGCTCTCCGTCCACTGCGTCGACGGGCGGGGTGGGCGCTGTCGGGAGGCGAGCAGCAGATGGTGGCACTCGGCCGCGCGCTGGTGGCCGGGCCCCGTCTCCTCTTGCTCGACGAGCCGTCCCTCGGGTTGGCCCCCAAGCTGACGCGCACAGTGTTCGCAGCCCTCGGCGAGATCGCGACGCGCACGCCGATGCTCCTCGTCGAGCAGAACACCGTGATGGCCCAACAACTCTCGACCCGGGTCGCGGTGATGGTCGGTGGTCAAGTGGTGCTCACCGGAACGCCCCAGGAGCTCAGCGACCGGGAAGGCTTGGTGGCGTCGTACCTGGGCGAGGAACGGGCGGTCGCAACTCAAGCACGTGGCGACGGTCCCGCGACCCCGCAGAACGAGCGTTAGAACGCGCTCTCCAGCACCTCGACCACGAGCTCGCCGTTCGCCGAACGCGTCACCGACGCCACGTCGAACCGCAGCGCGGGACGGCGCGTGTCGTGCTCGGCGAGCCAGCGGGCGGCGAGCATCCGCAGACGGCGCTGCTTCGTTGCCGTCACCGCTTCGACCGGCGCGCCGAAGCGGGTGCTGCCGCGCGTCTTGACCTCGCAGAACACGAGCGTCGTGTCGCGGCTGACCACGAGGTCGAGCTCGCCGTCGCGACAGCGCCAGTTTCGATCGAGCACGCGGTAGCCGGCCGCTTCGTACCAGGCGGCGACAGCATCCTCGCCGGCGTTCCCGAGACGGCGGCGGGGATCCATCCCGCGCCTATGTCCCGGGCCGGGCACCGCTAGAGATCCTTGCCCGCCAGCTCCTCGACGTTGACGTCCTTGAACGTCACGACCCGCACGTTGGCGACGAACCGCGCCGGGCGGTACATGTCCCACACCCAGGCGTCCTGCAGGTTGAGCTCGAAGTACACGCGGCCTTGCTCGTTCTTGACGTCCATCTGGACCGCGTTCGTGAGGTAGAAGCGCCGTTCCGTCTCGACGACGTAGGCGAACATCGGGAGGACGTCGCGATACTCCTTGTAGAGCTGGAGCTCGATCTCCGTCTCGTACCGCTCGAGGTCCTCGGCGCTCACAGCGCGACCCTCCTCGACGACCCAGCCTGATTGTACGTACCGCCCCTCCGACAGCGGAGCAACAGCCCTGCCCGCCACGGCGCCGGCCGTGGTGCACGCGTCACAGCCACGTGCTCAGGCGCGCTTCTCCCTGATCCTGGCCGCCTTCCCGACCCGGTCGCGCAGGTAGTAGAGCTTCGCCCGGCGGACGTCGCCCCGACTCACCACCTCGATCTTCGCCAGGATCGGCGAGTGGACAGGGAACGTGCGCTCGACGCCCACGCCGAAGCTGACCTTGCGGACCGTGAACGTCTCGCGGGCGCCGCTGCCCTTGCGCCGGATCGCGACACCCTGGAAGACCTGCACGCGGGCGCGGTTGCCTTCCACCACCCGGACGTGCACCTTCAGGGTGTCGCCGGGCGCGAAGTCAGGGATGTCGTCCCGGAGGTTCTCGCGGTCGACGAGGTCGGTTGCGTTCATGGCTCGCCTTCTCGGGGATCTTCGGCGGCAGGCGGGTTCATGATGCTACCGGTCGGGTGGTCCCTCCGGGAACTCCTCGAGCATTTGGCGCTCCTCGGCGGTGAGGGCACGGGGACCAAGCAGGTCGGGGCGGCGTTGGAGGGTGCGCCGCAACGCCTGGGCCTTCCGCCACCGCGCCACCCGTGCGTGGTCCCCGGAGCGCAGCTCCTCGGGCACCACCCAGCCCCGGTAGTCGGCCGGCCGCGTGTACTGCGGATATTCGAGCAACCCGTCGCGGAACGACTCGTCACCGCCCGACGCCTCGTTCCCCATCACGCCGGGGACGAGCCGGGAGACGGCCTCGACGACGACGAGCGCGGCGGCCTCCCCACCCGCCAGCACGTAGTCGCCCACAGAGATCTCGTCGTCGCAGAGGTGGTCCGCGACGCGCTGATCGACGCCCTCGTACCGGCCGCACAGCAGCGAGAACCCACTCCCCTCCGCCAGCCGCGCCGCCCGCTTCTGGTCGAACGGAGCTCCGGCCGCCGACAGCAGCAGCAGCGGGCGCGGCGGCTCCACGGCTTCGACCGCCGCGAACAGAGGCTCGGGCATCATCACCATGCCCGCGCCGCCGCCGAACGGCGTGTCGTCGACGCTGCGGTGCGCGTCGGCCGCGTTCGCGCGCAGGTCGTGCACGCGCACATCCACGAGCCCGCGTTCCCGTGCGCGTCCGAGCAGCGACGCGCGCAGCGGCCCGTCGAGGTACTCGGGGAAAATCGTGAAGACGTCGATGCGCATGGCGGACGGAGCGCTAGCGGTTCACGTCCAGCAGGCCGTCGGGAGGATCGACGACCACGACGCCCGGCTGTCGGTCGACGACGAACACCATCGGCACGAGCGTCCCGTTGTCGAGGACCAGGATGTCGTGTGCCGGGTTCACCTCCACCGCCGTGACGCAACCGAGTGCGGTGCCGTGCGCGTCGCGAACCTCGTCGCCGACCATCTCGTGGACCCAGACGCGGCCTTCACCGGGATCGTCCAGCGGTTCGCCGACGAGGGTGGCGCCACGCAGCTCCTCGGCGGCATTGCGATCGGTGACGCCCTCGAACCGGACGAGCCACCGGCCTTGGTGGGGCCGGGCGCTGGCGACAACCAGCTCGCGCTCACCGGCGTGCAGCACCGCGCCCGCGGTCGTGCGCTCGGGGCGGTCGGTGTGCAACGTCACGACGACCTCGCCGCGCACACCGTGGGGACGGCCGACCCGACCGAGCTCGAGCCCAGCCGCAGCCACCGCCGATTACTCCACGACGTCGACGTTGGCCTTGATGCCCTCGGCGGCGCCCGCGGCCCGGACCACCTGGCGGAGGGCCTGGATGACGCGGCCACGCTTGCCGATGAGGCGGCCCATGTCACTGGGGCTGGCGTGCACGAGGAGCTGCACGTCGTCGCGCCGCTCGCTCACGTCGATCTCGACCGCGTCGGGCTCTTCGGCGACGTTGCGCGTGACGTGCTCGACCACTGCGCGGGCGCGGGCGCCGATGATCCTGTTCCCCTCGGGCGCGATCTCGTCGTCTTCGTAGTCGTCGTCGAGATCGTCGTCGAGGTCGTCGTCGAGCTCCGCGCCCGGCGCGTCGTCACTCATCGCTCGACTCCTCGGACTGCTGCTCGGCGGGCTGCTCCGCGTTCTGCTCGGTGCTCGCCGCGGCGGGCTCATCCTTCGCCGCCGGCTGCGCCTGTTTCGACGCCTTCTTGGCTCGGGCCTTCCGGTCGCCGAGCCGGCGACGATTCAGCTTGGTGTCGATGGGTCCGCTCTTCTCGGCCTCGAACTGCGCCCACACGCCCGCGACCGCCAGCAGCTTCTGCACCTGCTCGGTGGGCTGCGCACCCTTGCGCAACCACGCCAGCGCCTTGTCGCCGTCGATATCGACGAGGGACGGGTCCTGTCGGGGACCGTAGTGACCGATGGTCTCGATGTTGCGGCCGTCGCGCGGGGAGCGCGAGTCGGCGACGACGACGCGGTAGCTGGGCTGCTTGCGCTTGCCCATCCGCATCAGGCGGATCTTCACGGCCACGTTCGGTGTTCCTCTCCGATTGCGGGGTGCGGGCGGCGAGCACCCGCAGGACGCTCCAGGCTAGCGAGTTATCGGCCGGGCACCGGGAGGCGGGGCATCTTGCCCTTGGCGACCGACCGCATCATCTGCTGCACCATCTTGAACTGCTTGAGCATGCCGTTGACGTCCTGCGTGCTCGTGCCGCTGCCGTGGGCGATCCGCAGGCGGCGAGACCCGTTGATGACGGCGGGGTTGCGCCGCTCCTCGGGCGTCATCGAGCGGATGATCGCCTCGATCCGCGCCAGCTGCGACTCGTCGACCTGCGCGTCCCGGGCCTCCTTCGGCAGCCCCGGCATCATGCCGACGAGATTCTGCAACGGGCCCATCTTGCGCACCTGCTGCATCTGGTCGAGGAAGTCCTCGAGCGTGAACTGGCCCTTGCGCAGCTTCTCCTCGGCCTTGACCGCCTCGTCTTCCTCGAACGCGGCCTCGGCCTTCTCGATGAGCGTGAGCATGTCGCCCATGCCGAGGATGCGGCTGGCCATCCGGTCGGGGTGGAACGGCTCGAAGTCGTCGAGCTTCTCGCCCGTGCCGGCGAAGAGGATCGGCTTGCCGATCACCTCCTTCACCGAGAGCGCAGCGCCGCCTCGCGCGTCGCCGTCGATCTTGGTGAGGATGACGCCGTCGAGGCCGACCGCGTCGTCGAAGGCCTCGGCCACGTTGACGGCCTCCTGACCGGTCATGGCGTCGACGACGAGCAGCGTGTCGTGCGGGCCGACCTTGTCGCGCATCCGGCGCAGCTCCGCCATGAGCTCGGTGTCGACCTGGAGGCGCCCGGCGGTGTCGAGGATCACGATGTTGCTGCCGAGCCGGTCGGCTTCCTTGAGCGCGCCCTTCGCCACCTTGACCGGGTCGGTCGGCTCGGAGAACACGGGCACGTCGATGCGCTCGCCGAGGACGCGCAGCTGCTCGACGGCCGCGGGGCGCTGGAGGTCGGCCGCGACCAGCAGCGGCCTGCGTCCATCCGACTTGAGATGGCGCGCCAGCTTGCCGGCGGCGGTGGTCTTTCCCGAGCCCTGCAGCCCGGTGAGCATCACGATGGTCGGCGGCTTCGGGCTGATCGCGAGCTTGCCCGTCTCACCGCCGAGGGTCGTGACGAGCTCCTCGTGCACGATCTTGATGACCTGTTGCGCCGGGCTGAGGCTCTTCGTGACCTCGGCGCCGCGGGCGCGCTCCTTCACCCGGTTGATGAACGACTTGACGACCGAGACGTTCACGTCGGCCTCGAGCAAGGCGACGCGGATCTCGCGTGCGACCTCGTCGACGTCCTTGTCGTTCAGCCGGCCGCGGCCTCGTAAACGCTTGAAGATGCCGTCGAAGCGGTCGGACAGGCTGTCGAACACGCAACCAAGCTAGGCGAACAGCGCGGCCACGAACTCCTCGGGGTCGAACGGCACCAGGTCGTCGGGCGACTCCCCCACGCCGACGAGCTTCACGGGAATGTCGAGCTCGGCTTCGATCGCGAGCACGATGCCGCCCTTGGCGGTGCCGTCGAGCTTGGTGAGCACCACGCCGGTGACGTCGACGGCGTCGGCGAACTGGGTGGCCTGGGTGAGGCCGTTCTGCCCCGTGGTGGCGTCGATGACGAGGAGCACCTCCTGGAGCGCGCCGGGTGTCCGCTCGGCGATGCGGCGCACCTTCTTGAGCTCCTCCATGAGGTTGACCTTCGTGTGCATGCGGCCGGCGGTGTCGACGAGCACGACGCCCGCACCGCG
>WNGA01004292.1_pt1 | contig 21031 bp, 16 predicted proteins | sample 5400061 | NCBI WGS metagenome assembly WNGA01 (sample SAMN13153366, study PRJNA577476) | soil metagenome | isolation source: 100 cm soil or saprolite under grassland replicate 2 | place: USA:California | collected 2016-06-15
CAAATTATCTGCCCCTTAAAAATCTCTGCCAACGGGGTTGCGGCTACGCGCGATGTGTTCACCGGAGACGAAACCCCGTTGGGGTTTTGCTCTCTCGACGATTGTCCCAGGGTAGCTCGTTCTCGCAACCCTGGGGCTTTGGGACGCAATCCTTTGGGATTGGCAGGCCTTCGTTCAAAACCTGATTTGCGCGCATCGGGGACAGGACACAAGCGTTCGTCGCAAACGTTCGTCTTGCCACGGATTCGCCATTCGCCTACTGCTACCGCCGACCGATTCAACGATTCAACGATTCAACGATTCAACGATTCAACGATTTAATGATTTAACGAATGAGCACATCCCCTCTCGCTGGCAAACTCGGCGTCGTCTTCGGCGTCGCGAACAAACGCTCGATCGCGTGGGCCATCGCCCAGGCCTGGCACAACGCCGGCGCGCGGCTGGCCTTCACCTACCAGGGCGAACGGCTCAAGGAAAACGTGGAGGACCTCGCCGGGACATTCGGGGCGGACACGCCGATCATCGAGTGCGACGTGGCGAAGGACGAGCACATCGCGCGCGTGTTCGGCGAAGTGGGACAGAAGTTCGGCCGGCTGCACCTGCTACTGCACTCAGTGGCGTATGCGCCCAGGGAAGCGCTGGAGGGCGAGTTCGTTAACACCAGCCGGGAGGCGTATCGCGTCGCGCACGACATCAGCGCCTATTCGCTGGTGGCGCTGGCCCGCGGGGCGGCGCCGTTGATGACCGAGGGCGGCAGCATCGTAGCGATGAGCTATTACGGCGCGGAAAAGGTCGTGCCTCATTACAACGTGATGGGCGTGGCCAAGGCGTCGCTCGAAGCGAGCGCGCGTTACCTCGCGTACGATCTCGGCCCGAAAAAGATTCGCGTCAACTGCATCAGCGCCGGCCCGATGAACACGCTGGCCGCCCGCGGTATCGCGGGTTTCACCGACATGATGAAGCATTACGAGGCCCACGCGCCGCTCAAGCGAAACGTGCTGCCCGAGGAACTCGGCGCCACGGGCGTTTTCCTGGCCAGCGACGGCGCCGCGGCCATCACCGGCCAAGTCATCTACGTGGACAGCGGGTACCAGATTATGGGGATGTGAGCGTCTTGGTAGGGCGAGGCTCCGCCGAGCCGATACTTCACGTTTGATCACGGCTCGGCAGGAACGTCGCCTTACCAAGTCGGCTCGGCAGGAGCCTCGCCCTACCGTAGTCCGCGCGGAGCATTCTAGGCCTGGCTTCCGTCCAACCGGCCATGAGACGCGCACTCTTGTTCCTGCTCGGTTGCCTGGCTTTCGTTCTTCCGGCCCGGCCGGCCGGCCTCATCATCATTCACGACGAGGAATTCTGGCGCCGGCCGCCCCCGCCGTGGATCCCTTCGCCCAGGCCGCCCACTCAGCCGCCCATCATCTACTACCCTCCGCCGCAACCAGTTTGGGCGCCGCTCGAAACCAGCTTCACCAAGGCGGACGTGCGCATCAAAGACCAACTCGCGACCGTCGCCATCGAGCAGGAATTCTACAATCCAAATCCCCGCCAGCTCGAAGGCACCTTCCTCTTCCCCGTGCCCAAGGGCGCGCACCTCGACAAGTTCACGATGGACATCAACGGCAAGCCGGTGCAGGCCGAACTGCTGGACGCCGAGAAGGCCCGCGGCATTTACGAGGACATCGTCCGCCGGCTCCGCGACCCGGCGCTCCTCGAGTACTCCGGGCGCGACCTGTTCAAGGTGCGCATCTTCCCCATCGAGCCGAACGCCCGCAAGCGCATCACGCTCTCCTACTCGCAGCTTCTCAAGGCCGATAGCGGCCTCGTAAACTTCCTCTTCCCGCTCAACACCGAGAAATACTCCGCTCGCCCCATCAAGAATGTCAGCGTGAAAGTCGACCTGGAAACCAAGCGCCCGCTCAAGTCCATCTATTCTCCGAGCCACAAGGTCGAAATCAAACGCAACGGCGCGAACAAAGCCGTGATTGGTTACGAAGCCACCGATCTGAAGCCCGACACCGACTTCCAACTTTTCTACGCGCACGAGGAGGCCGATCTTGGTGTCAGCCTGTTGACTTACAAAACCGCCGGCGACGACGGCTATTTCCTCCTGCTCGCTTCACCCGGCAGCGACGCGAAGCACAACAAAGTCATTCCGAAGGACGTCGCATTCGTGCTCGACACTTCGGGCTCGATGGCCGGCGCGAAACTCGAACAGGCCAAGAAGGCCTTGGCCTTCTGCGTCGAGAACCTCAACGAGAGCGACCGCTTCGAAATCCTGCGCTTCGCCACCGAAGTCGAGCCGTTGTTCGACAAGCTGGTGGACGTGTCGAAGAACAATCGGGAACGCGCCCAATCGTTCATCAAGGATCTCAAGCCCCTCGGCGGGACTGCTATCGACGACGCTCTCAAGAAGGCGCTCGCACTGCGCCCCGAGAAGGCCGACCGGCCCTTCGTCGTCATCTTCCTCACCGACGGCCGGCCGACCGTCGGGAACACGGTCGAAGACCAGATTGTCGACAACGCGAAGAAAGCCAGCGCGGGCAATGTGCGCGTCTTTTGTTTCGGCATTGGCACCGACGTGAACACGCACCTGCTCGACAAGATCACGGAGGAAACCCGCGCTTACAGCACCTATGTCCTCGCCGAGGAGGACATTGAAGTCAAAGTCTCCAACTTCTTCACGAAGGTCAAAGACCCGGTGCTCGCCAGTCCGAAGATCACTTTTCCCGATTCCGTCCGCGTGTCGAAGCTCTACCCCTCGCCCGTGCCTGACCTTTTCAAAGGCGAGCAACTCATTTTGGCCGGCCGCTATTCCGGCAACGGCGACGGCGCGATCCAGATCGAGGGGACCGTGAGCGGGGACAACAAACGTTTCGCCTATGACGTGAAATTTGCCGACACCGCCAACGATCACGAATTCATCCCGCGCCTATGGGCCACGCGCCGCGTCGGCTACTTGCTCGACGAAATCCGCCTGCGTGGCGAGAGCAAGGAACTCAAGGACGAAGTCACCGAATTGGCCCGCAAGTATAGCATCGTCACTCCCTATACCGCCTATCTCATCCACGAGGATGAGGCCCGCCGCGGCATAGCGATGGACGTCCGCACGCTCCGTTTCACCGACCGTTCGCAGCTGGCGGAGGCGGAATCGTTTTACCTCGGCCTGAGCCAGTCGAAGGACGGCGCGAGCGGCGTGGCCGGAGCGCGCTCTTACAGCCGCTTGAAAGCCGCCGAGGCGTCCGGACCGGCCATCCTTGCCGGGGGCGAGGAATCCCTTCGCGCCGCCACGCCGCTGGCCGCTGCCCCGTCTTCCCCGTCTGCCGCGGGCGGCCTCGGGCGCGCTGGTGGAATCCCCGCCGGCCAGGTCTTCAGGGCTGAATCAGCCGCCCGCCGCGCCGACGCCGCCAAGCTCATCGCCGATCAAGGCCGGTTCGCCGGCGGCAAGACTTTCTTCCTGAACGAAGGCAAGTGGATCGATTCCGAACTTCAGAGAGCGACCAACGCGAACATAGTCGAAGTCAAGCTCGGCTCCCCCGAGTATTTCGACCTGCTCAAGAAGGCGCCGAATTCGTCCCAATGGCTGGCCCTCGGTGAGCAAGTCGAGTTCGTGCTCGACCGGAAGATTTACCAGGTGAAGTAAGCCCAGGCTCCGGACAAGCATGTAGCCGCCGACGTGAGGAGGCGGAAAAGCTTTGCCGACCTGCCGGGGAAATCCGCCTCGTGACTTCGGCGGCTGTGAGGCTGCGGCCGGGGCACCTCCGGAGGGCGTGCTTGCAAATCAACTCAGCCCGCGAAACACTCGGAACACACGAAAGTTGAAGCCTCATTTTCGCGGCTTTCGCGGGAACTCGGGGCAATCAAAAGCGCCTGGCGTATCGTTGCAGAAAGGCTGGCCGAAAGGAGGCATTATCAAACACTGAGCCCACTACTGACCCCTTTTCGTCTTATCTCTAACCCCAGGCACCAAAGCGTGACCTCCTCCCTAAAACCATGTTCCCCAACTTCCCCTCTTAACGACGAGGTCGTTATTCGCCAACTCGGAACGAACGCGAGCAGAGAGCGTGCTTCCTGGAGGGACCGATGTCCCCGTGCGCAGGGTTCCCTTGATGTGAGCGTGCAAATTCACCCCTGCAGTGACCGTGCTGGTGGTTGCAGCCATGGCGTTGTATGCAGTGTCGTGCCTCTGGGTCATCACGTCAGTGCTGGCCGTCGCATTCCCGCTTGTCTGGTAGGTGACTACGTAATCAATGTACACTGGGCCCGAAGGGCCATTAACTGAAAATCCAAAGCCCGTATTCCCATTGGCGGAAGAGAAGACAATCGTAAACTCAAACGCATAATCTGTATCCGCAACCACCGGGAAGCTCAAACCAGTGATGTCCTGGTACGCAGTTCCATTGATTACTTGATCCGCCGAGGACTTCCGAACTGTGTTCATCCCGCTGCTCCACGTCTGATCTCCCCGCAAAAACTTTGTGCTGTCGGCTGTCCCCGCGCCCAGTCTGGCAGTAGCGATTGTGCCACTACTGATATTGCCTCCGTTCAGACCTGTCAATCCTACACCGCTGCCAGCGAAACTATTGGCTGCATTGTTGAACGTCTTCGCACCCGTAAAGGTCTGGCTTGAGCTAAGTAATGCGACGTTGGCCGTCAACCGCGCCTCGGTCACGGTTCCAGCGGAAATGTTGTCAGCGTTGAGGGAAGTCAATCCCGCACCGCTACCGGTATATCCAGCACCGGTACCCGTGAAGCTGGTGGCTCTCACAGTCCCAACGACATCCAGCTCGGCCTGCGGCGTCGTGGTTCGGATTCCAACCTTGGCCAGAGAATTAAAGACATCAACATCATCAGGAACGATCGCCAGGTGCACGGGCGAGGCATACATGCCAGTAAAGTAAAGCGGTCGCGTTTTAACTCCCTGACCGGCAGGTCCGGATTGGATATAGTTTATTCCATTAACCGAGTTCAACCTCAAGGCCGTGGCCAGCTCTTCGTCACCATAATAGATTATCTCTCCGGGAGCGAGGAGGATGCCAGGTTTGACTCCATCCGAGCGGAATAACTGCAGATATGCATGATGTGTGCCGAAATAGCTCATACCCACCTCCATCTTCTTCAGGGGAGTCGGCGTGAGGGCTTCCCGCCACGACCACACATCTGTTGACTGACCTGTTAAACCAGGCGAGTCTATGAAAAACTGTCCGTCACCTTGAGACATCGTGGTCGTGAGCGACGAAACCATCGGCTTCTGAATGCTCAAGTTGCCTTCGATGAGCGCGTTGTTTACTTGAATATCACCTGCGCGGGCGAAGACCACGCTGAAAAGGAGAAGGCCGTAAGCGGCAGCGCGGACTGTGATGATAGATGTCGTGTTCATAATCGTTCGGTGTATTTGGTATGTGTTTGCAGTAAAGAGTCCTGGCTATAGGAAGATGGAGGGCGAACTACGGCGCTCGCAGGTTTACCGTACCGGAAGGCACTCGAAGCGTGACACTGCGTGTTCGCAAGTCGGCCGTTTCATTATAGTTTCCGGCGGCGACGCGAATTTCATCGCGAAAGCCGGCCCCTCCCGGAATGACCAAAGCGCAAAGCAGCGCTGCGTTGATGGTGGGCTTCGGACCGTGGGATGGGGGGATAGATGTCGGGAAGAGGCCGGTGTAAGCGGGACTCCCGTTTGTTGCGTTAACGTAGAGAATCGCCCCATTTCCGGCGACCAGCGGATTCGTGACTCGCTGGTATTCCAAAAGGTTCGAGAGGCCGTCCCCGTCGGGATCCGCACCGGAGGGAGGGTCGTTCGCAGCAAGGTGGTTAAACCCGTAAGCCAGCTCCCAGTTGTCATCGAACCCGTCCCCATCGCTATCCATAAGTATAAATTCATATGCCCCGATGTCGGGACCAGGACCGCGATGCACTCCCGCGCGATCGAAAGCGACGATGCTGGACAAATCAGCGCCGCGGTCGGTCACCAGGCTAAAGTGGGAGGGCCCATATCCAGACAACAACCCTGGGCTGCCGACGAAACTGTTTCTATCCCATAGCTCGTTTCCTTGGGATACCTGAGCGAGGTAACTTGCAAAGGGGATTCTCTGCTGGAAAGTCGCGTTAGTGTCACCATTGTTCTCCTTGTATCCAACCCGAAACTCCGCCGGGCTGCCGGAAACCGTCGCGTAGTAGCAGTTGTAATCAAGCAGGCTTAAAGCCACGACGTTGACGTAGGCTCCACCGTTGAGGCCGTCAATGCTACCGCCTTCGACACTCATGCCTGGAAAGGCTTCTCCAGGGAAGTAAATGTCGGCGTAATTTTGTAGGAAGATGTTGTTGCGGATGTCATTCCCAGTGCACGCCCACCGCCCAGGCTCCGCAACCATGTAGAATGCTACGCCCTCAGCACCAGTAACCACGGTGTTGTGCAAAACCTTGCTGTCCTTCGTACTCGCAAGTCCTATGCCATAGCCGGCGTTGGTCGCAACAATATTGTTGATCGCATGGATACGCGCGCCAAATTCCAGCAAAAAGCCGCCTCCAGCGCCGCAATGACTAATAGTGTAGGTAACGCCGTTTGTCGAGTAGGGAACGAAATAGGAGGTTCTCGCAAACGGACCAGATGGCATATTAAAGGCCGACAGGTTATTGCTGACGATGACAGGGCTGCTGTTGTTCCTTACCGAATCGAGCCACAGACCTGGGCCGTTGTTGCCAATGAATCTGTTGTCGACTATCACGCTCCCGCCATAATCCGAGTCCGCGATGATTTTAGCGCCGCCGCAATGGTGGCAGACCTCGAAGCCGCGCCAATTATTCGATATGACAAGTGTGTTTGTAAGAGTAAAAGGACCGTTTAAGCTGCCATTCGCGCCCAGGCCAGTACGTCCATTAAACGCGACGGTACAGTTGCGAATTTCACCGTTGACCCGGATATTCAGGCCTTCGCTGTCCATCCATTCCACGTTGCAATCTTCTATGAGGCATCCGAAACCCAACGCGACACCCGCAAGGCCATCGAAACCATCGTCATTTATTGTGCTCGAGTGTCGAAAGGTGATGCCTTTGAGGTGAAGGTAATCTACCACGACTGCATCCAATGGGTGATACCGGGACGCTTCAATCCTCACGCTTGGATCATTTGGGGACGGTTTGGAACTGGGCACGCGAATGTACAATGCATTGCTGGCCCAGAAAAAGGTCCAGTCCACCATGTCCGTCAGGATTAGCCCGCGAAGCTCTGCTGGATTCCAGATGGGATTCGCATCTGATCCAAAGTTTTGATAGATCCAAGTGCCCAATGGGCTGGACCACCCGACCTGCTTGAGCACGGTTCGGGTCTCGTTTTCCGTGCCAGCGTTCTCAACATAGATGACCTGAGGGTGGCGGTACGTGATGGGACTTAGTTTCCACACACCCACTGTGGAGTCCGAGTTGGTGATCGCATCGTCCCTGTGGAAAGGGGTTGCCTGTTGAGGCGGATATTCAGCTTCGGTATAAACACGCACCAACGGCTTGGGGACGTCCATCCAAGTGCCCACCAGGGTCTCTGTGCCCGAGAAGATAGGTTTGTTGTTATCGTCATCCGCAATGATGTGAAGCCGGTTGTTCACACTACCTCCGGGTTTGGACCATGAGTCGATTATAGTCGGTTGCTGGTAAGTCCCGCCAAGCACGCGGATAGTATCGCCATAAGTTGCAGCATTAGTTATGGCGTGTTGAAGGGTGCCAAAAGGAAAGTTTGAGGTTCCAGGATTCGTATCTGACCCAGCCGGGGGAGGGGCAAGATACCAGTCTGCCGCCGATACGTGCAATGCAGACAACAATGCAGCCAGGGTCAATGCACGAGCGGCAGAGGTTAATAGAAGTTGACAATGTCGCCGCTCAACCGGAACGATGCACGGACCAAACGCGCTTGGCGGCAAACCGAGATTGCGTGGCGAAACGGGGCGGCGCGGAACTGGTAGAGTGGCGGTAGGGAGCGGACGGAAGAATGCAATTTGCATAGCGAAACCTTTCTGCCAAGTGTTGTCGTTCCACCGCGAACTGACTGGCAGGTGAAATCCCCATTCGAGAGACTCCATCGCCCAACTCTTTCTCCAAAGCTACGTTTCACACTCTAGCAGGGCTGAGAAATCTTTCAAGAAAACAATGTTTGATATTCGGAAAAGTTGTTCACAAAGTTGTTCACATAAAGGTGGGTGAGCCGGAAAAGCTGTTCGTTTCTACTTTGTTCAGCTAGTCACTCTCCCTTCCGGTTCCCGTCGGTCACAAAGGCGTCGGGGAAGAACGGCACAAGTGCTCAGGGCATGTCCAGGGGGAGCAACTGGACCGGTCGACGGGCGTTCACCAGGTCTTGAATCCGAAAGCCGAAATAGCCAACCACGGAACCCGTGAACACCTCACCCTTGATCCCTCCCCATCCGATGCGGAGAGGGCATGACCGGGCGATCGGCACGCGCTGTAATAGGTCGGCGCCGGGCCGAATCATTCGCGGACCCATGCCCCTTGCCCGGTGCGCACGTAGTAGCGATAGGCCTTGTCGCCCAGCAGGGCGCGCAGGGCCTTCGCAGACTCGTCGCCGATGGCTTTGAGGGCGTCCGTTTTCTGAGTCGGAGTCAGGTTGGGATCGGCCTGCACTTGCGCCCGATAGTCCTGCGCGACCTTCTTGTAGCCGTAGGCTTCGACCGCTTTTTCTTTGGGCAGCTTGAAGCGCGTGGCCAGCGCGTTGAGGCGGTGGTAGTCCTCGTCCTCGCCGCGTTTGAGCTCGGCATAGCGCGCATCGCCGAGGCCCTGGCGAATGGCCTCCTCGGTCTGCGCACGCTCCAGTTCCATCTGGCGCTGGGTCGATTCGTCGAGCAAATCGGTGTCGCGCCTGGCCCAGCGATCGTCGAACGGCTTGCGCGCCCGGTAAATCGTGACGAACTCCTGCTCGGTCGCCTTCATCCCGTAGAGGGCGTAGCGGATGGAGTTGGCGGTGGGCGACATCCACAAATCGAGATGCTCCCGTTCCTGCGGCGTCAGGAGGCTGCCCAATTCGGTCTCCCGTTGCTCGCGCAGGACGCGCAGTTGCTCGCGGTCGGCCAGTGACAGCGGCTCGCCGTCGTCGAGTTCCTTCTCGCGAATGGCCTGCTCGGATTCCTCGAACCGCTCCAGAAGCTCGCGGACCTGCGTGCGCCGTTCCTCGGGCAGGAAGGCCAGCCGGCGCTCGTGGTAATCCTCCTGGCCGGTCTGTTTCATGCGTTCGCGGGCGAGGTCGGCGCTCACGAGTTCGCGGATGATGTCGCGCTTGCGCTTCTCGATCTCGCGCTCCTTCTTCACGAGTTCGTGGCGATCGACGTCATTGGCCATTTCCTCCTCCTCGGAGTGCCAGTACTTCAGCTCGGGCCTGCGGCCGTGGAGCGCCTGGATTTCCGGCGCCATCACTTTGTCGAGATCGGCAATGATGAGTTCACGGATGGTCTGCTCCGGGCAGCCGATGGCGCGGAGCCGGGCGATGTACTCCTTGTAGTCCTCGGATTCAAGTTGCGACCAGTCCAGAGCGTTGCTCACGACGACAACGCTTTCGTGCGTGGCCACGGGCACCGCCGCGCGCCCCGTGTGGACTGAGGGAGCAGCCTCCTCCGGCGGAACGCTCACGACGGGCGTGCCCATCTGCGTGCGGAGGAAGTAAATCAGGATCCCCAGGAACAACCCGAGGTTCAGCATCAGCAAAGCGGCAATGAGGCGCGAGGGTTTCACGATTCGCGACGCGGCCAACAATGTGGCACGAGAAGGCATCGGCAGGAAGCAGGAAAGCACAATTCCCTTTTTACCGGGACGGAATCTCCTATATTGCGGCGCGTGATTGACACGGACGCGAAGCTGGCCGCCTTTCTCCCGGAACTTTCCGCCGCCAAGTGGATGGCCATCGACACTGAGGCGGACAGTCTGCATGCTTACCCGGAGAAACTCTGCCTCATCCAGGTGAGCATCGAAGGCGCGGACACCTTGCTCGACCCGCTCTCGGGCATGAGCCTCCAGCCTGCTTTCGAAATCCTCGCCCGCCACGACCTCATCCTGCACGGGGCGGACTACGACCTGCGCCTGCTCCGCAAACACTGCGGCTTCGTGCCCACGGTCATCTTCGACACGATGTTCGCCAGCCGGCTGCTGGGCGTGCGCGAATTCGGGCTGGGCAATCTCGTGGAAAAGTATCTCGGCGTGAAACTCGAGAAAGGCCCGCAGAAGGCCAATTGGGCCCGCCGCCCGCTCACCCCGCGCATGGAATCCTACGCCCGCAACGACACCCGCCACCTCAAGCGCCTGGCCGACATTCTGGCGGCCGAACTGCGCGCCAAAGGCCGTCTCGACTGGCACCGGCAAACCTGCGCCAGGCTCATCGAGGAGAGCGCGCAAATTTTCCCGCCCGATCCCGACACCGTCTGGCGGGTCAAGGGCAGCGTCCATCTCCACGGCCAGGGTCTGGCGGTGCTGCGCGAGTTGTGGCGCTGGCGCGAGGCGGAGGCGGTTGCTTCAAACCGTCCGCCCTATTTCATCCTGCCGCCGGAGGCGATGGTGAGCGTCTCCTCCGCTGCCGCATCCAGCCGCGACGTTGATGGCGCAATTCCGCGCTACCTCACGCCCCGCCGCCGCAAGGGAATTCTTAAGGCGGTCGCCCAGGGGTTGGTCGAGAAGCATCCCCCGGTCCCCGTGCGCCGTCGAGGCCGGCGGCTGAACGAATCAGAGAAGCGCCGTCTCCACGCCCTTGAACACCGCCGCAATCAACGGGCGTCGGAACTGGGCCTGGACCCCACGCTCATCGCCAGCCGCTCGCTGCTCATCTCGCTGGCCGCCCGCTGGGATGAGCACGAACAGGAGTTGCTTCCATGGCAGCGCGAGCTGTTGGCGTGAGGAGCGTTCGGCCATTACGGTCCGGCCTTTGTTCGATGTTCGACGTTGGACGTTGAAAGTTTGAAGTTCGAAGTTCATCCCGTCTTTCACCCGCCGCCCCGCCCCGCCTGCGGCGCCCGCCGACGCCGGCTGATTCTTCGACGCAACTCCCTGCTCGACAAACATTCGCGCCTGAGCTACACGATCCGAGTGAATCATAAAACCGCAAAATTGCGGCTCACTTAACTTTTAGGCTGCTTAACATCTCACGATCAAATCAACCACTTATATGAAAACGAAAGCACGGATCCTCGGGGTATTAGTTGGCACCAATACGCTGCTGCTCGGCCTTTGTCTTGCTCAGGCCACCGACCCGCTCGATACGTGGGCCGAACGTTACGTCGGTGCAATGGTCCGAGATGTCGCCTATGGCGCCAATCTCTTTGTAGCCGTGGGCGACGCCTTTTACGACTCGCCAGACGGCGTTTGTTGGACGCGACGAGCATTGGACACCGCTTCCATCAATGGCATGAGTGGTGTGGCCTACGGGAATGGCCGGTTCGTCGCGGTGGAGTCCGGAGCGTGGCGCAGAGAGAGCCGTGTTTACACCTCGACCAGCGGCGCCTCGTGGCAGCCCAGCGGGACTATGCCGGCGAGCGACTTGCCGGTTATTCAACGGGTCTATTTCGGCGGCGGAACATTTCTGGCCGTGGGTCAGGAGCCCAATCCTACCAGTGCGCCGGGCTTCCATTGGCTGGTGATGACCTCGCCTGATGGTGTTGATTGGAACAGGCACAGTGGCCCCACCAACAGCGGAGAGTCTTATTACCTGAACGCGGCCGCTTACGGCAACGGAACGTACGTGGTTGGCGGATGGTCTCTAAATCCAACACCGCAAGGATTGGCGCTGATCTCGACAAATTTGACGACCTGGGTGCCGGTGAGCGAGCTTCCATTTTCTGTCGTCAATGGCATCACCTATGGGAGGAGCATTTTCGTCGCCGTCGGCTCGTCGATTGCGACATCATCGGATGGCATCAAGTGGACGAACCAATCGTCTGGAGTCTCGGGCGGGTTGTCGGCAGCGGCCTTCGGCGCAGATCGTTTTGTTGCCGCAAGCGACGGTGGGTCACTTTTGAGTTCAACCGATGGGATTAGCTGGAGACAACATTCCACCAGTGTCGATGCATTGGGGGCCGTGACTTACGGGAACGGGAGCTTCGTGGCGGTCGGTGGTTATTACTCCAATCACCCTCGTGGAGTCGCGGTGCAATCCGGAGGCCGGCCACAGATGTGTTTGCAGGCGCTGGGATTTGGTCCGATGTGGGACCCTGGCTTCCGGCTGTTGCTGACAGCCGAGCATGGTCGCAGTTATCGTCTCCAGTCATCGCCTGTGTTGCCTGCGGTCTCGTGGACCGACGTTGACAGCGTTGCTCTCCCTCTGGGCTATCCGGACCCAGTAAAGCTGATCGATTCCTCTGCGCTTGCCACGGGCCAGCGTTTTTATCAAGTTGTTTCTCCCTGAACTCAGATAGATGACAGAACTGAGGCCTAACCCTCAGGGTAGCTTTGAGTGGAGCGCGCGAGGGATGCAGGGAACGGGGAGGACGTCGTCGCGCGGAGCCTTAAAGCTACACAGGCATTGGGTGCGACCAGCGGCTCGGGCACGGCCAGCGCCACCGCGGGCGCGACGGGCGGGAAGGGGCGGAGAATGGGGATTCGAGGATTGCGTTGGGCGGGGGCTTGTGGTGTCATGTTCGTGTCATGAATGGGTTTGAGATTTGGATTAACTATCACCGCGAGCGTGGCCCCGTTGGCTCGCTCACTCAATCCTTTCATGACATTCTAACGGCGGCGGGCCGTCGCGGTTGCAATCGGCGCGCCTCGTGGCCGCCGTCGTTGAGCTTGGGTCGTTGGCAGCTTCTCACACGTCATGACGACTAAGCGCATCCTCGCACTGTATCCGGCGCTTCTGGTTGCCTCATTACATCTCATGAGCCGAGGTATGGCCGACCAGCACGACTTGACACCTCGTCCTGATGAGTGGCTGTGGTTTATTGGCATCGCGGTAGTGGTGCCGACCATTCACCTCGTCGCGCTGCGTCACGTCCGGCATGATCGGCCCGCTTATCGTGGTGCAGCCTGGGTCGGAGCTGCCATGATCATTGTTCCTTTCATCGGTCTTGTGGTTGGCGCTTCAGTTTATGGACTGCTCACGTATTTACTTCTGACTCGCGGCAGACGCCGAGATGTGCCATCAGATACCCATGCTAACGCGGCCTAACCCGCTGGAGCGAACCGGCGAGTCCGTTTTCAGTTTGGGAGTCTTGCGGTGTGCTCATGGTTTTTTCGTCCGCGCCGGTCGCTCAGCTTTCACGTTAGGCGACTTCACGCACACATACCCAATAACACGAGGGGTCTCAGCCTAAGATGAAAGTTGCTGTGAAAAAGTCTCGTCTCCGCGCAGCATTGCTTCTGGCAGGGCTGTTTGGCGTGCCCGTTTTAATTTATCTGACACGACCCCGTGAGCCGGTTTACGACGGCAAGCCGGTGAGTTACTGGGTCCGCGGTCTGGCGAGCATACATGTGACGCACAATGCGGCTTCCAACAAAGCATTTCAGCACATTGGCACGAACGCATTGCCGGTGCTCATCGAGATGCTCCGAACCAAAGATTCGAAGGTCAAACTGTGGCTGAGAAACTTATACTACAAGCAGTCCCTCGTGCACCACCACTTCACCCTGGCCGAGGAAGATCGCATTCCTGCCGTTTTAGGATTCTCGGAGCTTGGATCACTAGCCAAGCCGGCTGTCCCCGCGTTGATTGATTTGGTCGCGGACCAAGAGATCTCGGAAGATGCAGCACGGGCGTTGGCGGCCATTGGTTCCGAAGCGGTCGAGCCACTCATCTCAGCGCTGACGAATCGGAACCACACAATTCGCCTTGGCGCGATGGCAGCGTTAGGCGGAATTGGTTCAGACGCCCGGCAAGCGGTGCCGGCGCTTTCGCGTTGTTTGCGCGAGGAGGGCGCTGTTCGATCAGCGGCGGCCAAGGCGCTGAAAAAGATCGATCCCGAAGCGCCGGTCAGAGGGAGAACCGAATGAAGCAGTTTCGTCGAATCTATCGTGTTGTTCTTGCGGGAGCGAGAGTCTAGTTTTCCCGGGTTTCCATATGGTGATTATGACCCGCGTAATCTATACTCCAGAGACGGTCGGCAGAGGCGGAATGACGACGACAATACACCTAGTGATTGAAACGCCTAACCCCTATTAAGCCCGGACGGTCAAGCGGCAAGAATCTTCCGCGCCGGAAAAGTTTCCTTTTCCAGTTGGGGGCTACGGAACGCGGGCTCCGTCTTGATTTCTCTTGGCAGTCTGAACGCTTGGGCGTCCGGCTAAACGCCTAGTCCGACTCAATCGAGCCGGCCGGAGCGCACTGCCCATGCAGTTCTCAATGCGCTGCATCGCCTAACCCGGCCTGTGCGCTCTGGTTGCAATCGCGCCCCTCTGCGGACCGCGTCGCAGGAAGCGGACAAGGTGAGAACTGCTGCCACCGCACAATGGCGGTTCGCGGGGACGCTCGCCCCACCAGGCTCTCAGGCCTTCTCTTCGATGAGCTCGCGACGGGCGCCGCCCAGGAGGTTTTCGATGAAGTTGGTGGTGTAAACGCCGCGGCGGAAGTTTGGGTCCTGCAGGATGGCTTGCTGGAAGGGGATGGTGGTCTTGACGCCCGTGAGCATGTATTCGTCGAGGGCCCGGCTCATCTTGTCCATCGCGTCGCGGCGGTCCTTGCCGTGCGTGATGAGCTTGCCGATCATGGAGTCGTAGTGTGGCGGGATGCTGTAGCCGGCGTAGACGTGGCTGTCGATGCGCACGCCGCGCCCGCCAGGCGAGTAATACATTTCGATGCGGCCGGGGCAGGGGCGGAAGTCGTCGAAGGGGTCTTCGGCGTTGATGCGGCACTCGATGGCGTGGCCCCGGAACTGGATGTCTTTCTCGGACATTTTGAGCGGTTCGCCCATCGAGATCATGATTTGCAGTTTGACAAGGTCGACGCCGGTGACTTCCTCGGTGATGGGGTGCTCGACCTGGATGCGCTTGTTGACCTCGAGGAAGAAGAAATTGCCGTGGTCGTCGACGATGAATTCGACAGTACCGGCGTTGGTGTAATGAGCGGTCTCGGCGATGCGGATGGCGGCCTTGCCGAGTTTCTCGCGGAGCTTCTTGAACTTGTTTTCGATGAGGGGGGAAGGGGTTTCTTCGACGATTTTCTGATTGCGACGCTGGATGGAGCAATCGCGCTCGCCCAGGTGGATGATATTGCCGCGGTTATCGCCGAGGATTTGGACTTCGATGTGATGGGGGTTTTCGATGAATTTCTCGATGTAAACGCCGGAGTTGCCGAAGGCTTTTTCGGCTTCGGTGCGGGCGGTGTGGTAGCCCTTGACCAGGGAGATATCGTTGTGGGCGGCGCGCATCCCCCTCCCGCCGCCGCCGGCGATGGCTTTGATCATCACCGGATAGCCAATGCGCCGGGCGGTGGCCAACGCGTCCTGCTCGCTTTCGATGTTGCCGTCCGAGCCGGGGGGAGTCGGCACGCCCGCCTTCTTGGCCAGGGCCCGGGAGACGGCTTTGTCTTCGAGGGCGTTCATGGCCCGGCTGCTCGGGCCGATGAAACGGATGTTGCAGCTTTCGCAGACGTCTGCGAAGTGGGCGTTCTCGCTAAGGAAGCCGTAGCCGGGGTGGATGGCGTCGACATCGGTGATTTCGGCGGCGGAAATAATGCGGTCGATGCGCAAATAGCTGTCGGACGAAGGGCCTTTGCCAATGCAAATGGCTTCGTCGGCCATTTGGGCATGCATCGAGTTGGCGTCGGCATCGGAATAGACCGCCACGCAGCGGATGTTCAATTCCTTGCAGGCGCGGATGATGCGGACGGCGATTTCACCCCGGTTGGCGATGAGGATTTTCTCGAACATCAGTTTTCAGGTTCCGGGTTCCGGGTTCCGACTTACGGGTTTCAGTTGATGGTCGGCTCAATTTACGAGCGAACGAGCTACGAGCATCGGGGTCAAGCGGGCCTAATCTTGAAGAGGCTCTGCCCGAACTCGACGGGCTTGGCATTCTCGACGAGGACTTCGGTAATGATTCCGCGGCACTCGGCCTTGATTTCGTTCATGACTTTCATCGCTTCGATGATGCAAACGACGGTGTCGGGGCCGACCTCAGCCCCGATTTCGACATAGTTGCCAGCGTCCGGGCTTGGAGCGCGATACAACGTCCCGATCATGGGCGACTTGATCTCCGCGTTGGCTGCAGGCACCGTCGATGGGAGCACCGTAATGGGCGCCACAGCCGCGCTGCCGGTCGAAATGGGCAAAACCGGGGGTGCCGGAGCATCTTCAGCGATAACGGCCGGTCCGTTTACCCCTCGTTTGAGCCGAATCTTGAAGTCCTGACGCTCAAGTTCGAACTCCGAAATCGAGTTCTTCTTCATGAGGTCGATGATGGCTTTGATGTCCTTTAAGTCCACAAGGCCCTCCGTGATGAGCCAGAGGCGAGGTTTGAAGCGGCGTTCATTAAGCAAAAAAGCAGTGACGGACATGCGGCACTGCTTACAACAATCAAATCGAGCGCAGGCTAGAGCCGGGTCTGTGGGCCGTCAAGAGGGAAAACTGGGTTATCCTGGCGAAGCACGGCACTAGAGGATGGGTTTTTTGGCCAAAAAACCGGCGTTCAAGGCGTCCCAATAACGTTAACGGCAGCCTCCAGTCCCAAAACGTATGAATACGGCCCAAAGCCGGAGATCTGTCCCCGACACACGGCTGCAAGCAGTGACTTGTGACGGAAATCCTCCCGGGCATGGATGTTTGAGAGGTGAATCTCAATGGTTGGAACGCCGGTGGCGGCGATGGCATCGCGGAGGGCGATTGAAGTATGAGTGTAAGCGGCGGCATTGATGACGAGCGCATCGCAAGTGCCCTTGGACTGCTGGATCCAGCCGACCAGTTCGCCCTCGGCATTGGACTGGCGGAATTCCACATCCACTCGAAGTTCCCGGGCGCGAGCCCCAACCAACGTTTCGATGTCCGACAGGGTCTTGTGGCCGTACTTGTCAGGCTCGCGGACGCCGAGGAGGTTCAGGTTTGGACCGTTCAGGAAGAGGATCTTCATTTCTTCGGTGTTGGAGGGTAGGAGGGAGAGGCTGGCTTGTCGAATTCATTCATCCGCAGGCCCCAAAGCCATCCGGCGAACAGGAAGAACGGCCAGGCCAGCGCCGGGATGTAGAGCCCGAACTCGCTGAATCCCTGGGCGGCGAACGCAAAGACCCCCAGCCAAATCGGAAAGTGGATGTTGGACGACGCTCCGTGCCGCAATAGAACCAGCAAGGTGGCGGCGACGAATCCACCGTAGAAAAGCATCGCTGGCAGGCCGGTATCGCAGCCTTGTTGGAGGTAATCATTGTGAGCTAAACGGGCCATCTCTGCCTCGGGGGCTTTCAAGGCGGCGTATTGGCGCATGAAGGTGCCGGGGCCGTAACCCAGTATGGGGCGCTGGCGAATCATTTGGACGGCGGCCCGCCAATAGTCGGCCCGGGCGGCGAGGCTGGAGGCGCCACGCTCGAAATAGCTCGAGTGCCTTCCGAGAAAAGCCAGCCCGCCCACCACCAGTAGCACGGCGAACAGCGTCGCTTTGAGCCGGAACGTGGCCGGCAGGCGGCAGAGCGCAAGGCCGGCCATCGTCAGCGCAATGAGCCAGCCGGATTTGGAGCCCGACCAATAGAGGGCAGCCAGTCCCGCCGCCATGAAGCCCGCGCCGAGTCCCCATTTGAACCAGGCATTCGTCCCGAGCTGCCGGAGGCCCGCCAGCGTCACCGGTAGCAGCATCAGAACGCCCCCGGCGAGCGCGTTCGGATAGATGAACGTTCCGAAGATCCGGTCGCTGAGAATCTTCCTCCGAAACTCCGGGGTGTCGAACCGGGCGCGAATCTCGGGAGGCAGATTCTCGAAGGCGATGCGTGTCCGTTCCAGCCCGCCGAAGTGCTGGTCCAATGCCGTGCCCAGGATGACCACCAGGCCCAGGGCCAATCCGACCCAGACGGGCCGAAAGTCCTTCAGCTCGCTCAGCCCAAAGACGCCCGCGAAAAAGCAAACGATACAGCCGGCGAACTGGAGCAGCGCCAGTTGCGTGAGGCGACCATCGACCGTCTGCGTGCCGCTGAGCAAAGCCCAACCGAACCAGGCCTGCGGCAGCGCCAGCAGCCAGCCCAAGCGGCCCGTCTTCCACCGCCTGATCAAACCCGCCGCGACGGCCACGAGACCCAGCGTCCCATAGCTCCAGGCCACCGGCCACGACGAGAGAAGGAATTCGTAAACATTGGAGGGCGCCTCAAGAATGTGCTCGAAGATGACCGGGTTTCCGAACTTCACGGGCACGACCGCCAGCCACAGGCCGAAAAGCAGGCCAGCGATAGTCTGGCGGACGTCCGGGGTTGTTCCACGGCTGGCGGCCCTGGGCGAGTGGACACTCATCGGCGACGATGCCCGGACAGTCCGGCGGCTTGGGGTCGAGGCATTAGAGCCGCAGCTTCAGCAAACCCACCTCCAGCGCCAACGCCTCTTGCACGTTGGAGGCCAGCAGCCGCTGAGTTTGCTCCATCACCTTCAGGTTTTCAGTGGCTCGCCGGGCATCGATCCGTGCGGCGACGGCGCGGGAAGATTCGGCGAATTCGGGATAGCTCAACAGCCCCTCTCCCAGCCGCAACGCCTGGAGCCAGACATCGCGCAGCCACCACTGCAACGCCCCAAGGAAGTCGCCGCGCTGGCGGCGATACTCCGCTTCAATGGCGGCGGCCAGTTCGTCTTCCCACTTATCTTTCAGGTTCGGCTCGACGTCGTCGTAACGCTCCAGCGGCGAGCGCCTGGTCAGGCTCTCCTCGATGGATTCACGCGCCGCGGCCAGTTTCGTCATAAGCACCGAGAGCAGCCGGTAACGCCCAAAGAGGCTCTTGGGCGTCGCGGCCGCGGCCGCGGCGAATTCGCCCAGCCACGCCATCAACGCCGGCTGGCGATGGCGCGCGCTTTCGCCGGATAAATTCAACCGCTGGCAGCGCGAGTGAATCGTTTCGATCATCCGTTGCGGATCGGTGGAGAGCAGCACGAGCACCACGTCGGCCGGCGGCTCTTCGAGGGTCTTGAGGAAGGCGTTCGCGGCGTTGGCGTTAAGCCGGTCGGCGCCGACGACGATGCCGACCTTGAACGGCGCCTGCGTCGGCTTGAGGTAAAGCCGGGCGAGCAGGTCGCGAATCTGTTCGATTTTGATCAGGCGCAGCTTCGACTCGGGACGCAGCGGGATGACGTCTGGGTGCACTTCCCCATCGACCTTGCGGCAGCTCACGCACGCGTCGCAGCAATCGAGCGGCAGCCCGCTTGGCGACCGGCGGGGCGGGTTCTCGCACGTGAGTGCCTTGGCCAGCGTGCGCGCGACCTCCTCGAGTTCGCCAAGGTCCGACCCGGTGAAGAGATACGCGTGCGCGAGCCGGTCGTTTTCCAGGCCGCGCTGGAGCAAACGCACGGCGTCCTGCTGTTCGGAGAGACGGGCGAAGTTCATGGTCACTGGGCAGGCTGCGCCGGCGCCTTGGGCATGACGCGCACGAGCAACGGGACGCTGCCTTCCTGCCTGCCGTCCACTGCGATGTCGATCGAGTAAAGCCCCTCCTTCTCGAATTTGAGCTTCTGGATGTTCACGATGAAATTGCGCGACAGAAAAATCGTCTCCTCCGGCACCTGCACCTCCACCGGCATCTCGATGGGCGGCATGACGGATCGGCCGTCCTCGTCCACGAAGTTGAGCTTCACCTTGTGGTGGCCTTCCTCGACCTTGTTGAACGTCATCCGCAGCGCAATGGAGCATTGCGGGTGGATGGCCGGCAACTGGCTGGTGAAAATCGTGTCGAACGCGCCGAGCAGATTCAGCTTCCCGTGGTTGTCCGTGGCCGCGTCGCAAAGGACGGCAATCTGGATGTCCATACGCTGGGGCGCAGCTTATTCCAACCGGCTGTGAATTCAGCAACTTTCTTCGCGCGCCACTTGACGCGGCCGCCGTCGGAGCGCGGGCCGGTCTCTTCTGTGAACGCTGCGCGGTTGGAATGCAGCCCGGCGACATCTCGGGGGCTGCGTCCGACTCGCCCCGTCCTCCCCGCATCGGCGAAAAAGTCAGATCGTTTATATTCAACAACTTACGAATAAAGCTCCGGCGCTGACGCGGCGAAAAATCAAGTGGGAATTTCCCGCATAACCCGCTAGTCTCCGCAAAGCTCGGCGAGGCGATCCGCCGGTCCCAACGCGCCGCACCGGCTTGCAACTTCAGTGCGCGGTCAACCGGCGCCTTCAAACCGTTGACGACTCTATTCATCGTGCGGCCATTGTCTCACAGGGGGTGGGACAACGGAGGTCCAACCGGGTCAACTCTGCAAAAAAAAGTCTCACCTGCGGTGACCACGGCCCGATCCCCGGCTGGCGGTCACCAAGTGCCAGAGCAGGAAAGGGGGAAAGTGAGAAAGTGGGAGAGGGGGAAAGGGGGAAAGGGGGAAAGGGCGAAGACGGGATAGGGGGATGCTGGCCGAGCGGGAAGATCGATTTGCGCCAGTCCTGTCGCCTTCCCTTGTAACGCATTTGACGATTCAACGAGTTAACGAGGCCGAAGGCCATCCATGACGCGGTAAATCGCGCCAGGATACTCTACTCTCGCTATGCGGGCCATGCCAGCAGAGTGGCCGCGGCACGTTCCCGTATCAATATCACGAACCCCTTTTTCGCCGACGTGAGGAGGCGGATGGACCGTGATTCCAAGTCCTCCGCCTCCACACGTCGGCGGCTACAGACTGATCACGCGCCGTGGAAGTGTGCTGCCGCGGCCCAGGCGTAATCCGGCGAGCGGGGCCGGGAATGCCTGGCTGGGTGCGCGGTCCGGCCTGGTTCTTCGAGCCCGCTCGGCCGGACGGAGGACTTCGCGGGCAGCGGGTGCCCGTTGCTGTGGGACGGTGGCATGCGCGCGTAAAGATGCGGGCGGCGTTCGCACATCATTCCGGCCAGCCAGTGGCGCATGAATGCCCAAAGGTGGTCCCGTCCCCGGTCCCCCGCGGCGCGGAGGACCGGGGACGGGACCACCTTTGGGCATT
>WNGA01012394.1_pt1 | contig 21025 bp, 26 predicted proteins | sample 5400061 | NCBI WGS metagenome assembly WNGA01 (sample SAMN13153366, study PRJNA577476) | soil metagenome | isolation source: 100 cm soil or saprolite under grassland replicate 2 | place: USA:California | collected 2016-06-15
CGGGTCCATGAGGCGTGCCGCGAAGGCGTCGGGCTCACTGCCAGGGGCGGGCGGTGGCGCGGGGATCTGGGGCGCGACGCGTGAATTCAGCTCGTCGGGAAGTCCGATCCAGAAATCGAGGCCAAGCGGGCTCGCGATGCGCTCAGAGAAGAACTTGCCCGGGGTCAGCCCAGAGACGCGCCGGATGATCTCTCCGGCCAGCCAGCCGTACGTGCCGACGTGGTAGCCGTGCGTCGTGCCTGGCTCCCAGTTCGGCCGCTGCGCGGCGAGCGCATCTACTACCGGTTCCCACCTGAGCACATCGTCGAGGCTGAGCGGGCGGTCGATCGCGGCGAGCCCGGCACGATGGCTGAAGAGCCAGCGGACAGGGATCTTGTCTTTCCCTTCGGCGGCGAACTCCGGCCAGTAGTCCACGACCGGAACGTCAAAATCGAGCTGTCCCTGCTGGGCCAGCATGTGGGCGCAGACGGCCACGGCGCCTTTGGTCGACGACAGCACCATCTGCAGGGTGTCGCCGGTGTAGGGCTCGCTCCCGCCGACGCTCTTTACCCCGCCCCAGAGGTCTACGACGACCCGACCTTTGAGATGGACGCAGCACGCGGCGCCGACCTCGCCGTGGCGCTCGAAGTTGGTGGCGAACGCTTCCTGGACCGGCTCGAAACCCTTCTCTACGAACCCCTCGACCGGCGCCTGGATCACACACACAGGGTACTCCCAGCCCTTGAGGAGACCGTGTGGCCTGCGCGCCGGGCCACACGGTCATGTCCAGGCTGATTAAGGACGCGGGTTGGTTGTTACGGCGTCGCGTGACCGCACGGCTTGCAGTGCGAACAAGCCGATCAAGGCAGAAGTAACAATCAGAACCGAAAGAAGAAGGCCACGGCTTTTCACTGGGATCACCTCCCTTCCCAAGATTTCTGGTTGCGCGTCGGGTGTGAATGCATTCATATAGTCAACGAGCACGCGGCCGCACGAGTTACGATCGAGTCAACATCGCCAAGGGGGAGAACTCCATGTTTGGAACAATCGCCAAGTACCGCGTCAAGCCCGGCCACGCTGACCAGCTGATGAAGGAGATGGAATCGTTCGAGGGCGACCCACCCGAGGGTTGGGTCTACCACACGGTCTTTCGAAGCACCAAGGATCCGAACGAGATCTGGATGAGCGTGGTCTTCGAGAACGAGGACGCCTACCGAAAGAACGCCGACAGTCCTGACATGGACCGCGAGTACCGAAAGATGCTCGAGCACCTACAGGAGGAGCCCGAGTGGCATGACGGCGAGGTGATCCACGAAGCCATGAGGCAGCCGGCCGAGAAGTAACCACCGGTTACCCCGGACGTACCGGGATTGCTGCGTTGCCTTCAGCCTCCGGTGATCGTTTCGTCTAGAGCCGTGCCCGCTAACTGGCGACCCGCGCTGGCGGTGATGACGGCTGGCGCGACCCTCGTGCTTGGACTGGTGTGGGCATCGACGAACAGCGGAGAGCTCCGGGGCCACGTCTACGAGACCGGCTGCGCGGGCACGCTGCCACGTGGCGCACCTGCGGGTTCCGGCTGCGCAAGCAGGTTGCTGAAGGACGCCACAGTGGTTGCGTCCTCAGCGGACGTGGCGCTGTCTGTCCGCTCCGACTCCCAGGGCTATTACTGGCTCAAGCTCCCGGCGGGGAACTACCTACTCGCGGCATGGGTAAACCCCTGGCAGGAGGTCAGCCCAGAGGGAATACGGAGCAATCACAGAGGCGGAGCATCTCCGTTTGGCGCAGTCCGCGTTAAGGGGGGAGCCACGCTGAATGTTGACATCTCAATCAGCTTTGCTTCCGCGTGATAACAGTAAGTTCCTTTCCCGAAGTGCCCGCGAGGCGGCGTCACCTGATCGCCGTGGTCGCTGTTGTCGCCACTCTGGTCCTTGTGCTGGCTTGGGCAACATCGACCCGAGGCAGTCTCCATGGCAGCGTGATTCTGGCCGGTGGCTGCAGGGACATCTCAAAACCGGACGCTCCGCCGAGCTCAGCCTGCAGTTCGACCCCAGTTAATGGCGCGACGGTGGTCATCTCCTCAGCTGACGGCAGGATGCTGCTCGGCCGCACGGACGACCGCGGTAGTTTCCGGATGCTGCTGCCGGCGGGCACTTACATGGTCGGTGCGTGGGTGCTCAGTTGGCGAGGAATCGCGGCCAACGGCTCGCGTGGGATACCAATCACTGGGGAATCGACGTTGAGCCCGGTCCGCATTGTTAGCGGAGCCAATGCACGAACGGAGATCACGCTTGCCTGGTTTGCCGATAGGCAGTAGAAACCGTGGCGTGTCCGCGATTCGGTTGGCGTGGTCGGGCGGGCGAGATTCGAACTCGCGGTCTCCTGGTCCCAAACCGTACCCGGTGGCCTACCGAACTTGAGTCGAATTCATCTCACAAACGCGAATCGCGCGCAAGTCTCTTAACTCGCAAGGCGATCGAGTCTCAGACGTAATCTTCCGCAATGGAGATCGTTGACCCGGAGCCGCCTGCCGGCCAGCAATTCATCCTGCGCCGCCGCCTCAGCGAGGTATTTCGTCGGGCGCCGTTCCAAGGAGAATCCTGGGAGGCTTGCGTCGGAGCTTTTCTAGCGAGACCCGGCGTGCCACTCCTTATGCAGAATGGCGTGAGCCAGGCGCCGGCATCCTTCTTTCTCAACCTCTACACCACTCGGGAACCGGCGTATCCGCCCGATGGAGAGGGGCGCTGGGCCGAAGATGACCTTCGACGGCGGCTTGCCGAGCTCGGTGATCATCGGCTGACCTTGCTCATAGCGACGGACGCGACCCGCAGCTGGGCAATTTACTTGAACGAATCGCTCGATGAAGTACTGGCGTTCCATGGCCGCTCACTCCCAGGCCCAAGGCACACCGTGGAAGATGATGAAGCGGACCTTCTCGAACCAACGCTGATACGCCATCTCCCCATTGACGTAGCAGGGATGCGAGCGGTCAGGCTCGACAACTCGAAGCTGGGAAGCCCGCGCGTCGTCCTTACTGATGCAGTCGGTCGCGGTTACGAATTCCGCTTCACGGGACTCCGCAGGTTACGCACGTCGACGCCTAGCGACGCGGAGATCCATGTCATTGACGAGACCCGCGGCCCCAGCGGAAGAACGTGGTTCATCTTCGACCCAGTGGATCAAACGACTCGTAGGAAACTCGCAGTTCAAGCCGACAGCGCTGACTGGGTCGAAATCCGGAACCCAGCCGACTCAACGCGGACAAGCGAATAGGCGTGAAACGTTCTGCCGGTTGGTACACCGATCCACGCGACCCTTTGCCGGTGCGCTGGTGGGTCCACTCGCTCCGATGGTGGGACGGCGAAATGTGGACTGCTTGGACTGCGTCTCGCAGATTCGGTTGGGTTCCCGTCGTCTTGATCGGGGCTGCAGCGGCGTGGATTTGGACGATTGATCTTCTCCTCTCCGCGATTCTCGCGCAAGGCGTCGCGTCGACACCGCAAGCGAACCAGCAAATGTGGGTTGTTGTCTCGCAGTGGCTGCCAGCAGTCCCGGTTGCTGGAGCCACGGTCGTGGCAGTCCTCACGATGCTTGCGAAACGACGCCCGCAACCGAACGCACTTGCCAGCGTGAATGCCTTCTTTTGGCTCAGCATTGTCGTGGCATTTCTAGCCGTCCCCAAGGCGCCATAGGCGGCAAGCGGATCAAGCGAATTTGATCACCTCGCTCAGGGCGAACTCTAACGATGAACACAGTGCCCTGAGCGTCCCCAAAGTTGGGCGACGGCGTCCCGCGAACAGATCGCACAGCGCTCCTTCATCAACATGCGCGTGGCGGCCAAGCTCGCGACGTGTCCAGCCACGCAGGATGCGCGCTCGATCGATCGCTGCAGCACCACGGACCATTGGGGCGACTTCATATCGACAGATATGCGGATAGTTCCATGGCCGCAACGGAATGCATCGTTTAGAGGCCAAAACCGCAATGGCAGGCACGGTGTTACGCGTTCCGTGCATGCCGTCCAAAAGACGACGTGGCTTTTGGCGGTCCTCTGTTAGAAGCGCCGGACCGCCACGTCGAGGCCTCGGCCGCGGCAGGAGCCCGAGCTGCTCCTCCCGGTGTTCACCGTGACTTCGGCGCATGAGACTTGGGACACACCCGATGCCACGGCCCGGTCGCGCTGCGCGTCGCGCACCTTGGTGCGCGTACGCGCTCGGTGCTGTGGCGTAAGCGACGCCTCGCCGCTGCACCCGCCACGGCGCCACCGTGCGTCTGGGTCGCGCCCATGCCGCTCCGAGACCAGCCGGTACTGTCACTTTCATCGGCGATCAGAAGACCAGCACGCCAGGGACGCTTCAACCACGTTCTGAGCAGGCTTTCGGTTCACGCGAACACAATGCGGGAGCTTGCTGGACGTTTCTATGGCGTTCTGGGACGTTCACCCGGCATTTCAAATCGTCCCAAAACGTCCAGACGTTCTGGCAACGTCAAATGGCGTCCAGGAGCGTCCAAGAGGCTGAACGCGGCTGTTTTGTCTTACCTTCCTGTGACGATGGGTGATCAAATGGCTGACTACCCAAAGCGGGAAGGGGCAGCCGCGCAGTCCCGCAGGCTGGGGGAGCCTTTGCACACCGATCCTGCGGTAAGGCTTCGCGTCGGCCTAACAGCGGCGCTCCTCTGCTATCTCGCAGCGATCGTCGTTACTGGTTTCGTGCCGCTCTCGTCGTCCCTCGAGATTCCCTTGGCTTTCGGCGGCTGGCTCTTCTTGGCCAGCCTGGTCGTCTCGGCGAATCTGCGTCGGCGACGCTATTCAAGCCGCAGAGTGCTGCGAGCCATTATTTGGCCATTGCCCTTGGCCGTCGCCTTTGGCGTCCTCCTCGTCATCGTGTCGTACTTTGCACTCGCATGGCATGTGCCGGCCGCCTGCACAGCAGGATCGTTGAATTGTTTCAAGGGCTACCACTGGAGCGTTGAGGCCGGCAGCTTCTTTCACGTGATGCCGGACGGTTCAAGCGCGCAGATCAGCCGCGATATCTATATCGCAGAGGTAGGCACCTATCTTCGCTCGGCTGCTGCGTTTGGGGTCTATTCGTTGCTGCTGGCCTGGGTGGCATCAGGGGCATTACGACGCCACCAACAAGGGGCCGCGGTTCCCTGATGGCCACACAGCTTCTCGGTCGCGGACTCATGCTCGCTCTCGGCGGTTTCTTTTGGCTATACGTGTTCCGGCCGAATCTCCCGCTTGTTCGGGGCCTTGCATGGTGGTATCGGCTGCCGCCAGGCGATCCGATCGTGCGTGCTTCGTATGGAATCGTAGGCACCATCTTCATCGTCGGCGCGCTCCTGGTCTAAACGAAGAAGGGGTCGCCTCAATTTCCAGGAGTTTTCCACAGCGGTTCCAACCGCTCGCCCAACGCCTTCCAAAACGGTCGAAACGAGATCAAAATCGGCCGTTTTCAGCCGCTGAGAAACATGTTGGTCGGGCGGGCGAGATTCGAACTCGCGGTCTCCTGGTCCCAAACCAGGCGCTTTTCCGAGCTAAGCTACCGCCCGCCTTTCGTGGAGGGCCCCGATAGTATCGAGCCCGCGCTGCCTATCGATAGGATCGAGCCGGCGCTGCCGATGCTCAGGATCGAGCCGGCGCTGCCGATGCTGAGGATCGAACCCGCGCTGCCGATGCTCAAGATCGAGCCGGCACTGCCGATGCTCAAGATAGAGAAGGCGCTGAACAGGCTGGCGAAGCTGAGAACGCTGTAGGCGCTCAACCCACTCCCGAGGCTCGACCGGCTCCGCCAGCTCGGAATGTCTGCCATCCGGCGTTGGCCGCGACCGATCACTGCCAGCAGGGCGATCATTGCTTCCGCTCGACGACGAGACTCGGATCCCACCCACGCAGGCGGGCGCCCGCGGCATAGGTGCTCTCGAAAAACTTGAGCATCGCGTCTCGGGGCGACCCACTCCTGCGCACATCTTCGTACAGCAGCGCGAACTCGCCAAGACCCGCGTCCCAGCGCGCCTCCGGTGGTTCGATCACCTGGTCCTCGATTCCCTCTGGCTTTGGATACGTGTATGCATAGAACGCCGCTTGCTGGAACCTGTCGGACCCTGGCCAGAAGCCTGCGCAGATCTGCTCGGCGTCAGCGGACAGTCGCTCAATGATCCCGACGCCCGGAGGTGGCTCGGCAGGTCGGCCTGAGAACCTGGTGTAAGCCAGGTCGAAGGTGCCCCAGAAGAAGTGCACCGGCGAGGACCTACCTCGAAATCTGGATCGGTGCTCCTTGAGCACGAGATCAACCTGCGCCAAGATCCTCCAAAAACGATTCGCCCGCTCCGGTTCATAAGTCGCATGGACGGAATCCTCCGCAAACGGAATCGGATCGCTGACCTCGTCAGGAATCGGTCGAATGTCGGCACGGACGCCAAGCGCATTCAGGTTTGACATGAAATCGGCATAGAAGTCGGCGACTGCGCGCGCTGCGAGCGGTACCCGACGAGTCTCGCCCTGCGCCGTGGCGATCACAACCTGGTGATCGATGAGGTCGACGTCAATCTGGAAAATCAAGTCCGCGGACGCCATCGGCGTCGTGGTGAATCCGCGCGATGTCAGGTACAGCGGAACGTTGGCCCACTGAGGTTCGAATGGGCTGAGCGCAAGCCGGACCTTGCCCACGATCTGAAGGTTCATGTGCAGGGTGTCGAGAGTGTCCTTCCAGGCGTCGTAAGGCAGGTCTGGCCAGGCCGGGATGTCCTTGGTCAACGCTCGACGATTCAACCAGACAGCTGCTCCAGGACGCCGGACTCGAGGAGCTTGCGCACGGCCGCCGCCCGATGGCTGAACTTGTGCTTCTCCTCGGGCGCCATCTCGCCGAACGTGCGGCCAACCTCAGGAACGAGAAACACGGGGTCATAACCGAAGCCCGCGTTGCCTCGCCATTCGGGGACGATCTCCCCGCGGCATTCACCTTCGAAGAGCTGGGTGGGACCCTCAGGAACCGCTAGCGCGATCGTGCATACAAAGCGCGCCGGCCACGGTTGCGGCTGCCCCTGCAGCTTGTCCAGCAACGCCTGCGTGCGTTCCTTCTGCGTCGGTCCGATGCGTGCGGAGCGTATGCCCGGGAAACCACCCAGCACGTCCACCTCGACGCCGGCGTCGTCGCCGATCGCGGGCAGGCCTGTGCTGTCGCGAGCAGCCTCCGCCTTGAGGCGCGCGTTTTCCGCGTAGCTCTCCCCCGCCTCGTCGACATCGCTGTCGAACGGCACGAGAGTAAAGCCAGTATCGGTAAGCAGGTCTCGATACTCGCTCAGCTTCCCGGCGTTGCCGGTGGCGATGACGAGACGGCGCTCAACCAAGCGCTGCTATCGCTCGCTTCTGCTGGACGATGAGCTCCTTGATGCCCTTGTGGGCCAGGGCGAGCATGGCGTCGAGCTGCGCGCGGTCGTAAGGATCGCCCTCCGCGGTCGCCTGCAGCTCGACCAATCGACCGTCCTCTGTCATGACACAGTTGAGGTCGGTCGAGGCCTGGTAGTCCTCGGTGTAGTCGAGGTCGAGCATCGAAGTGCCGTCGACGATGCCGCAGCTGACCGCTGCGAGGTACTGACGCACAGCGACCTGGTCGACCATGCGTGCGTCCTTCATCCGCTTGATGGCCATGTACAGCGCGCAGAACGCGCCAGTGATAGATGCCGTGCGTGTGCCGCCATCCGCTTGCAGCACGTCGCAGTCGAGCGTGATCGTCCGCTCACCGATCTTTCCCATGTCGACCGCGGCGCGCAGCGAACGGCCGATCAGACGCTGGATCTCGTGCGTGCGGCCTCCCAGGCGACCCTGGATCGCCTCGCGCGTGCCGCGATCGTGCGTCGAGCGCGGCAGCATCGAGTACTCCGCAGTTATCCACCCCTGGCCGGTTCCCCGCCGATGCATGGGCACGCGATCCTCGACGCTGGCCGTGATCCACACCCGGGTCCGGCCCATCTCGATGAGGCACGAGCCCTCGGCGTGCACGTTGACCCCAAGCTCGATCTTCAGCGGCCGCAGCTGGTCGGGCTGTCTCCCGTCGGGTCTCGAGGCTGCGCTCATCGACCCGTAAGTTTGAGGATCAGCGCGGTGCTCTCGTAGAACAGGTACAGGGGGATGAACATGATCAGCGGGGTCAGCGGGTCAACCCCCGGCGTCATGAAGTTGGCGAGCAGGCCCAGGCCCAGGAACCAGAAGGGCCGGTTCTTGTAGAGCCAGCGTGACTTGACGATGCCCAGCAACCCGAGGACGAACAGCACCACCGGCAGCTCGAACACCAGCCCGAAGCCGATGATCATGCTGAGGATGAAACCGATGAGCTCGCCGATGTCGGCGAGGTAGACGGTGTTCGGCGGCGAGAGCGCGTTCAGCACGTGGAGGTAGAGCGGCAGGGCGAAGATCGCGGCCGCGATGCCGAGCGCGAAGAAGAAGATCGTGGCCACGATGAGCGGGAGCAAGAGCCGGCGCTCGTGACGGTGCAGCCCAGGGCTGACGAACCACCAGATCTGCTGGATCACCACCGGCGCGGCGATGATCAGCCCCAGATAGAGGGCGACCTTCAACGTCGTCAGGATGCCGCCCGCAGGCTGGAGATAGATGGCGTTTCCCTTGATGCCGGCCCTGGCGATCAACCACCCGATGACCTGGCCGGAGACGAAGAACGCCGCGATGGTGGTCAGGCCCCAGGCGACGATGATCACGATCAACGCCCGGCGCAGCGCCTCGAGGTGCTCGATGATCGACATGCGCTGCTCCTCGACCGGGACATCGGTTCGAGGGGCGCGCCGAAGCACCCTGTCTAGGAGGGCCACAAAACGAACCTGTGGACCGCCGAGGACGAACGGCCTGCAGATCGCGGCAGGCGACCGTAAGGTCGCCGCTCAGAGCGCCGAGACGAAGGAAGGGGTGGCACTAGGAGGAACGCATCATCTGGGGTCCCCGCGCGAAGCGCGGGAGAATGCGACGAGCCGGGCCCCCTGACGCACATATCGGGGCTCCGAGCCGCGAGATGCGGCCAGGGCGTCCGACGCGGGCCACTAGTTCTTGGTGGAGGAGGCTGACTCCGAGCCCGTGGTGGGGGCGCTGTCGGCTGTGGCTGGCGGTTGAGCCGGCGTGGAGTGCACTGCCGACGTCACCTCGTTCGTAAGCTCCGAGGTCGCCTTGCGGAACTCGCGCATCGCCTTGCCCACCGCACTTCCAAGCTCGGGCAGCCGGCCCGGCCCAAAGATGATGAGCACGATCACGAGGATCGCCACGATCCACAGCGGATGAAAGGGCATTTGTCTGGATTATATGCTTCCGCCTCCGCAGCCTCAGCCGGCTCAGGTGATGGTGATCGCGATGTAGTCGATGCGGTCGTTGGACGTGAGCGCCTGTGCCTTGTCCAAGCCCTCGACCACCGTCCCGAACCGGTTGTAGGTGGCAGTCGGGCCGCCGCCTGGCCAGGTGCCCTTGACGATGAAGAACTGGCTGCCGTTGATCGCGCCGCCCGGCACGCGTGCCATCCCCACCGAACCGACATCCCACTTGAGGCTGTCGTTCGGTTCCTCGGGCAGGTTGTAGCCCGGCCCCCCGGTCCCGTCCCCATTGGGATCGCCACCCTGGATCACCCAGTCCTCGCTCTTCCAGAACGTCAGCTGGTTGTAATAGCCATGCAGTGCCAGGACGACGAAGTTGTTGACGGTGGCCGGTGCGGTGTCGGGCAGGAGCTCGATCATGACCGGGCCCTGGGTCGTGTAGACGGTCGCCTGGTATTTGTGGTGCGGCAGGATGCAGACCGGCTGGGGAGCGGTGAACATGTGAGGGCCGGTGGCGATCGAGGTCTTGCACGCGGCCAGTGACGCCGTCACCGGCGCCTTGAGCGCCTGCTCCACCGCCAGCCCCGCGCCGAAAGTAGCCGCGACGAGCGCCCCCATGATCAGGTAGGGCACCCACGGCCGCCGCCGCCACCGCTCGGGCAGCTCGACAACCTCGACGTCGGGGGTCGGCGCGACGTCGGCACGGCGCCTGACGCTCAACGGGCCGCCGCCTCCACGATCGCCTGGACCAGGCCATGGGTCGTGTACTCGCGGGCCACGATGTCGACGCTGAGGCCCAGCTTGCGGGCGGTGTCCGCGGAACAGCCGCAGCAGAGCTGCCCCCGCCTCGGCTGGGCACACGGCCTGATAGACGGGCAGGATCTCGACTTCCGCGCCTCGCATCGCGAGGAGCGATGGTAGGGCGTCGCGCGCCACCTCTGCTCGCGGGACGAGGACCCGCCTGCCCTCCATCTCCCACCGCTCCAGTGCCTTGGCCAGCCCCTCTGCCGTGTACTCGGAGGTCACAAGCTCCGGCCGGAGGCCACGCGCGTGAAGCGACTCCGCAGTCTCCTGACCGATCGCGCAGAGCTTGGACGCGTGCAGGGCGCGAGCATCAGAGCCAGTCGCCAGGAGCATTCGGAAAAAGATGTCGACCGCGTTCGCCGAGGCGAAGATCAGGAACGCGGTCCGGCCGAGATTCGCGATCGCGCCGCGCACGCGCTCGTCCGTCGGCATCGGGCGGATCTCGATAGTCGGGATCTCGACGACAGAGGCGCCGAGCTCGACCAGCATGCGGCGGAGGGGATCGACCTGGTGCCGCGCTCTCGTGATCAGGATCCGCCTACCGTGCAGTGGACGCTTCGAGAGCGTGTCCAGCGCCTCGGCCAGCTCCACGCCCGGCCCCAGCACAAGCAGCGCGTCCCCCCGCAGCCCGTAAGTGGCCGCCTTCCGCGCGAGCTCGCCCAGCGGGGCGCCAACGCGTCGCTGACCGGCCTGGCCGGGGTTGAGAATGAGGGCAGCGGGTGTTTCCGTGGACCGGCCGTCGGCAAGAAGCGCGGTGATGCCCGACTCCCACCAACCCGAGGCGAGCCGCAAGACCACCGTCTCGCCGCCCTTGACGAGCCCGAACCCTATCGAAGCTGAGCGACCCTCGATGGTGAGCGGAATGCCGCTCATTACCGGTGCCGCAAGCTCGACGATGAGGCCAGGTATCGCTTCGAAGTCGACACCGGCGCGCTCGAGCCTCTGCGCGATCTCGCTTCCGTTTGAGAACGCATAGGGATTGCCGGGGAAGAGCACGGTCACATTGCGACCCGCGCGCGCCAGCCGGATGATCTCGTCGACTGACTCGAGCGGCCCTATGTCGGCTCCGGCGGGAGCCAGATGCAGGAGGCCGGTGGCGCAACCATCAATATTGCGGACGACGTCGGCTTCCTTGATGGCCTCGACCGCCTGGACAGTCGCGAGGCCTGGATGCCCTGGCCCGACCCCGACGAGCTTGACCCTGCTCGTCCCCGAGCCCTTGCCCACTTAGTGGTGAACCCGGGAAGGCGGCCGCCAATGCATCGGCCCAGATCCCCACCTGGCGCTTGTAGCTGCCTCCCGCCTCCGGCGGGGACCCCAGAGGTATGCGCTCCTCCTCGCGCCACCCCTGCCTTGGCGTCGGCGGTCTGGGCCGCGCCTTGGCGTCCTGATTCCCGGGCCCACCACTCCGTAGCTAGGTTAGAACTTTCGAGTAACCACGTAGGTGGTGAGCGCGGACAGGCACTCCGGCACCTCGCCGTCGCCCAGCGCGTGCAGCTCTCGCCTGGCATCGGAGGCATGCGCGCTCGCCCTTTCGAGTGCCTTGTCCGGCCCCCGGCTTGCGCGAACGATGCTGACGACCTGCTGCGCTTCGTCCGCGCTCAGCGGACGGCCGCTGTTGAGAATGCCCGCCAGCTCGCCCGCGACCTGTGGCTCTTCCATCGCGAGCATCAGCGGAAGGGTCGCGAAGCCTTCGGCTATGTCGTGGCCGATCGGCTTTCCAATTTCGGCCACGCTGCCCGTGTAGTCGAGTACGTCGTCCGCGATTTGAAACGCAAGACCCAGGAGGCGGCCATACCCTCGCAGTTTCGCGCGCTTGCGTCCGTCGAGCCCGCCCAGGACGCCGCCGATGTCGCAGCAGGCGGAAAGAAGCGTTGCCGTCTTGGCCTCGATGCGCGGCATGTACTCGTCGATGCCGGTGTCGTAGCGATAGCGGATCGCCTGCTGCCTCACCTCGCCCGCACAGATCTGCATCACCGCCTGGGCGAGGATGGTGACCACCTCGGCAGAGTCCGTGGCCGCCGCCTGCTCATACGCCTTCGCGAAATAGAAGTCGCCGACGACGATGGCCGGCTCATCACCGAGACTCGCCGCGACAGTGGGGCGTCCACGCCGAACGGTCGCGCGGTCGATCACGTCGTCGTGGACGAGCGTCGCTGCGTGCGTCAGCTCCACCGCCATGGCAGCAGGAATGAGGCGCTCGAGGTCGTAAATTCCGGTCTTCGCGGCGAGGAGCACGAGCCCAGGACGAATTCGCTTGCCGCCTGCGGCGAACAGATCAGCCATCGGCGCCGAAACGACATCGGGGTCCAATTCGATCGCCTTCCTGAGCCGATCCTCAATCGCGGCGAGGTCATCCGAGACGGGGCCGAACAGGGTCCGGTCCGCGTCTAGGTCGGTTGCTTCTCCCAGAGCTGCACCTCCTCCGCGTGGATCGCCTCGCCAAAAAGGTTGGCGGCGATTCGGTCGAAGTGCTGAGGCACCGCCGTGACCAGAACCTCGTGGTGTGGTGCGTGCCCATCGGCGCGCAGGCGCGAGTGCTCGAGATGGCGCTCGACCTTGGCCGCGGTGGTCGTCGCCGAGTCGACGAGCTGGAACTGGCCTGGGTACACGCGCTCGATCGCCGGCTTCAGGAGCGGGTAGTGAGTGCAGCCGAGGACGAGCGTGTCGGCGCCGAGCTGAACGATCTCTGCCAGATCGCGGCGCAGCGCCTGCTCGGCGCGCGGCGAGTCGGCCTCGCCTGATTCGACGATGTCAACCAGGTCCGGACAGGCTTTCTGGTACACGCCGATCATGGGGTCGAGCTCCTTGATGGCGTGCAGATACTCCTGGCTGCGCATCGTGCCCTCCGTCGAGATGACGCCGATTCGGTTGTTTTTCGTCGCTTCCACCGCAGCCTGGGCGCCTGGACTGATGACCCCGACGATCGGCACCTCGAACAGCTCTCGCGCCGGGTTCAGCGCGGCGGCAGTCGCCGTATTGCATGCGATCACGACCAGCTTGACGTCGCGTGACTCCAGGTAGCGAATGATGTCGAGGGCAAAGCCGCGAACCTCGTCCTGGTAGCGAGGACCGTAGGGGAAGTGCAGCAGGTCGGCCACGTAGACCGTTGGCTCGAGCGGCAGCCGGTCGCGAATCTCCCGCAGCACCGTGAGGCCGCCCACGCCTGAGTCGAAGATCCCAATCGGCCGCGGGTCTCCCCTGGATACGCCCACTCAGTCTTGAACGGGCCGGACGGATAGACGGTAACCGAGCCCCGGCACCGCCTCGAGGTGCACTCCCGTGTTCGGATACTCGCCGAGCTTGCGCCGCAGACGCTGCACGTGGGGGTCCACCGAGTGGTCGTCAAGGTCGTGTGGATAGCCCCACACCTTGTCCCTGAGCTGCGCGCGAGTGAGCACACGCTCTGGATTCGCAGCCAGCACGGCGAGCAGGTTGAACTCCGTCATCGTCAGCGGGATCTCGTCTTCGCCCAGCTTGAGCCTGCGAGCAGCGTTGTCGATCTGAAGGGCTCCGATCGTGAGGAGGCCCTCCCGGCCTCCGCCGGCCTCCGCCAGCGCCGATCGTCTGAGGTGCGCGTTGATGCGCGCGGCGAGGATCCGCGAGTCGAACGGCTTGGTGATGTAGTCGTCTGCTCCCACCTCGAGGCCGACGACCTCGTCCATTTTGGCCGACCGCCCCGTGAGCATGACCACGGGCCCGGTCATGCCGTGGCGCCTGAGCTCGAGGATGACCTCAGTGCCGCTGATGTCGGGCAGCACCCAGTCGACCAGGACCAGGTCTGGCTGTGCGGTCGTGCCAAGCTCGATCGCCTGGGTCCCGTTTGCCGCTTCCACGACCTCGTGGCCCTGCAGCCTGCAGACCTCTGCGATCAGGGTGCGGATGGGCGCGTCATCCTCGACAACCAGGATCCGCCTCTTTCGCCGCGGAGGGATTGGTTTCAGCGGGCCGTCGGAGGCGCGAACCCAACGCGTCGCGTCTCACGCGACGAACGCTTGGGTCTCCTCATCAGGAGCACGCGCTTCTCCCCCCCGTCCACTACCTCTGCCAGCTCCCAGCCATCGGTGCCGGCGTCTTTGAGCAGCTTGACGAGCGTGGCGCCGTCAACGACCTGCGCCACGGTCAGCACGTGCGTCGCGTACTCCCACTCGCGGCTGGGCATCGCGACCGTCGGCACGGACCTGGTCGGGGCGGCACCGTCGCCTGGCGTCGCCGGCTGTTCCGGCTCGTCAGGATCGTCGTCGGGCTCTTCTTCGGAGTGGGCCACTGCCCACGATTTTAGGCTTAGGCACTCCCGGGCACGCAGCGCCAGCCGCCGGCAAAGGAGCGGTCGGAAAAAGCCAGCTCCAGGGTGCCTGAGGTCTCACCCTTCGCAATCACGATGGACATCGAACTCGCCGTTCCCAGGCGGTCTGGAGACGGGACGATGTAGGCATCGCCGGCCACGATCGCGCCGTTGGCCGGGTCAAATCCCAACTGTGAATTGGAAAGGCTGGTGGCCTCGCCCGGTCCCCGGTAGCCATTGATGCGCATCTGGACCTTGTACTTCGGCGCCTTGGCGGGGACCCAGAGGTCGAGCATGAAGACCTGCACGTGACGCTGCTGATCGTTGACCGAGAGCGTGCTTGCGAACTGGGAACAGCGGCCGCGGCCGTCGGCGAAGTGCATCTGATCCGCTCCGCTCACGGTGAGGTCCTGGGGGCTGGTGGCGACGGCCTCGTACCCGCATCCGGAGCTGCCCAGGCAGTCCTCATGGACGGGCCCGGCGCACGCAGCCGACAGCATGAGCGCAAAGGCGACCGTCAGGCTCTTCATGCGCATCTCAACAGCAGTACCCCCGGCGGGGGTCGAACCCGCGCTGTACCGGGTTTAAGCCGGCTGCCTCTGCCATTGGGCTACGGGGGCGGAACCATTGTGCCCCTGGAGCCTCAGCCGGGGTAGTCGAAGAACCCCTTGCCGGTCTTGCGGCCCAGCTGCCCCGCCTCGACCAGCTTGCGGAGCACCTCCGGTGCATCCCCACCCTCGCCCTGGCGGTGGCGATCCTTCATCGCCCCATAGAAGACGTCGAGGCCGCTGAAGTCGAGGAGGTGGAACGGCCCCATCGGCCAGTTCAATCCCTTCTGCACCGCAATGTCGATGTCTTCGGCGCTGGCGACTCCGGCCTCGAGGAGGCGGATCGCCTCTTCTGAGGCCGCAAACAGGATGCGGTTAACGATGAAGCCCCAGATCTCTTTCTGCAGGAGAACGGGGGTGCGGTCGATGCTGCGCACGAATTCCATCGCTGCCTGTGCTGTGGCCTCGGACGTCTGCGGGCCGCGGACCACCTCGCAGAGCTGCATGACCGTGACCGGATGGAAGAAATGCATGTTGCAGCAGCGCTCAGGCTGCGAGGTGAACCCGGCCAGCCGGCTGATGCCGATGGTGCTTGAGTTGCTGGCCAGGATGGCGTCCTTCTTCGCTCGCTCGCCGAGAATCGTGAACACGTCCTTCTTGGCGTCGAAGTCTTCGAACACGGCTTCGATGACGAGATAGGCATCGGCCGCGGCCATCTGCAGGTCGTCCGAATCCTTGATGCGCTCGAGGGCCGCTTCCGCCGCCGGCCCAATGAGCCTTCCCTTCTCGACAGCGCGGTTGACCAGCTTGCGGTTCTGGGCTCGCGCTCGCTCGAGCTGGCCGGGAGCGGAATCGACCAAAGTGACCTGGTAGCGGCCGCTCAGCGCGGTCTGGAGCGCGATCTGGGAGCCCATCGTCCCGGCGCCGACGACGACCACGTTTCTGATATCAGCCATCGCTTGTATCGTCGATCATTTTCGCTGTGCAGGTCAGCATGGCGCAGTTCGAGTCTGCCGCGCGGGCTGCGATCGACTCCATACCGGAAGAGTTCCAACCGTACCTGGAAAACACCATCTTCCTTGTCGAAGAGAGCTCACCCGACGGCGCGATGGGGTTGTACGAGGGCGCCACGGCCCTGGCCGCGGGCGAGGGCATGCCGGAGCGGATCACCCTTTACAAGAGGTCGCACGAGAGGGCCGCTCGCTCTTACCGCGAGCTGGTCGAGGAAGTGCGGCGCACGATCCTGCACGAGGTCGGTCATCACTTCGGCATGGAAGAGGACGAGCTGCCCTACTGATGGGCTGCTAACGCAGGGTCCAGAACGACCGGTCCCAGAGGATGAGCGGCTCGCCGGACCCCAGCGCGGCCGCGTGCACCTCACCGATGCAGACGTCATGGTCGCCTGCGGGATGGACTTCGAGGAGGGCGCACTCCAGCCAGGCGGCACAGCCCTCGATAAGAGGGACTCCGTTCGTTCCGAGATGATGCGGAATCTCGAGCCAGGCAGAGTCAACCGCGGGAGCGCGGCCTGCGAAACGCTCCGCGATGAACTCCTGAGCCCGTGTCAGCACGCTGACGTTGAAGGCCCGTGCTTCGACCACCGCGGTCCGCGTCGCAGCCTCGCGCTCGAGGCCGACGAGCACCAGCGGGGGTTGGGCTGAGACCGACACCAGGCTGGTCGCGGTGAGCCCTCGGAACCCGCCGCCGAGCCGGGAGCTGACCACGACGACGCTCGACGCCAGGCGCGCCATCACGTCTCGAAACTGCTGCGGTTCCACGGTGGTGAGCAGCCTAACCGCGGAGGGGAGATGGACGACGGCGCGGTTAGAATCGGTTGCGCACGGCGGGGCGACGTAGCCAAGTGGCAAGGCAGAGGTCTGCAAAACCTCGATCCCCAGTTCGATTCTGGGCGTCGCCTCCAATCGCAATCGATCGAAATTCGCCCGTTTGGCGCCAAAAGCGCGGAATGCCGCGCTCATCTCGAGTTCGCGGTGAGCTCAGCTACACTCGATTGACAGGCGCGTCCGCCACACGGATTCAACGCTGTACGCGAGGAGGTTGCCGGCATGGGCTTGGCCCAGATCAAGATGCCCCAGCTGGGCGAGTCGGTCACCGAGGGCACCGTCGACCATTGGCTGAAGAACGAGGGCGACTTCGTCAAACGGGATGAGCCGCTGGTCGAGGTCGTCACCGACAAGGTCAACGCCGAGATCCCATCGCCGTTCGAAGGCAAGCTGGTCAAGATCACAGCTGCCCAGGGAGAGACGGTCCGGGTCGGCGCCGTGATCGCCCAGATCGAAACCGGCGCCGCCGCAGCCGGTGCACCCGCGGGGCAGGCGCCCGTCAAGCAGGCGCCCTCTGAGGCCGGCGTCAGCCAGGCCGCCGCGGAGGCGCCCGGCCCTGCGCCCAAGGACGCGGAGTCATCGCCTACGCCGCCTCCAGGGCCACCGGCATCTTCGGCCTCCCCGGCTGCCGGCGGTGATGGCGGCGTGCGTCTGTCACCGGCGGTGCGAAAGCTTGCCGCTGAGCACAACATCGATCCCAGCACGATTCAGGGCTCTGGCATGGGTGGCCGCGTGACGCGCGACGACATCCTGGCCGTCGTGGGAAGCAGCGCTGGGGCCGCTGCGGCCCCTGCACCAACGGCACGCCCCGCGGCTCCGGCGGCTGCGGCAGAGCGACCGCAGAAACAAGGCGACGGCGCGCGTGAGGAGCTCGTGAAGCTGAGCGTGATGCGCCGCTCGATCGCCGAGCACATGGTCCGAAGCCTGGCCACATCTCCCCACGCATGGACGATGCAGGAGGTCGACGTCACCAGCCTGGTGGCTTACCGCGAAACGGAGAAGGAAGGCTTCAGGGCTCGCCATGGTGTCCCGCTGACCTACCTACCGTTTGTGGTCCAGGTCGTGTGCGAGGCGCTCAAGCAATTTCCCTGGCTCAACTCGACGTGGACCGATGAAGGAGTCGTCATCAAGCACTACATCAACATGGGCATCGCGGTCTCCATCCCCGATGGCCTCATCGTGCCAGTGCTCAAAGACACCGACCAGCGCGGCTTTACCGACCTGGTGCGATCCCTGAACGACCTCATCGACAGGGCGCGCAACAAACAGCTCAAGCCCGAAGACGTTCAGGGCGGAACGTTCACGCTCAACAACACCGGCGCCACCGGATCGGTTGCGAGCCAGCCGATCATCAACCAGCCGCAGGCGGCGATCCTGACCACGGAGTCAATCCTTCGCCGGCCGGTGGTCGTAGGCGATGGGATTGCGATCCGCCACATGATGAACATGTGCCTCAGTTTCGATCACAGGATCATCGACGGCATGATGGCGGGCCAGTTCCTCAACACAGTCAAGAAGCAGCTCGACGAGTGGACGCCGGCGAGCATTCGCCTGTGAGCACCCCCGCGCCGCTGACTGCCCAGCCGATCCCCGCGTGGATTCGCGTGCGCGTGACGGAAAGCGAGAACTTCAAGGAGCTGAAACGGATCGTGAGCGGTAGGCGTCTCCACACGGTGTGTGAGGAAGCCCGGTGCCCGAACATCTTCGACTGCTGGAATCGCCGGACGGCCACGTTCATGATCCTTGGCGACGTCTGCACGCGCGCGTGCCGCTTCTGCGCTGTGACGTCTGGCCGTCCGACTGAGCTCGACCTTGGTGAGCCGCTGCGGGTCGCCGAATCCGTGGCTGAGCTCGGCCTTCGCCATGCCGTGATCACGTCGGTCGACCGCGACGATCTGCGCGATGGGGGCGCGGGCATATTCGCGCGAACGATTCGGGCCATCCGGCGCCGCAGCCCGGAAACGACCATCGAGGTGCTCACGCCTGATTTCCAGGGCGACTTCGAGGCTGTCCGGACGGTGGTCGAGGCGGGGCCTGACATCTTCAACCACAACACCGAGACCGTTCCTCGCCTGTACGCGCGCATCCGCCCGAAGGCCGTTTATGCGAACAGCCTCGCGCTCCTCCGCCACGTGAAGACGCTGGCGCCGCACATGGTCAGCAAGTCGGGTCTGATGGTGGGTCTGGGCGAGACCGAGGAGGAGCTGCTCGAGGTTTTCCGAAACATGCGAGCACACAACATCGACGTGCTCACCGTCGGCCAGTACCTACGGCCAAGCAAGAAGCATGCCGAGGTCGTCCGCTACTACCGGCCCGAGGAGTTCGCGCACCTCAAGGAGCAGGGGTTGAAGATGGGGTTCGGGCACGTCGAGGCCGGTCCCCTGGTTCGTTCCTCATACCATGCCGATGAACAGATCCCCGCTCGTAAGAGCCTGCTGGCTGGGTAGCGCCGGCTACCGGGAGGTCTGGGACCTCCAGGCGGAGCTGGTTGCGGCCTTGAGAGACGGCCGCGCGCCTAACAATCTCTTGCTCCTCGAGCATCCGCACGTGTTCACGATGGGCAAGGCAGCAAGCCCCGACGACGTTTTGTGGGACCAGGCTACGCTCAAGGCTCGCGGTGTCGATGTGATCTGGTCCGACCGCGGAGGCGAGGCGACCTATCACGGGCCCGGACAGCTGGTCGGTTATCCCGTTATGAATATCGCCGACTTCGAGATGACCATCCCTGCCTACCTGGAATCACTCGAGCGGTCCCTCATCGAGTATCTCGGTGAGCTGGGAATCGCATCTCGTGCCGGCGAGCGCGGTTTGACCGGCGTTTGGACGGGTGATGAGAAGGTGGCTGCCATCGGCATCAAGCTGAACCGGTCCATCGTCAGCCATGGCTTTGCGCTGAACCTGACGACCGATCTCGACTACTTCAATGGCATCGTCCCGTGCGGGCACGTCGACAAGCGCCCGACCTCGGTGGCTGCACTGACCGGCCGGCGGATTGAATCCGAGGCCGCCGCCCGCGGCTATGCACATCACTTTGCCGACGTGTTTGGCGCCCAGCTCGAGTGGGTGCCTGCCGGCGCCCTGGTGCCCGCGGCCCGGCCAGGCTAGTCGCGTTGGGCGCAGAATCGTGCTCCAGGCGGGAATACTTAGGCCCCATGGCCACGTTTTTGGTTACGTGAGGATTCACTTGGGCCTCAATTTGGAAGGCTACCTGCCCCGGTTTGGCCACGCGTTTGGTCGAACCTCCATTCGGGTATCTCGGATATGACGATGGGGACGTTCCGAAAAGGCGATACGGAGCAGACGGCCGGCCGCACCCAGCTGGTTCGGCTGGACATGGTTTCCATGGACGAGGACGACGAGATCCTTCCGGACTTCGAGGCTGAGGTCGACGGCCAGCGCGTCTGGGTGACGGCGGTTCTCGAGCGGACGGCGGTCATCGAACCCGCCCCCGGCGAGCCCAAGGTCCTGGTCAACCGGCGGCGCCTGATGGTCGATCCGCGAAGCCTCCGGGTCCGCCACCTGGCGAGCAAGGAAGCAGCGCGGCGCGGCCGCGAGGCTGCGCGGCAGCTCCGGCTTAACGAGCAGAACCCCGCCGCTTAGGGGTAGGCGGCGCTCAGGGCGCCGGCAGCTCTTCTGGTAAACTTCGCTGCTGCCGAGCGACATGCTCGGCGATTTCATTTTCCGCGGCTGTAACAGACCGCCGCCTAGCCCGAGGGAAGCCCGCATTATGAACAAGATCGCCGATCTCGTTTCGCTCGCAAGCATCGTCCCACCCCCCAACCACGAGGTCAGCGGCGGCTTCAGTGCGATGGTCAACGGCAAGCAGGTGCGCGTGCGTGCGGTCCTCGAGCGGACGGTCGTGATCGAGCATCAGGAGGGTGGCGAGCGCAGCGTCGTGCGTAAGGACAACTGCATGGTCAGGCCATCCGCTGTGGCTTTTGTGCCGGGCAACCCCAACAACGGTGTCGGGCCGCGGCAGTGGCGCCGGCTCCCGGGCAAGCCGCCCGCGACCCCGCGGGTCGGCCCCTAGCCCCCGCCCGCCTCACTCCGGGATTTCGCGCTTTTGGCGCCAAACGCGCGGAATACGTAGCCCAAAGCGCACTTTTGGCGCCAAACGTGCGGAATCAGTCGATGTCGCGCAGCGCGACCAGGGTCGAAAAAGCCGGGAACTCCTCCGACAGAGCAACCTCCTCGAACACCGCGCGCGCGTCGTCGAATCGGCCCTTCGCCCACAGCTCCTCGCCGTACCTCTCGCG
>WNGA01004303.1_pt1 | contig 21012 bp, 16 predicted proteins | sample 5400061 | NCBI WGS metagenome assembly WNGA01 (sample SAMN13153366, study PRJNA577476) | soil metagenome | isolation source: 100 cm soil or saprolite under grassland replicate 2 | place: USA:California | collected 2016-06-15
CGGCGAGAGCGGCTCGCTCGGCTCGACGGACCACCGTGCGGCCGAGGTCGAGCAGCGCCGCGACGCGGGACCCGCCCGGCACCACGAACTCAGTGGGCGGCTCGAAGCGGCCGGTCACGTCGTCGATCAACGACTCGAGCTCCGTCACCATCTCCGCGGTGACCCGGCTGGCGCCGTCGGTGAGCCGGTCGTGGTTGGCGGGATCGGTGGCCAGCTCGGCCATCAGCACCCAAAGGCCGCGCTCGAGGTCGATCAGCATGCCGTCGAGCTCGCCGCCGGGCTCCGTCTCGGCCCGGACGACGCCGAGCACCGCCTGCGCCTCGTCGACCGTTCCGTATGCGGTCGGCAGCAGGGAGTCCTTCGGGACCCGCCCGCCGTAGAACAGACCCGTGGTGCCGTCGTCGCCTTTGCGCGTGTAGATCTTCACGGCTCGACACTACGAGCCGACGTCGTCGTCGCCCGCCAGCAGATCATCGGCAGCCGCGAACAGGTCGCTGTGGTCGTGGGGCGCCATCTCGAGCATCAGCGCGGCGAGGAACGCGACGACAACTAAAGCACCGATCATGCCGCCCACGCCGTACGCCTCGAGGCCGACCATGAGGGCGACGAAGCTGAGCACGGGGCCCAGCCGCATCGAGCGGGCGTCGAGGCGGGGCTGGACGAGCAAGCTCTCGGCCACTTGATACGCAACGAAGGCCACGGCCACAATCCATGCCCGCTCGGGATGGAAGGCGGCCGTGAGCAACAGCACGGGTATACCGCCGATCACCGTCCCGATGAGAGGCACGAGGCTGGCGACGGCCGCCGCCAACGCCAGGAGCACACCCCCTTGAACATCGACGGCCGCGCACACCAGCCATGTGAACACGCCGGCGGCCGCGGCCCGCACCAGCGTGAGGGCGAGGTACGTGACGTAGCGCTCGTAGGCGCCGAGCAGCACCCACGCGACCCGGGCCCGCCGTTCGTCGTCGTGGATCTGCGCCAGGCCGGCCTGCACCAAGCGGGGACCGTGTGCGAGGAGGAAGAGAGTGAGCACCCAGGTAGCGAGGTAGGCGACACCTCGGGTGGCAGCCGCCCGCAAAGCGGCGGCAGTGTCGCCGCCCCGTAGGCGTTCGGGCAACTGGTCGACGAAGTCCTGGACCTTCTCCTCGAGGTGGAACTGGCGCGCGGCATCCCCGAACCGCTCGGACCGCTCCAGCTCGGCGGCGGCGTCGGGCGCCTCCTTCTCGAGGCGGTCGGCGGCTCGCCGCACGGTGTCGAAGCCGGCGTAGCCGATGCCGACGACGACCGCCAGCGTGCCGCCCAGCACTAAGGCGATCGCCACCCCCCTGGGCACCCGCCGCTGGAGACGGGCGACGATCGGATGCAGCAGCGACGCCACAATCGCGGCGACCGCCACCCAGCCCAGCACCCGGGTCGATGCGGCGAACAGCCGCACGACGCCCGCCGCCGCGCCCAGCATGAGCACGGCCACGACCACCGAGCGGTTCGTGAGCCGCAGCCGGCGAGTCGGCGGGGTGTCAGGGGCGGGGACGGGATCGGGCGACGCTGCGCTGTCTATGTCGAGCATTCTCGACCCTCACGGCTGCGGAATCGACTCGGCGGCCGGATGTTCCGGCGACATTGCAGCCCGCAACACGCTCGGCCGACCGACAACAAACGAACCCTGCGGACTCCTCCCACCCGAGGAACCCTCAGTCGTAGAGGACGCCGGGGTAGTGTCGGTCGCTCTTGAACAGTCCTGATCAGCGGAGCACAGCATGAGGGTCATCATCCTTGGCGGCGACGGCTATCTCGGCTGGCCCACAGCCATGCATCTGTCCGCCGCCGGGCACACCGTGGCCATCGTCGACAACCAGTCGCGACGCACACGCGTGGGCGAGGCGGGAGGCGACAGCGTCACCCCGATCAGCTCCATTCACGATCGAGTGGACGCGTGGCGAGAGGTATCCGGCCACACCATCGATCTGCACCTCTTCGACGTGTGTGATTACGACGAGCTCGCAACGCTCGTTGCCCACCTCGAGCCCAACGCGATCGTCCACTATGGGCAAATTCCCTCAGCGCCGTACTCGATGATCGATCGCCGCCACGCCGTCACAACCCAGGTCAACAATGTCGTCGGCAATCTCAACGTGATATTTGCGATTCGCGAGCACGCGCCGGACTGCCACCTGGTGAAGCTCGGCACGATGGGCGAGTACGGCACGCCTGACATCGACATCGAAGAGGGATTTATCACGATCGAGCATCGGGGGCGCTCGGATCGACTCCCCTTCCCCAAGCTTCCTGGCAGCTGGTACCACGCCTCGAAGGTCCACGACTCCCACAACATCCACCTTGCGTCTCGCATCTACGGTCTGCGGGCCACCGATCTCAATCAAGGCGTCGTCTATGGAGTACACACGGAGCACACGGCTCTGCACGAGCGCCTTCTCACCCGCTTCGATTATGACGAGCAGTTCGGCACCGCCTTGAACCGCTTTTGCGCGCAGGCCGTCGTCGGTCACCCCCTGACGCTCTACGGTCGAGGCACGCAGCGTCGAGGGTTCCTCAATATCCGCGACACCATGCGGTGCGTCGAGCTGGCCATCGAACATCCCGCCGCTCCGGGCGAGTTCCGTGTCTTCAACCAACTCACGGAGGTGTTCTCCGTGCGGGAGCTGGCGGAGGAAGTGCAGCGCGCCGGCGCGCACATCGGCGTATCCGTCGAGATCCAGGAGTTCCAGAACCCCCGCGTCGAGCAAGCCGAGCACTACTACGAGCCCGTGCACACCAAGCTGCCCGCGCTCGGCCTCGACCCAACGCTGCTGTCGGACGAACTGGTCGAATCCATGCTCTCGACCCTCCAGCGCTATAGCCACCGCATCAGCGACCGCCCGATCCGCCCGCAGATCAAGTGGCGGTGACTCGACTGCAGCTTGTCCATTAACGCGACCGGCAACCAGCGCGCTCATGACGAAACGACTGGCGGTGGTCACGGGAGGCGCCGGATTCATCGGCACCAACCTCGCAACCGAGCTGCGTAATCGCGGGTGGTCGACGATCGCGTTCGACAACGGCTCCACCGGCAATCTCGAAGACGCCGCAAAAGTCTTCGATGAGGTCATCGAGGGCGACATCCTTGACGCCGAGCGTGTCGCGTCGGTGGTCCGAAGAGCTCGGGTGATCGTTCACCTGGCGGCGCAGAGCGGTGTACCGGTCTCGGTAGCCGACCCGTGGCGCGATCACGAGATCAACGTCCGGGGCACACTGCAAATGCTGCTCGCCGCACGAGACGCAGGCATCGCGGGCTTCGTGTTCGCATCCTCGAACGCACCCTTGGGTGCCGCCCCGGTGCCATCACACGAGGGCGTCGTCCCTCGTCCGCTGTCGCCCTATGGCGCCTCGAAGCTCGCGGGCGAGGCCTACTGCTCGGCGTTCGCCGCCTCGTACGGGTTGCGGACGGTGGCGCTGCGATTCGCCAACGTCTATGGCCCGCTGAGCTACCACAAGGGAAGTGTGATCGCGAGCTTCATGAGGGCCGCGACCGAGGGTGCACCGCTCTTGATCGACGGCGATGGGCGCCAGACGCGGGACTTTGTGTACGTCGGCGATGTCTGTTCCGGCATCGCGGCCGCGGCCGAGTCGGACCTGCTAGGGGAGCTCCTTCACCTTGGGAGTGGCACCGAGACGTCGATCACCGATGTTGCGGCGACACTCGTTTCGATGTTCGTCGACCGTGACCTCGAGATTGAGCACGGCCCACCGCGTGTTGGTGATGTGCGCAGCAGTCGAAGCGACATCACTCGGGCCCATCGGATGCTCGGCTACACGCCTTCAGTCGATCTCACGGATGGCCTGGCGCTGACCCGGGACTGGTTCCTCGCTCAGCAGCACTTGTGAACACACCGGCGGCCGGACGACAGGGCAAGATCGCGGTCGTAATCGCGGCCTACAACGAGGCTGACGCGATCGGCGCCGTGCTCGCCGAGCTTCCGAGCAGCCTGGTTGGCGCCGATCTCGAAGTGATCGTGGTGGACGACGGGAGCAGCGACCAGACCGCAGAGGCGGCGCGCGGACACGTCGCGCGAGTCCTTCGCCATGACGCGAACCAGGGCCAGGGAGCGGCACTCCGTACCGGGTTCGAGTGCGCCCTCGCAGGTGGCGCCACTGTCGTCGTCACGATGGACGCCGACGGACAACACGATCCCGCTGACCTGAGACGCCTCGTCGAGCCCGTCCTGGACGGTCACCTCGATTACGTGCAGGGTTCTCGCTACCTCGGCCGGTACGACGAGGCGGGCAGCGCCCGCAGCTACGGCATCCGAGTGTTCACGCTCCTCATCAACCTCGTCGGTCGGTTGCGGATCACCGATTGCACGAACGGCTACCGCGCCATCAACGCCCGCGCACTCGCTCGTCTCGAGCTTCGTGAGAACCGATTCTCCGCGGCCGAGTTGCTCATCGAAGCGGGCCGGCACCACTTGCGCGTGCTCGAGGTCCCCGTACACATCCGCCGGCGAGCGGCCGGGGTGAGCAAGAAGCCGAGGTCGCTCCGCTATCCGTTGGGCTTCCTTGGTGTCGTCGTTCGCGTTGGGTCGCGACGATGGCGGCGCTCCGTGGCCGGTCCGTGGGATGCTGAGCAGCGCCCAACGAGCCGGCGAGCACCGACGGACGCGAACGCCGAGGAACAGACCTGACACTAGGGTGTCGTCTCCTCATGCCCGCCGTGTCCGCCCCCCGCGATCACTTCGGAGTGCCGCTTCGGCCACGGAGCAGGAGCTCGAGAAAGGCACTAAGGGTGGCGGTGCTCCTCGGGCTGGTCCTCACAACAGCGTGCACCGATAGTGGTGGAAGCACGGCGTCAAGTGCATCGGCCGGCAGCTCGCCGCCCACGAGCTCGGTGCGGCCCGTAGAGGCCTCGGCGCTGTACTACAAGCAGCTCGATGCAGGCGTTGACCTGAGTGCGAAGCTGGGAAACGTCGATCTCGTGGTCGTGCCCCCACAACGCGACGAAGGCGCCGCGATCAAGGCGATCCACGATTCGGGTGCCAAGGCATTCCAGTACGTGCAGTACTACTGGGCGCCCGCGGACCAGCCTTTCGAGGGCCTCGATCTCGGGGCGCACCCCGAGTGGGCATTCTGCGGGTCGGGCAGTCAGCCGCTGGTTGGCCGGACCGCGGGCGCGACGTCGACGAAGTGGTTCTTCCTCGATCTCAATGAGAAGTCGCTCCTGGCTCAGATTGCCAGCCAGCTGGGCGACCTCAGGTCGAGAGGATGGGATGGCGTAATGTTCGATCGCGGGTGGGCGGCGACACAAAGCGGCACGGACCTGTCTGGGGCCGATGTCTGGAGCAGAGCCTCCACGTGCACGGACGATCCAGTAGCTCCGAACGCGACGTTCAGCGATGCGTACGTCGCAATGACCGGTGAGGGCCACAAGGCGGGACTCGAGGTACTTCTGAACAGCGGCTTCTCACCGTTCGACCCGGTCATTCCGATGCGGCCCGACCCGGCCTCGGAGGCCTGTCGGGCGCACGAGTGGGCCAACTGCACGTTCGTCGACGATGTCTGGCCGCACGTCGACTTCATGCTGGACGAGGCGCCGGCTCATCCTGGGGATACAAACTGGGGTGTCGACTTCGAGGCGAACACCCGAAATGAGAAGGACCGAGACCACCGCGGTCGGGTGCTCGGGCTGATAACGAGCGGCACGCTCGCGCCGCTCGAGAACAACCACGACAACGTCTATTTCGAGTGGTCGCGAGCGCGTCTATTCGACTTCCCGGTCACGGTGAACACCGGCGACGGCGGCTGCCCGGGGTCCTCCCCGGAGGCGGCGTGCAACCAAAAGGGCATCTATCCCGAACTCAACTCCGTACGACTCGGCCAACCGATCGCCGAGGCTCCGGCGTCGATGCAATGCGATACAGGATCGACAACGAGGTGTGTTTGGTACCGGCAGTACTCCGACGGCCTGGTCGTTGTGAATGTGAGCCGCGACCCGAAGCCCGGCGTCCAGGTTCCGCTCGGCGTGGAAGGATGCCGCTACGTACTCGACCTCCACTCGGGTCAGCCCTTATTCGACGACCGTTGCGTGACTTCGGTGTCGCTCGACCTCGGGGCCGGGTCGGGCCGGCCGCTCGTGCTTAGTCGGAGCCCCCTCTGAGCAACAAAGACGACATAACAAGCGCTGACCAGCCGCGGGCGCCAGCGCGGCCGAACAGTCGACGAAAGATCTCGGTCGCCATCCGGGTCCTGAATCTGCTCACCTTTCCGCTTCGCGCCCTGATCGTGCTTCAACACGATGTCTTCGGACTCATGTCCTTGCGTTCTGAGCGGTTCTCCTACGTGGCCGAGGAGACGGCAGGCCGAACCCTCGATATTGGGTGCGGCCCGCATAACCGATTCGTCACCGAGTGGATCGAGGACGGCATCGGCATCGACGTGTATCAATACGACGGGTTGGCCGAGGATCAGATCGTCTCTGACATGACGAGGCTCCCGTTCGGCGCAAGCAGTTTCGACAGCGTTACCCTCATCGCCGCTCTCAATCACATCCCCCGCCCGCTCCGGGACCCCCAGCTCGCCGAGATGCAACGAGTACTTCGTCCCGGTGGCCGGATAATCATCACCATGGGAACGGCCTTCGCCGAGAGCGCTGTCCACCGCCTTGTGCATTTCTACAGCGAGCGCTTCAAGACTCACGAGGACATGGACCACGAGCGTGGCATGGAAGAGGACGAGGACTACTCCATCACCAAGTCCGAGATCTTGGAGCGACTGCGGCGGACTGGGTTCGTCGGCGTTCGCCAACGGCGGATCTGGACGCAGTTCGGTTTGAACAAGCTCTATATCGCCGTCAAATGACGGCAAGCCCCAGCGTGTCGAGGCGTCCGTAGGAAGCTGGCTCGATGGCCGTCCTGGGTCCCACGTCGCAAGCGACGATCGCTCTCCTAATCGTCGTCGGCCTGCCGACACTCGCGATCGCCATCACCGCGTGGCGGCGATCCTCATGTCGCTACTCGGCGATGACTGCGGTAGCGATCGGCGCCGTCGTCAGCTTCTCGACCTGGGTCATCCTCGCAGAGATCTTGGCCCGGCTCGACATCCTCACCCGACCGGCGACATGGACGGTCGCTGCGGTCAGCGGCGTTGGGTCGACGGTGTGGCTCGGACGCGAAGCGTCCCTCTGGCGCAGAGCGGCGCGACAAGCGCCATCAACCTCAGAAGCACAAGAGGATCGCCTGAGAGACCGTCTCATCGGCGCGGGGACCTCGCTCATGTTACTGATTCCGTGCGCGCCTTACGCCGCCCAGATTGCCTCTAGGCGGGACTCTCTCAGCAGTCCGACGGCTTGGTACTACCTGTGGATCTCCCGAACCATCGCCCAGCTGCACGGAATCCCCGACCACATGCACGAGTGGGGCCTGGACGTGAAGACATTCACCTACCACATCGGCTTCAACGCTTCCTCCGCCTACCTGGTCCTCGCAGGTGGCGACGATCGTTCGCTGGCGGCAGCGCAGCTTGTTCGTCTCACCGCCCTGCTGTCTGCATCGTTCGGCGTGTACGTGTTCGTGCGAGCACTCGGTGCCTCGAGGATCCCGGCGATCGCATCGAGCTTCGGGTTGCTCACGCTCGACATCTATGGACTGAAGCTCGCGTCCTACCGTCCCGAGAGTCTCGGGTACGGGCTAGCGTTCGCGAGCCTCGGGCTGATCATCGAGGCATTGGACCGCGACGACCGCACGCTGCTGTATGCCGGTGGTCTCGGCCTCGTGGGAGTGAGCCAGGTCCACACGATCACGGCAGCGTTCGCCGGCTGCGTGGGCGGCGGTGCGGCCCTGGCCTATCTGATCTTTGGTGCGCAAACGACCAGCCCGCGGTGGCCAACTGGGCCCGCAGCGCGCCGCCGTCGCGCTCGCGTCGCCGACGAGCTGATCGCCAGCGGCCCCGACGGGCAAGGCCGGGCCATCGCGGGTGTCGGCGCCGTCGGCGATGCATCCGGGGCGCAGCCCGTCGCCGAAACGGGTTCGCGCCGGCTGTCTTCGAGGGTCGGGCTGCTCGCGTGCTTCGTAGCCGTCGTCGCGATCGTGTCGGTGGGCTTCAATTTGATCGCGACTGGGAGGACGTCAGCCGCCTCGTCGCTCGGCGGAGTCCCACACCGCGGCCCGGACGGAGCGGATCCCACGTGGGCCTTCCTGCAGCTGGGCACCGCAGGGGTGACGGTCGACGGCGTCGGCTTCGGCGCCCCGTCGAGCGCCTCTATCGTTCGGCAAAGCCTCGATCAGGGCTTCCTCACCCTCTCGGAATCGGGGAACTATTTGTTCGCCGGGGCTGTCTATGCCACCGCCGCGCTGATGAGTCTTAGACGCCGAGAAGCGCGGAAGTTGCTCGTGTTGCTCGTCGTTTCTCTGGCAGCCATCGCACTGTTCGCCTCGCTCCTGTCACTGGGGGGCGACACGTATGTCCCGAGGCGCACTGGCTACCAGCGCGTTCTCCAGCTCTGGTTCGTCCTGCCGCTCGCCGGCGCGGCGGTCGTCGCCTCGCTATTTCGTCGCATTCGGGTTGTTGCCGCCGGCCTGGTGCTGATCGGCGCCGTGGTCATCTGGTTCCAGGCGCTGCCTGACATCGATCGCAGTTCTCACCAGCAGCCGTCGATCGCAGAGATCTCCACCGCCCACGAGCTTCCGATCACACCCGGAGCGACCGTACTAACCAACGCCTGGACACAGGGATACGTGTCGGTTATGACGCCCGGGTACGGTCTGCTGGACGGTCACGCTCCATATCTCGAGGCCGACCTGCTCGTACGGACAAACAACATCCTGACGCAAGGCCGTGCGTATTTCGCCAGCCCGTCGACGTCGCCCTTCCCATTCGCCGAATTCAACGTGCGCTACGTGCTGGTGTCCACGAGGCAGTGGTCACTCGGAACCCCGTCGGTCTTCCCGACTCTGCTGGAGGAGGTCAACAGGGATCCCCAACTTCGTCTCGTGGCAAGCACGGAGGGTCTCGTGCTGTATGAGGTGCAAGCGGTCGCGTCGTGACTCATCAGCCCGTCACCATCGGCGTGCTCTGCCAAAGTACGCGGCGTGGTGATCGCACGCTAGACCACCGGGCGCCAACCGGACTGACGGGTTTCGGCCGTGGCTGCTGCCGCGAGATATGCCTTACGGCACTGGCACGGTAAAGGGAAGGGCCGCCACAATAACGGCTTGGGCGCGGAGCTCGGCGAGCGAGTTGTAACGACTGTGCACCAGGTAGAGCGGGATCACGAAGTCGCCGCCCAGTGAGGCGTCGCCGGCGACCGTTTGCAGATCAGCGAGATCGTTGAGCGGCGTACTCCGGAACGAAGGACCGTCGACCGGCGCACCCGTTATCCACAACACCTCGCCCTGCGGTCGAAGCGGCTCGCGCTCGATCTTCCTCACGGACAACACGTTTCGGTCGATGCCAAGTCTGTCGAAGTAGAGCCGGAACAGCGGGTCCCAGGCTGTCTCCTCGAGCTGGTTGAAGTGTCCGATCACGATCACCGTGTCGGGAGCGGCATCACGAACGGCCCATGCTGCCCCTCGTATGTTCGTCTTCTCCGATGCGAGACTCGAAATGTCCGCCCGCATGAGCGCGAGCAGGGGTAGTAGAGCTCCCGCCCCTGCGGCCACCCATGTCGGCGGCCCGCCGGCGCGGCCCCGCACTCGCGGCACCAAGCCCGCGGCACGGTCCGCCGCGCCCACGACTGCGACGGCGACGATCATGAGTAGGACGGGCGTGAGGAACTCGACCCGTCGATAGGCAAAGTACGTGTGGACGAGCCGGGCCACGCCGATGACTGCCACGGAGAACACCAGCGCATACCCGACCATGCCGAGCACCGTGGGCCGAAGCCGACGCGCCGCGACGACGGGCGCGGCAAGCACGAGTACCACGAAGCCGATGAGCGTGACGCTCCACCGCGGTCTGGCATCGAGGAGGAGCCAGCTGGCAAGGCCACGGAACAGACCGGCATTGGGCAACGGAAGCGGCGAGCCCGGAGGGCGGAAGCTCAGACCCTCGCCTCGCGCCACGACCGGTATCCAGTGCCACGCCTCGAAGGCGAACCAGGGGACGAATGCCAACAGCGAGGCGATGGCGCCTCGCCGGAAGGCCGCAAGCGCTGAGGGCTTCTGCCGTCTCAAGCTGGCGAACGCCATCACCATCTGAACACCGAGGACGACGAACGCGAACGCATGGAGGTAAAGCATGAGGACCACGGTGATCGTCCACCACCGCAGGTTGCGGCGAACAGGCACGCGGATCGCTCTCACGCACGCCCACCAGGATGCGAGATGCATGGCCGAGAAGACCGTGTAGTAACGAGCTTCTTGCGCATACCGCACGCTGAACGGCGCGACGGCAACGAGCGCGGCAGCGACGAGGGCCGCGCGGCGGTCTCTCGTCAGCTCACGGACGAGTAGGTACGCGAAGACGATCTCGGCGGCGCCTCCGAGCACGCTCGGGATGCGGCTGGCCGTTTCGAGACCGAGCGGCAGCAAGCGGGCGCCCGATATAAGCAGATAACCGAGGGGCGGATCGAACGGGCCGAACACGTCGCGGATCTGGAAGAGCGCATCCCGCCCCGACGGCACGAGCACGCCACGCACTTCATCGATCCAGAAGCTTTGCGTTGACAGCCCGTTCACGCGGAGGACGAGGCCGACGGACAGCAGAGCAACCAGAGCCAGGAGCTCACCATGCGTCGCCTCCGGCGGCCCGGAGGCAGCGGCGTCGTCAGGCGCCGCTTCATGTCGAGCGTGCGCAGACGCCATTCCTGTCTGGCTCACGTAGCGCTCCTTGGGTCGTTCACTCCCCGCAGCTGTCTCGTGCCGCCTCCGGACTGGTCCGCAGGCTCGAGGACGGGCCAGGCGCCAAGCCAACGTACCCTGCTCGCGCTCTCGCAGCGATGACCAGACGCCGGCTTCGCTCGTGGTGCGTCACTATGTCGGGCCGCTCCGGCGAGCCCACACCGTCGCCCGCGCAGCCTCTCGAAGGCGCAACCTCGCCCACTGAACGTGATTGTCGCCCGCCAGGGTGGCAAGTTTGGGCGCGTGGCCGAGCCCGCCGCCGAGCCCTCAGGTCTTCCAGAGCCGCCGTCGACCCTGTCCGCGCCCCTCGTTGTCGACCTCGACTGGCGCACGGTCGCCATGGCCATCGCCGTCTTCGGCGCCTTGACGGCCAGCGTCGGCCTCTTGCGGGCCGCCCCGCGCACGATGACGTTCTGCGTGATCGGGGGGCTCCTCGCCCTCGCCCTCAACCCGGTGGTGGGCGCGGTGCAGCGGCGGTTGCACTGCCGGAGGGGAATTGGGGTCGCCCTGGTCCTCGTCGGGTTCGTGATCGGGCTCGCGCTGATCGCCGTTCTGCTCGGTCCACCCGCCGCTCGCCAGGCCGCGCAGCTGAAGGATCAGATCCCCGACGTCGTGAAGCAACTCGGCGATCTGCCGATCATCGGGCATCAACTCGAGAAGAACCACGTCCCGGCGAAGGTCCAGGACTTCCTCGAGAACCTCCCGGCCCGGCTGTCCGGCGACACGGCGCCGATCGAGAACGCGGCCCGCTCGATCCTCGGGGGCATCCTCAGCGCGATCGCGACCGTGCTCGTGACCGTCGCCCTGCTGCTCGACGGCGACCGGTTGCTTCGCGGCGCCCGCCGGGCCGTGCCGTCGCGGCACCGACGCCGCGTCGACGACATCGGCGACCTCTTCTACCGCATCGTCGGTCGGTACTTCGCCGGGTCGCTCCTTGTCGCCGCCATTGCCGGCTTGGCGGTGCTCATCGCGGGACTCGTGCTCGGCGTGCCCCTCACGCCGTTGCTCGCGGTGTGGGTCGCGCTGTTCGACCTCGTTCCCCAGATCGGTGGAGCGGCCGGCGGCATCCCGTTCGTCGCCCTCGCCTTCACGCAGGGCGCGACCACCGGCGTCATCGCCGGCGTGTTCTTCGTGCTGTACCTCCAGTTCGAGAACAACCTGCTGCAGCCACTCGTCGTCGGCGACGCCGTCGACCTGTCACCACCGGCGACGATGGTCGCGGCCCTCATCGGCGTGTCGGCGGCCGGGGTGCCCGGTGCGCTCGTGGCCGTCCCGCTCATGGGCGTGAGCAAGGCGATCTATCTGGAGCTGCGGCCGGGCGAGAAACACCTACGACGACGCCGCGGCAAGAAGCACCGCTGGCGAACTGGTTCGAGGTCAGGACGGGTGCCCCGGTAGCCTTTGCTCGCAATGGGAAGCGACTACGTGGAAGCCGCGCGCCAGCGCGTCGTCATCTTCGACGGGGCCTTCGGCACGGGCATCCAGGAGCGCAACCTGGGTCCCGACGACTTTGGCGGTCCCGACCTCGAGGGCTGCAACGAGATGGTGTGCGTCGTGCGTCCGGACGTCATCGCCGCCCTGCACGAGTCCTACCTCGCCATCGGCGTCGACGCCATCGAGACGTGCACGTTCGGTGCCTTCGCCGTACCCCTCGCCGAGTACGGCATCGCCGAGCGCTCATACGAGATCAACTTGGCGGCGGCCCGCACTGCGAAGGAGGTGGCATCGGCCTGGTCGACGCCCGACAAGCCGCGCTGGGTCGCCGGGTCGATGGGCCCCGGCACCAAGTTCGCGTCGCTCGGCCAGATCCGCTTCGCCGAGCTGCGCGATGCCTATGAGGTCCAAGCCCGCGGGTTGCTCGAGGGCGGCGTCGACCTGCTCATGATCGAGACGCAGTTCGATCTCCTCGGCCTCAAGGCCGCGGTGATCGGCAGCCGCCGGGCCATGGCTGCCGCCGGCCGCGAGGTCCCGATCCAGATGCAGGTGACGATGGAGCTCACCGGCCGCATGCTGCCCGGCACCGAGATCGGCGCCGCCCTCAGCGCGATCGATGCCCTCCATCCCGCCGTCATCGGAGTGAACTGTGCCACGGGGCCGGCCGAGATGGGCGAGCACCTCCGTCACCTCTCGCACCACGCGCGCATGCCCATCGCCTGCCTGCCCAACGCCGGCCTGCCGAGCGTCGTCGACGGCGCCATGCACTACGACCTCACCGCGGAACAGCTCGCCGAGTACCACCGCCGGTTCATCACCGAGCTCGGAGTCACGGTGGTCGGCGGCTGTTGCGGGACGACGCCGACGTACTTGAAGCAGGTCGTCGAAGTGTGCGCCGACCTCACGCCTGCCCCCCGCCAGCCGGTGCACGAAGCGGGCGCGACGTCCATCTACAGCTTCACGCCGTTCGCGCAGGACGTCACCTACCTCACGATCGGCGAGCGCACCAACGCGAACGGTTCCCGGAAGTTCCGCGACGCGATGCTCGCCGCCGACTGGGACACATGCGTGCAGATGGCGCGCGAGCAGGAGAAGGAAGGCGCGCACGTCCTCGACGTGTGTGTCGACTACGTCGGCCGCGACGGCACGGCCGACATGGACGAGATCGCGTCCCGGTTCGCCACACAGGCGACGGTGCCCCTCGTCCTCGACTCCACCGAGCCGCAGGTGATGGAAGCCGGGCTCCAATGGATCGGCGGGCGCGCCATCCTCAACTCGGCCAACCTCGAGGACGGGGAAGGACCCGGCTCGCGCTTCGATCGCGTGTGCGCGCTCGCCCGCGAATACGGCGCGGCGGTGATCTGCCTTCTCATCGACGAGGAAGGCCAGGCCCGCGACGTCGAGTGGAAGCTGCGGGTGGCGCATCGCATCCACGAGCTGGCCACCACCCGCTACGGGTTGGAGCCCGGCGACCTCATCTTCGACGCCCTTACGTTCCCGCTCTCCACCGGGGACGAGGACCTGCGGGGCGACGGCATGGCCACCATCGAGGCGATCCGCCGCATCAAGACCGAGCTGCCGGGGACGTACACGGTGCTCGGGCTGTCGAACGTCTCGTTCGGCCTCAAGCCCGCGGCCCGCCACGTCCTCAACTCGGTGTTCCTCCACGAGTGTCGGCAGGCCGGGCTCGACGCGGCCATCGTCCACGCCGCCCGGATCATGCCGCTCAACCGGATCCCCGAGGCGCAGGTGAAGGTCTGCGCCGATCTCGTCTACGACCGGCGGGCCGACGGCTACGACCCGCTGCAAGCGTTGCTCGCGCTCTTCGAAGACGTGGAGGCGTCGACCGTCGAGAAGGAGGACCGTTCCGACTGGCCGGTCGAGCGACGGCTGTCGCAGCGCATCATCGACGGTGACCGCGACGGGCTCGAAGCCGACCTCGAGCTCGCGCTCGGGTCGGGGCTCGGCGCGCTCGACATCGTCAACGACGTTCTCCTGGCGGGGATGAAGGTCGTCGGCGAGCTGTTCGGGTCGGGGCAGATGCAGCTCCCGTTCGTCCTCCAGTCGGCCGAGACGATGAAGACCGCGGTCGCCTACCTCGAACCGCACATGGAGAAGGTCGAGGGCGGATCGAGCAAGGGCCGCATCGTGCTCGCCACCGTGAAGGGCGACGTGCACGACATCGGCAAGAACCTGGTCGACATCATCCTCACGAACAACGGCTACGAGGTGCACAACCTCGGCATCAAGGTCTCGATCAGCGACATGATCGATAGGGCGCTGGAGGTCAAGGCCGACGCGATCGGCATGAGCGGGCTGCTCGTGAAGTCCACGCTCATCATGCGCGACAACCTCGAGGAGCTGAACGAGCGGGGGTTGTCGCGCATCCCCGTGCTCCTGGGCGGCGCCGCGCTCACGCGCTCGTACGTCGAGCGCGACCTTCGCACGACCTACGACGGCCGGTTGTTCTACGGCAAGGACGCGTTCGAAGGCTTACGGGTGATGGACCGCCTCGGCGAGCTGCGCCGCACGGGCGACGACGACCCCGACTGGGGCCGGGTGCCGCTCGAAGCGCGGACGGCATCCACCACCGTGCCACCCGCGGCCGTCGACCTCCCGGCCCGGTCACGACCTCGGGTGACCGGGCCGGGAGGTCGTGACCGACAACCCCGTCTTCACACCACCATTCGTCGGCTCGCGGGTCGTGAAGGGCCTGTCGCTCGACACCATCGCGACCTATCTCAACGAGACCGCGCTGTTCCGCAACCAGTGGGGCTTCCGGCCGGAGAAGGGTGAGCCCGACGATCAGTTCAAGGCGCGGATCCGGCCGATCCTCCGCGAGAAACTGGCCGAGGCCAAGGCCAACGAGTGGCTTGTCCCCGCGGTGGTGTACGGCTACTTCTGCGCCAGCGGCGAGGGCGACGACGTCGTCATCTGGAAGGACGAGGCCCGAACATCGGAGTGGCTACGGTTCCGCTTCCCGCGCCAGACGTCCGAGCCGTATCTGTGCATCGCCGACATGGTGCATCCCGACGGCGCCGAACCCGATTACGCCGCCTTCCACATCGTCACGATGGGCGCCGCCGCCAGCGAGGCGGCCGCCGCGCTGCGGGCCGCCGACCACTACACCGACTACCTGTTGGTGCACGGGCTCGGCGTCGAGATGGCTGAAGCGTTGGCCGAGCACTGGCACCACCGCATCCGCCAGGAATGGGGGTTCGCGGCGGAGGACGGGCCGACGCTCCAAGGCCTCTTCCGCCAGCAGTACCGCGGCGGACGCTACTCGTGGGGCTACCCGGCCTGTCCCGACCTCGAAGACAACGAGAAGGTGCTCGAGCTGCTCGGCGGCGAGCGCATCGGGCTGGAGTGCTCGGCGGAGACCGGATACCAGTACCAGCCCGAGCAGACGACCTCCGCGATCGTGCTCCACCACCCGCGGGCCAAGTACTTCATTGCGCGATAGCGGTGCGGTGGGCGCCGACGTGATCGTCTTGGTGCTGGCGGTCGCGTTCTGGCTGCTGTTCGTCCGCACCCCCAGGGGCGGCTAGGCGTCATCGTCGACTGCGAACGGCGAAGCGGGGGCCGACGGCCAGGCTCGCCCCCTGTCACCAAAGTGCGGAGAACAACCCCCATCAGGAGCTTGCGCAAGTGTGTCCTCCCTTGAAGCCTCCCCAGTCAGGGGAGTGGACCGAGGTTCGTCACACGGCTGACGCACTCCTGCTGCGCGGCCGCCAGAATCGCGAAACTGGAGACAACACCGGGGTGGGGGCGGGCTATCGCCTCGAGAACGAGGGCGATGGCACAGACAACCCGGCGTGGTGAGTCCCGAGGCCTGATCGTCGGTCTCGTCTTGGCGGTCACTGCCTTCGCGTTCGACGGGCTGTCGGTGACGGCGGCCATGCCGGCGATCGTGCGCGACCTACACGGCGTGCACCTCTACGGCGCCGCGTTCAGCGCCTACATGCTGGCCAACGTGTTCAGCCTGGCGATCTCCGGACCGGTGGCCGATCGGCACGGGCCGCGGCCCGTCCTCGTGGCGGGCCTGGCCGTGTTCGGAGCCGGCCTCGTGGTCGGCGGCGCGGCGCCGTCGATGGTCGTCGTCGTGGCCGGCCGAGCCGTGCAAGGACTCGGTGCCGGCACGATCGGCGCGACCGCGTACGTCATCATCGGTCGCGGCTTCGCGCCGGCCGCTCGCGCTCGGCTGTTCGCGGTCCTGTCGGCCGCGTGGATCGTGCCCGGGCTCGTCGCCCCTGGGGTCGCGGGGGTCGTGGCCGACCGCCTGTCCTGGCGCCTCGTCTTCTTCGGGCTGCTGCCCTTCCCGGCGATCGCGGCCGCGCTCGCCCTCCCGGCCTTGCGGCACTTTGCGCCCGGTCACGGCGCGGGCGATCCCATCCGGCCTCGGGTCGTCGCCGCGGCGCGGCTCACCGCCGGCACCGCGTTGATCGTGGGCGGGCTCGGTTCCATCGGCCATATGGCCGGCGTGGTGCTCGTCGTCGCCGGGGTCGTCGTCGCCCTCCCCGGCATTCGGGCCCTGCTGCCGGCCGGGGCGGCGCGGGCCACGCCCGGCCTGCCCGCGATCATCGCGACCCGGGCGCTCATCAACTGGTCCTTCTTCGGCACCGACGCCTTCGTGCCCCTCGCCGTAGTGGCGGTCCGCGGCCGGAGCAACCTGACCGCGGGGTTGGCGTTGACCACGTCGTCGCTGGCCTGGTCGGGAGCGGCGTGGATCCAGTCGAAGCAGTCCACCCGGCGGAGCCCGCGAGCGGTGACCGCCTTCGGCGTCGTGTTGATCGGACTGGGCGTGGCCGTCACCGCGCTCGTGCTCTCGCAGCGCGTGCCCGTCGGGTCGGCCTTCCTGGGTTGGGCCATCGCGGGGGCCGGGATGGGGTTCGCGTTCAACACGACGTCGGTCGCGGCCCTGGACGAGGCCCCATCCGGCAGCGAAGGGACGACGAGCTCCGCCCTGCAGGTCGCCGACGCCCTCGGCATCGCCATCAGCACCGGGGTCGGCGGCGCGATCCTCGCCCTGGCGAGCAACGACCGCGGGTCGACGTCGGCCGCGACGCTCGCCGTCGTCTTCGCGGTCACCGGCGCGGCGGTGGTGCCCGCCCTCCTCGCCTCTCGTGGGATCGCCGCCGTCCCCCACCCGCGCGCTCCGGCGCCGGCCGACTAGCTCCTGCGGGGAACCGGCGGGCTCTTCGCGGGCGGCGCGTCGGGCAGCTCTTGTTCGAGGGTGGCCGCATCGGCGAACAGGTCGCCGTGCTCCTCGACCCGACGCACGACGTCGGTCGCCTCGAACGACAGCGGGTGGCCCTCGGCCGCGGCTTCGACCTCGTCCCACGTGACCGGCGTCGACACGGTGGGCCGGGGCCGCGCCCGCAGCGAGTACACGCACACCGTGGTCTTGTGCCGTGAGTTCTGGCTCCAGTCGATGAAGACCTTGCCCTTGCGGAGTTCCTTGCGCATCACGCTCACCACGCGGTCGGCGTGGTGCTTCTCCATCGCTTGCGCCACCGTCCGGGCGAAGCCGGCCGCGTGCTCGTGCGTCACGCCGGGCCGGTTCACGGGGACGTAGAGCTGGAGGCCCTTCGATCCCGACGTCTTCGCCAGGCACGAGAGCCCGAGACCGGCGACGGCGTCACGGATCCACACGCCGACCTCCGCGCAGTCCTGCATGCCCGCGGGCGGACCGGGGTCGAGGTCGAAGACCACCATCATCGGCGCCTCGATGTCGGCACAGCGCGCCATGGGCGCGTGGATCTCGAGCGCCGCGAGGTTCGCGGCCCACACCACGCTCGGGAGGTCGGAGAGGCGGCAGTAGTTGATGGCGCCGCCGCTGTCGCCCGGCCCGAGGCACACCTCCACCCAATCGGGGCGGTGCGACGGGCAGCGCTTCTCGAAGAACGACTTGTCGTCGACGCCGTTCGGGTAGCGCCGCATCGTGATGCCCCGGTCCCGCATGTGGCTGAGCATCACCGGCCCGATGCGGGCGTAGTAGTCGATGACCTCGCCCTTCGTGAACCCGGTGTCGGGATAGAGGACCTTGTCGAGGTTGGACAGCCGGAGGGTGCGGCCCTCCACCTCGACGGCGGTCTCCTGGCTCGGCACGACGCGGGTCTACCCCGCGATCAGGCCGTCTTGCGCTTCCGGGGCGCCGCCTTCTTCGTCGTCTTCGCCGCTGCGGCCTCCCTTTCGGACGAGCCGCCGGCCGCTGCGGCTCGGGCCGTGGGGTGTCGTCGCCGCGATTCCTTCGCCGCGCTGACGCTCGCCTCCAACGCCGCCATGAGGTCGACCACCCGGTCGGCGGTGACCGGGGCGGGCGCCTCGACGAGCTCGGTCTCACCGGCCGCCTTGCGCTCGATGAGGTCGAGCACTTGGTTCCGGTACGTGTCCTCGAACTTCTCGGGTTCGAACTCGGCGGACAGCGAGTCGATGAGCTGCTTGGCCATCGTCAGCTCGCGATCGCTGACGGTGACGGTCCCGATGTCGCTCAGCTCGCGTATCTCCTCGGTGTCGTTGACCTCGTCGGCGTAGACCATCGTCGACAGCAGCAGCTTCCCGTCCTTCGGCCGGATCGCCGCCAGGTACTGCTTGGTGCGCATGACGAACTTGGCGATGCCGACCTTGCCCGAGTCCTCCATCGCCTGGGCCAGCAGCGCGTACGGCTTGGCGGTGGCCTTGTCGGGCGCGAGGTAGTAGGCGGAGTCGTAGAAGATCGGGTCGACGTCGGCGAGGTCGATGAACTCCTCGATGTCGATCGTGCGCTGCGCCTCGGGGTCGAGAGCGGCGAGTTCGTCGTCGGTGATGAGCACGAACTGCCCCGACGGCAGTTCGTAGCCCTTGACGATGGCGTCGCTGGGGACCTCCGTGCCGTCCTGCGCCGACACCTTCTGGTACTTGATGCGAGAACCCGTGCGCCCGTCGATCTGGTTGAAGCTGACCGACTTGCGGGACACGGCGTTGTAGAGCTTGACCGGGATGTTGACCAGCCCGAAGCTGATCGACCCGCTCCATATGGCCCGAGGCATGGCATCCAGTATTCCCCGAACGGCGAATTCAGGCGAGAACTGCCCGCGCGACGAGGTCGGTGCCGAAGGCGGTGAGGATCGCCAGGTACAGGAAGCCGGTGGCCGCCATGACCGCGGAGTAGGCGCGTTCCTTCAAGGCGGCGCGGGTCACGACGACGAGCGCGATCGTCGTCACCGCGCACGCGACCCAGAACCATCCGAGCAGGCCGCCGTACCCGTCGTCGATCGAGCCGGACAGGACCGACGGCATCCCCCGCGGCCACAGCAGCAGGGCGACCTCGACCGGCCACACGAACCCGAGCCACCGCACCAAGTCGAGCAGCGCGGCCCGCGGCAGCCCGGGCTGCACGAGGTACCAGTGCCCGAGCAGCATCGCGTCGGAGACGCTCCCGAGGAACGCGGCGCCGACAATCGTGCGGCCGACCGACAGCACCGCGGGGTCGCCCGCGTCGACGCCCGCGGCGACGAGTCCGACCAGCCCGATCACCGGCGCGATGAGATCCAGCGCAGGCGGGAACTCCGGACGGCCCGGCTCCGGCACGCGGTCATGCCGGTCGATCCCCGTTCGGTCCGCGACCATCGCGGCGACGCGAGCGCTGCGCCGATCGAGCCGTTCACGCTCGAGCGTCACTCCCGCTCGCCGGCGGATCACCGACACCACCAGCGCGACGCCCGCGGCGGCCGCGACACCGGCGGCGGCAACATCTCGAACCGGCACGGGACCGACGATCCGACCCACGAGGACCGCCAATAGCGCCATCACCCAGTACAGGCCCCGTAGCAACCACCCGTACCCGATGCCGACCTCTCGTCGCCGGGTCGTGACCCAGAGGAACAACAGACCACCGGTCGCCCATTGGAGCAGGACGGTGGCGCCGTCCAGACGGATCACCCGTCGACGACGACCAGATCGTGGTCGACGGTGTTGAGCGCCTCGGGGCCGGCGGCGGTGGCGACGACGATGTCCTCGAGGCGGGCGCCGAACCGGCCGGCGAGGTAGATGCCGGGTTCGACCGAGAAGGCGTGGCCGGGGGCCAACGGCTGGCAGTTGCCGCCGACGATGTACGGGTCTTCGTGTTCCTCGATCCCGATACCGTGCCCGGTGCGGTGGATGAAGTGCGCGCCGTAGCCACCCTCGGTGATGATGCGCCGGGCCACGCCGTCGACGTCTTCGCAGGGCGTGTCGACGGTCGCCGCGTCGACCGCCGCGGCCTGGGCCGCATGCAGCACGCCGTACAGGTCGCGGAACTCGGACGGCGGCTCACCCGTGTAGACGCAGCGCGTGATGTCGGAGCAGTAGCCGACGCCGTCCCCGCTGAGCATGGTGCCGCCGAAGTCGCACAGCACGACCTCTCCCGCGCCGATCACGCGGTCGCCGGGATCGTGGTGGGGGCTGGCGGCATTCGGTCCGGAGGCGACGATCGCAAAGTTGACCCGGTGGTGTCCCTCGGCGCGCAAGCGGCGCCCGATGTCGGCCGACACGTCGGCCTCGGTGCGCCCGACGAGCCCGATGTCGCCCGCTTGGAGTTGCGCGGCCACCCGGTCGGCCGCGGCCGCGGCCCGGCGCAGCGCCGCGATCTCGGCGGGATCCTTCACCGCCCGAAGCGGTCCCAGCACCTCGCTCGCTTTGCGGAACGTCGTGCCGGGAAGGAGTGCCGTGAGGTCGACGAGGAACCGCGCCCAGGTGCGGTCGCCGATGGCGACGACAGCCGGCCGGCCCG
>WNGA01006686.1_pt1 | contig 21005 bp, 20 predicted proteins | sample 5400061 | NCBI WGS metagenome assembly WNGA01 (sample SAMN13153366, study PRJNA577476) | soil metagenome | isolation source: 100 cm soil or saprolite under grassland replicate 2 | place: USA:California | collected 2016-06-15
CACCAGACCCGTCGCTGGAATCCAAAGATGAAGCGCTTCATCTTCGCCGAACGCAACGGGATCTACATCATCGACCTTCAGCAGTCGCTCGAGTACATCGACACCGCCTACGAGTTCGTCAGGGAGACCGTCGCGCACGGTGGTTCTGTTCTGTTCGTCGGCACGAAAAAGCAAGCACAGGAGGCCATCGCCGAACAGGCACGGCGGGTCGGGATGCCGTTCGTCAACCAGCGATGGCTTGGTGGAATGCTCACCAACTTCTCCACGGTCTTCAAGCGGCTCCAGCGGCTCAAGGAGCTTGAGGAGATCGACTTCGACGATGTCGCGGGTTCCGGCATGACCAAGAAGGAGCTGCTTCACCTCAGGCGGGAGCACGACAAGCTCGAGCGGACGCTCGGTGGGATCCGCGACATGACGCGGGTGCCGAGCGCCTTGTGGGTGGTCGACACCAAGAAGGAGCACATCGCGGTCAGCGAGGCGCGCAAGCTCGGCATCCCCGTTGTGGCCATCCTGGATACCAACTGCGACCCAGACGAGGTCACCTATCCGATCCCGGGGAATGACGACGCGATAAGGAGCGTTGCGCTATTGACGCGCGTGGTGGCTGACTCAGTCGCGGACGGCTTGATTGCCCGTGCGGGAGCAGCGTCGGGCGAGGAGAAGCCGCACGCGGATGTGAGCGTTGCCGAGATCGGCGCCGAGGAGCCTTTGGCGGAATGGGAACGCGAGCTGCTCGAGGGCGCCCAGCGCGAAGCTGACCTCGTTGGCGTGTCCGGCGCGCCCGCGGCGGACGACACGGCCATAAGCGCTTCTACCGGCGCTGACGTCGTGGCCAATGGCGAGGAAGACGCGGGTGGAGCCCAGGACTCGGTGGGCCAAAGCGCCGAGGCGGCCAATGACCACACCGATGCTGGCGGGCAGGCCCGCGAGGGCACGGACGTCGGCGACGCTCAGCTCCCGTAGCGGGCGGGCAGAACCGCAGCGGCAACGCACGGGCGGGCGCACCAGGGAACACGTTCCCGAGGAGAGAGCGAGAGACCGAACATGGTGAACATCACGGCCGCGGAGGTCAAGAGGCTCCGCGAGCTGACCGGCGCTGGAATGCTCGACTGCAAGAAGGCGCTTGAGGAGGCCGCGGGTGATGTCGAGCAGGCCGTCGATATCTTGCGCCGCAAAGGTGCGAAGGATGTGACCAAACGAGCCCAGCGTGTCGCCGCGAACGGTTTGGTCACTGCCGAGGTTGACGGCACCAGGGTGGGCGTGTTGCTCGAGCTGAACTGCGAAACGGACTTCGTGGCGAAGACGGAGAGCTTCCAGCGGGTCGCCGCGGAGATACTGGCGGCCGCCGTTCAATCGCGGGCGGCAGATCGGCTGGCCCTGCTCGGCGCGGAGGTCGAGCCAGGCATGACCGTGCAGCAGCGGATAGACGAAGCGAGCGCGGCCATCAAGGAGAAGCTCGAGCTCGGCCGGTTCGCAAGGCTTGAGGGCGGATACGTCGCAAGCTACCTCCACAAGACCGATCCGGCGCTGCCGCCGGGAGTCGGTGTCCTCGTGCAACTCGACAAGCAGGACACGCAGCTTGCGCGGGACCTCGCCCAGCAGGTGGCGGCGATGCGGCCGGCCTACGTGACCCGCGAGGACGTTCCCGCCGAGGTGCTCGACAAGGAGCGCAGCATCGCCGAGCAGGTCACCCGGGACGAGGGCAAACCGGAGAAGGCGGTCCCGAAGATCGTGGAGGGCCGGGTGAACTCCTACCTCAAGGACATGGTCCTCGTGGAGCAGCCATACGTCAAAGATCAAAAGCGTACGGTGAAGCAGCTGCTCGCCGAGTCCGGAACCACGGTGCGGGCATTCGCCCGATTCAAGATCGGCGAGGTATGACGCCTGCAGACACGCCCAAAGAGACGCCCGCAGACACGCCCACAAAGCTGCGCATGTCGGCCGCGACGCCGGATGGTGCGCACCGAAACTGGCGACGAGTGGTGGTGAAGCTGTCGGGCGAGGCGTTCGCCGGCGCTGAGCCTGTCGGTATCGACCCCGACGTGGTTATCCACGTCGCGGCGGAGATCGCCGCGGCGGCACGGGAAGGGGTGCAGGTTGCGGCCGTGGTCGGCGGCGGCAACATGTTCCGCGGCGAGGTTCTGGCCGAGCGCGGCATCGACCGTGCCCGCGCCGACTACATGGGAATGCTGGGCACGGTCATCAACTGCCTGGCTCTCCAGGACGTGCTCGAGAAACTTGGTATCGACACCCGGGTGCAGACCGCGATCACCATGGGCCAGGTCGCCGAGCCGTACATTCCGCGGCGAGCGATCCGCCATCTCGAAAAGGGCAGGGTGGTGATTTTCGGGGCGGGTCTCGGGGCCCCGTTCTTCTCCACTGACACCTGCGCGGCGCAGCGGGCACTCGAAATACGTGCGGGTGCAGTGCTCAAAGGGACGCAGGTCGATGGGGTATACGACGCCGACCCGCGGAAGAACCCTGATGCGGTCCGCTTCGAGCGGCTGGACTACAGCGAGATGCTCACCAGGGGCCTGAAGGTGATCGACGCGACCGCAGTGAGCCTATGCCGCGACAACGGGCTGCCGATCGTCGTCTTTTCCCTGATGGGCAAGGGCAACATCGTCCGGGCGATACGCGGCGAAAAGATCGGCACGTTGGTCTGCTCGTCGGGTACCTCGCCGTGACCCTCTGCTGCGCAGCGTCAGATTATCCAGTAGCCTCCAGGCAGCGGGATCACGATGCACGGGAGCCGCAGTGATTGAGGACACGCTCCTCGAAGCCGAGGAAAAGATGGAGAAAGCTGTCGGGGTGGCCAAGGAGGACTTCGCGGGGATACGGACGGGACGCGCGCATCCGGCCATGTTCAGCAAGATCACGGCCGACTACTACGGCACGCAGACACCGGTGAACCAGATTGCCTCCTTTCACATCCCAGAGCCGCGCATGGTCGTCGTGCAGCCGTATGACAAGTCATCGCTGGCCGCGATCGAGAGGGCGATCCGCAACAGCGATCTTGGCGTGAACCCGGCGAACGACGGAACGATCATCCGGGTGGTCTTCCCGGAACTGTCCGAGGAACGGCGTCGGGAGTACATCAAGGTTGCGCGGCATAAAGCCGAGGAAGGCCGGGTGGCGATCCGCAACGTCCGGCGGCACGCCAAGGATGCGCTCGACAAACTCGTCAAGAATGGCGAGGTTGGCGAGGATGAAGGTCGTCGCGCCGAGCGCGAGGTCGGCGAGATCACCCAGACCTATGTCGCGCAAATTGACGAGCTCCTGAAACACAAGGAATCCGAACTTCTCGAGGTCTAGTGGATCTCGACGACCGGCCGCAGAGGGCGGGCACGGAGAAAAACCAGCCGCAGCGAGCCGGCGCGGAGGAGTACGGCGCCGCCGCGGCCGAGAATGCGGCCGCCATACCAGCCGCCACACCAGCCGCCACACAGGAGAACGTGGCCGCCAGCGGAGAAAAGCGGCGCAATCGGTTGCGGACTGGCCGCAATCTGCCCGTCGCCGCCGCGGTCGGCCTCGTCATGGGTGGCTTGGTATTGGTCACCCTCTACACCGTCAAGGCAACGTTCTTGCTGTACATGGGCGCAGCGGTCGCGTTGGCCGGTTGGGAGCTGAGCCGCGCGCTCGCGATACGGCAGATTCGGCTCGCGCTGGTTCCGTTGCTGGCTGGCGGTATCGCCATTTGGATCTGCGCATACTGGCTCGGGCCGCGGGCGGCGCTCGGGACCGCGGCCCTGGCCTTCGGCGCGGTCGTCGTCTGGCGGCTGCCGGGCGGGGCGGTGGGTTACCTGCGCGACGTAACCGCGAGCGTCTTCACACTCGCATACCTGCCGCTGCTTGGCGTGTTCGCGGTACTGATGCTGGCGTCTCGCGATGGCCCAGATCGCATTATCGTGTTCATCGCCGTGACGGTCTGCAGCGATGTAGGCGGCTATTTCGCGGGGATCATGTTCGGGCGGCACCGTCTCGCGCCAGCGATCAGCCCGAGCAAGACGTGGGAGGGACTCACCGGTTCGGTGGTCGCCTGCCTGGGCGCGGGTGCCGGGCTGGTTCCCACGCTGCTCGGCGGCCGGTTCTGGCAGGGCATGATCCTCGGCGCGGCATGCGTCGCAGCCGCGACACTGGGCGACCTCGCCGAGTCCATGATCAAGCGTGATCTGGAGATCAAGGACATGGGCTCGGTCCTGCCGGGGCACGGCGGAGTGCTTGACCGGCTGGACTCGCTCCTGTTCAACGCGCCGGTAGTGTGGTTGCTGCTGGCCGTGTTCGTTCCGGCCGGAGCCCGCTAGCGGCCTGGGCTTTGTTGGCTTGTCCTTAACGGCTGCCGCGCGGCGTGCCATACCGGGCGTGTTTGATCCCAACTTGTGAGGGGACAATCCCGGCGAATCACCAGCTGGTAAAGGGAGCAGTGAGCGGGGGAGGATGGAGTCAGGAACAGTGCGGTTACGAGTTTTTCCCCTTTTTGGGCTGATTTACCTTGTCGTTGGCGTTGTCGTCGCCTGGAAACACGACTACCTTACGCTGGCTTTCCTTCGGGCGCTCGCCTCGGCGCTCCTTGCGATCCTGCTGTGGTTCCTGGTCCTGCTCGGCGTAAACCTGCATATACACGGTTGACGTGCCGGACGTTTCGCCTAGCCAGCTGGGGCTCTTGCCAAACCGACGGTCCATCAGCGCCCGATGACATAGCTGCGGCGCTGGGCTGCGAGCTGCGTGACCAAGCTGGCCGAGCCCCGCTCCTTCGCCAGCAGTCGTTCCCGTTCGGTGATCGGGACGACCCATAGCCAACGGACCGCGTCCCCACCGAACGAAAAGCCGGAAAGGTCAGGTGGCTCAGGCCCGAGAAGGTTACCGGGTTCATCGAGCAACAGCACTGCCTCATTTCCCCCGCCCAGGGGAAATGTCGCGGGTTCGTGGTACCAGCGCACGCTATGACCGGGGCCAAACCAGGTAACGGACCGCCACGGATACTGCGCTAGCCACAGGAATATCCGCGCTGCCTGGGCGCTGGGCATTGTGGTTGCCAGGCACAGCTCGATACGCGCGTAGCTGTTCACATCCTCGACGAACTGCTCCACCACCGGCATCCGCTGGCAGCTCATCCCGACCGTCGAAAGCACCGTGTAGGGCCGCAACGAGGTCGGGGGCCGTTCCGTCACCCCAACGGGTGGATGCTTTCCGTTCCCGGCGTCCCAATAGTGGGCGCCGGGACCGAGCCGTGCGAGCAAGTGGCCAAGAACCGCCTGCTGAAAGGTGCCCCATGATCCGTCGTCGGCTCGCCACTGCCAGAATGCCTTGGCCTGCTCGACTCGGGGCGTGAGGCCCTCCACAGCGTCGTGGAGCGACCAGCCGAAAGGTGTCTGCCCGATGACATCCCTGCTGTAGCCCGGCATGCCACGCGTCTTCTCGGCCCAGCCGGGTATCACGCAGAGTACTTGGCCGGACTCGAGGATTGCCACGCCGTCGCCTTCTTCGAACCACAGGGCCTGCAGTGTCCGTGGCTCAAACGGCGTCCGGCCCGTCGGGTGCTTTGTGTGGGCGGTCGGCATGACGGGTGCCTTGCCTGCGTTGAGCCTGCCGAGATCGGTGGTCGGCGCGGCGGGCTGGTGATTCGCGATCCAGGTTGCGGCGATGGCCGACGTGTCGTCGTGCAGGTAAGCTGCCGTGGTTACGCCATCATATTCGACAGTCAGTCGGCGGCTCTCATACGGGCTGATGCTCTCCAGGATGACCTGCGGAGCCTGGGTGGGGGCGGACCGGTGGCGCAACGTCGGCATGGCTGAAATCTACTGACTTGCCGCAGGTCATCGCATACTTAGTGCAACATCGTTAAGGGTTTGCAACTGCTGACGGCAGGTGGCGTTATGGAACGGGGCAAGCGTGGCCGGCCATTTCCGCCGCGTCACCTCGCGGACCTGGACCTGGCGGAGCGCCGCGCGGCCGTCGCCGAGCTCGGTGAGCCCGCGTTTCGTGCGAACCAGCTTTCACGGCATTATTTCGCCCGGCTCAGCTGTGACCCCGGCGAGATGACCGACCTTCCTGTGCGGTCTCGCGAGCGGCTCGCGGCCGCCCTGATGCCTGAGTTGCTCACCGCGGAGCGGAATGTTTCCTGCGATGCGGGGACGACGCGCAAGACGCTATGGCGGGCTTTCGACGGCGCCTACGTCGAGTCGGTGCTTATGCGCTATCCAGACCGGGTGACGGTGTGCGTCTCCGCCCAGGCGGGCTGCGGGATGGCGTGCCCCTTCTGCGCGACCGGACAGGCGGGGCTGACGCGTAACCTGTCCACCGCCGAGATCGTCGAGCAAGTCGTCGCGGCGGGCCGCTGCCTGGCCTCGGGAACGCTACCCGGGGGTCCGGGACGGGTCTCCAACGTGGTGTTCATGGGAATGGGCGAACCTCTCGCGAATTATCGCTGCGTAGTCTCCTCGGTACGCAGGATCACCGACCCCGTTCCAGGCGGACTCGGCATATCGCGACGGTCTGTGACCGTGTCCACCGTGGGGCTGGTGCCCGCGATTGAGCGGCTCGCCGCCGAGGACCTCGGCGTCACACTGGCAGTCTCGCTGCACGCGCCTGATGACGGGCTGCGAGACATGCTGGTGCCCGTCAACACGCGCTGGAACGTGGCCGAAGTGCTGGGCGCGGCATGGGCGTACGCGAGGGCAACTGGCCGCCGTGTGTCGATCGAGTATGCCCTGATCCGCGACGTCAACGACCACGAGTGGCGGGCCGAGATGCTCGGTACGCTGCTTGCGGGCCGACTCGCCCATGTGAACCTGATCCCGCTGAACCCGACGCCGGGATCGCGATGGACGGCCTCGAAGCCAGCGGTGATGGAGAGGTTCGTGCGGCGACTGGAGGCGCATGGCCTACCGGTCACCGTGCGGGATACCCGCGGTCGTGAGATCGACGGGGCCTGCGGTCAGCTCGCCGCGTCCAGTTCCTCGGCCGCCCCCGGCAAGGTCCCGGCCGCCCCCGGCAAGGTCCCGGCTACCCCCGGCATGGTCCCGGTCGCCCCCGGCCAGGTCACGGTGCGGTGACTTGCCATGCGGGGAAACGGGGGGTCGGCGCGGCCACATAGCCGGCCGGCCGCGGGGCTTGCCTGGCTGCTGCCGCGGACGGGCTGGCGGGGGCCGAGAGCAGTGCTCCGTGACATCGTGGCGGGTCTTGTGCACCGAGGCTGGCACGCCGTTCAGTCGGCCGCGCTTATCACCGGCCAGACAGCGGCGGGACGCCGCTTCGCCCGGTTCGGCGGTGGGAGCAGCATGGCGTTTCCCACCGGCGCCGTTTTTGGCGAGCGGTGGATCGAAGTCGGAGATGACACGTTGATCGGGATGAATGTCACGCTGTGTGCTGGCATGGTCCCTGGTCAAGACCTTGGCCTCGCGCCAGTCCTCAGCGTCGGCGACCGTTGCGTGATCGGCCGCGGCAGTCATATCGTGGCGCACCAGTCAGTAAAGATCGGCGACGACGTCTTTACCGGGCCTTACGTCTACATCACGGATCAAAATCACGGATACGAGGATCCGCAGGTCCCGATCGGGCGGCAATGGCCGCGCAACCAGACCGTCAGCATTGGTGCCGGAACCTGGCTCGGCGCCGGAGCGATCATCCTCCCGGGCACCAGGATCGGCCGCAACGTCGTGGTCGCCGCGGGTTCGGTGGTCCGCGGCGACGTACCGGACCGCTGCGTCGTCGCGGGAGTGCCCGCCAGGGTGGTCCGCGAGTACATTCCAGGCACTGGCTGGACGCCACCGCTTCGGCCAAGCCGGGATTAGTCGGCGCCCGTCATTGCCCGTGGCCCGGCCCATCGCGCGCAGGGTACGCTCAGGTGTGGTGGGCTGGGTGGGACTGGCACGTTGGTGATATGGCCGTAAGCCTCCCGTAAGCCATAAGACCGTCCTTGGGTCGAGGGGAGCCTGGTGATGACTGCTTTGTCACCCATCGGCCCGACCTACGACGACGGGGTGCTGCGGATAACCTGGCACCGAGACGTCAACGGCTTTCGCGTTGAGGGAACGGTGGACGTCGGCAGCCGCAGCGGGCTGGCGGCGGCACTCGCCACCGCGCAGCAGAGCAGTGGCGACATTCTTGTGGACCTCTCCGGCCTTGATTTCATTGACATGGATGGCCTGCGCCTCCTCGTCCGTGCCGCGCGCTCCTTGACACCAGGCCGTTCCCTGGTGTTGCAACGGGTACCTCCCTACCTTCGCGAATTGCTTCGTGTGGTGAACTGGGAGCAGACGACAGGGCTGCGCTGCGAAGAGGTGGAAGACTGATGGTCGCCGATCGTTCGGCGCAAGCGGAGCACCCGGGTTTCGTGCATCAGGTCTGCCTCTACCACTCCGATGACGAGTTCCTTGCGATGGCCGTCCCTTTCATCGAGGACGGGCTGGCGGGCGGGGAGCCGGTGCTCGCGGTCACGACCTCTGCGAATCTGGACCTGCTGCGCAGCGACCTGGGTGAGGCAGCTCATGGCCTCGATTACGCCGAAACGTCGTACTTCGGGCGGCGCCCGGCGCAACGTGTCGCCGCTTTTGACCGCTACTGGAAGAGACACACCTTCTCGGCTGGCAACGTTCGTATCCTCGCCGAGCCGGTGTGGACAGGCCGGTCGGAGCCGGAGATACGGGCATGGAAGCAGATGGAGGCCGGTCTGAACCTAGTGTTCGCCGACACCAGGATCTGCATGATTTGCCCATACGACAGCCGTATTCTGCGGCCCGACATCATCGCCGACGCCTGCCGCACCCATCCCGCTCGGGTGGAGGGCCGGGAACAACTGCCCTGCGTGGACTATGCCGACCCGGAGATAGCCGCCCGCAGCTTCGGTGCCGAGTTGACGGCGCCACCGGTGGACGCCGCGGCCATGACGTTCACCGGCGACATGAGCGAACTGCGTGCCTTTGTGGTGGGTGCGGCCGCGGCCCACGGCCTGACGGCCGACCATTGTGCGCTATTTGCCATCGCCGCCGCGGAGGCGGCCGGTTACTTGCGCCGTGACGGCCTGAAGGCTGCCGTGGCGATCTGGGAGCGGCCTGGTGCGGTCGTTTGCAACCTGCACCAGCCGGGCGGTGGCCGAATAAATTCGTTGCTCGGCCTGCGCCCCCCGGACCTGGATGAGCCACGGACCGGTGACGGGCTGTGGCTCACCCGCCAGGTCAGCGAGTCAGTGCAGACCCAGTCGGATAACGGTGGCCGCACCATCAGGCTCGAGATGCCGACCGCGCGCGCCATGGTGTGAAAACGATATGTCAAAGCCCGCGGTCAGCTGGATGGTTCGCGGAGCCTGATGCCCTCTTTCGTGATCTCGAATTCCCGGATTCGGGGGTCGTGATGGCCAGCGCGGGTCTTCAGCACGGTGAGGGTCCGCGCCAGGCCTGAGTCACCGAGCCGGTACTGCAGCAGGACCACGTTGTCCGCCAGGTGGGATGCGCCGTGTTCGGTCAGCCTCGTGAGCCCGAACAGTTCCGGGACCTCGTAGGTCATCATGACGCCGATGCCACGGCGTGAGCTGCGCTGCAGCAGCGAGTAGACGTACTCGTGGAACCTGTTGACGTCGGGGGTTGCTGCCCGCAGGTCGCCCAGGCTGTCGATGAGCACACGTCTGGCGCCGGTGGCGTCGATGGCGTCAAGCAGGTTGTAGACCCACTCGTCGATGTACAGGTCAACGGGAGTCCGGTACATGAGGTCGACCCTGCTCCCGGCGAATGACCAGCCAAATCCTCGCGCGATACGCTCGAGCTGGCTTGGGTTTTCCTGCAAGGTCGCGATCAGGCCCGGTTCGCCGTCATTCGCCCCGTTGAACACGAAGTGCATGCCGAGCAGTGTCTTGCCGACGCCGGTCGGACCGGCGATCAGGGTTGATGCGCCCGGGACGTACCCGTCTCCCAGCATGTCGTCAAGAGCCGCGATACCCGACGAGACGCGCTCGCTGCCGAGTTCGTACCCCGACGCGTCGGAGGGATCGGCGAGCCGGGGGAAAACCGCGATCCCGTCCGCCGAGACCCGGTAGCGGTGCTTGCCTGACAGGAAGTCGCCGCCGCGCAGTTTCAGGATGCGCAGTGCCCTCGACGCTCGTTCGGCCGCGTGATCGGTGGAAAGGGCGACGATGGAGTCCGCAACCGCAAATTCGGGCGCCACGGCGATCTCCTGATCGTCGTACTCCCCGACCCAAAGCGAGGTGACGGGAAGGACGCTGAGCATGCTGGCGAGATCATGCACAAACCGCCGGAACTCCCGTGTGGTGGGTGCGTACGGGCGCAGTGCCTTGAAGCTGTCGATAACCATTACCGACGGCCCGTGTTCCCGGATTAGGTCGCGCACGCGGCCGAGCACGCCTGCGAGGCCGTCATCCCTGAGCACGATGCCCAGCGCTTCGTAGAAGACGCTCACCCCGACCGCGCTGCGATCGAAGAACGACAGCGTCTGGCCGTACCGGAGCATCTTTTCGAGCGGCTCCGACACCGTGGACAGGTAGAGCGCCGGATGGTCCTGTCCGGCGTCGGCGAACGCGCACTGCTGCGCAAGGATCGTCTTGCCCGACCCGGGGAAGCCGATGATGAGCGAGATGCCGTGCCTTGGCAGCCCGCCGCCGAGCACGTGGTCGAGACGGTCAACGCCGGAGCTGAGCCGCTCGATCACGACGTGACCTGGGCGCGCCGGATGAAGGCGCTTCGGCCAAGCAGATCCTGGACAGTGGAGACGAGCTGTAGCGGCTCGACCGGCCGCTGCAGGAATGCCGAGGCTCCTGCTCCTAGTGCGGCATCTCCCATGTCCAGGGTGCAGATGGCCAGGATCGGGGAATCCGTGCGGGCTCTCATCCTCCGGCAAAGATCCAGGCCTCGGCCGCCGGAAATGAGCAGGTCCACCTTGATAAGGTCCGGCGACATCTCCGTCGCCGTGGACAGGGCGCTTTCGGCGTCGAGTTCGATCGCAACCTCGTAGCCCTCGGTGCGCAAGAAGTACTCAGCGAACTCGGCAGCAAACGGATCGCGTTCCGCGAGGAGGATCAGGAGCCTGCTCCCCCCGGGTTTGGGGTCGCCAATGTCGGTTCCATCAGCCAGCCGCTCGTGCAGCAGCCGGTGGGCGTCCCCGGGCGAAAGCCCTTCGGTAACCTTGTCGGCGAGGAACCGCAACTGCTCAAGCTGGTCGCGCGAATACAGCCGATGTCCCCCCGGGCTGCGCGTCGGCTGCACCACCCCGTAGCGGTCCTGCCACGTCCGGATTGTCGCCGCAGGGACATTGAGAATCTTGGACACTGCGCCGATGCTGTAGACAGGTTGACTGGATGCAGCCATTGTCATGCGATGATACACTACCTCCTCGGCTATGAGTCAAAGGCTCTACTGTACTTGTCTGATCGAGTATTGACACCCGGCAAATTGGCCATAAGCTACTCAATAGTTAAACAGCTACTGCTGAACCGGTGTGCCTGCTCAACGCGCACCTTGAGGGTCGCCCCCGACAGTTCCGGCGCAGCGAGTGGTGAGCACTCCAGAATCTTGTGACGACCCGAGTGCGAGGTGGCCCAGGTGAGCAAGAAGATGCCAGCAGTGTGGCGCCCGCTGGCGGTCCGGCAGCCGGCGGCAGAAGCGCATGTCGGCAGGTCCAGGCGCGTGCGGGGTTAGGACGGCCGTGGCGCACCGGCGAGTGGGTCGCTCAGACGCTTCGGGCGGTGCCACCGGCGGCGAGGACGTGCGGGCGACACCCACGGATTCTGCTGCCGAGATCTCGGGATTGCGGGAAAGAGTTGGTGCGTTGCGCCGCTCGGCCGAGCTTCCCGGCGCCAAACTCCGGCCTACCCTGGAAGCGGTGCTCGCCGAACTCGATCTGACCGTCGGAATTCTCGGCAAGCTGCGGTCCACAGGCACCGCCGGTGACAGCGACCGGACCGAGGGAGCCGACGCGGAGCGCAGGCTGCTCCGTGCCGTGTTCCAGGACGTTCCAGCGCCCATCTTCCTGCTCGAGAAGGATGGGGTGGTTCGCCGCATGAACCGGCACGCGGCGGCGCTGCTCGGAACGGAACCCGGATCTGCGAGCGGGAAGCCCTTCGCCGCGCTCGTCGAGCTGGCCGACCGGGCCACGGTGAAAAACCAGATCACTTCCCTGGTGCGAACCCGCAGGGCGCGCCGGGTCCGCTGCAAGTTGCGCGGCGCGAGCGGCCCGGTGGAAACCGCCGTCACGATCGACCTCGTGCGGCGTCCTGGTGAATCGGCGCCCCTGATCATGGCCGTGCTTGGGCCGGCGCTGGCGCCACTCCCCGCTCCCGCCGCTGGACACGCGCCGAGGACGAGCAGCGAAATCACCGCTCATCGCGCCATCGCGGCGGCAACTCAGCGGTTCGACCTGATGAGCGCCGCAACCCGTTTGATGCTCGAGAACGCCGCCTTCAGCGAGTCAGTGATGCTGCGGCGCTGCGCTGCCCTGCTGGCCTCAGAGCTAAACACATGGGTCCTCGTTGACGTGGAGCAAGAGGGGGAGTTGCGGCGCGTGTTCGTGGCGGCGCCAATTGGCGGGCAGTTCGCCGATCTGGCCCGGGAAATCGAGGATCGCAACCCGGGGCCAGGTTCGCTGCCCTGGGAAGTGCACAAGGCCGGACGCTCCCGGCTGCTGGCCGAGGCGTCTGGCCGAGGCGTGCTGGGCACCGGATCGTCGGGCATACCGGTGCTGCAACTGCTCGGCGCCACGGCGGTGTTGTGTGCGCCCCTTAGTGGCGGCGAGCAGCGCTACGGCACCTTCACCCTGGCCCGCCGCCCCGACGTCGGCCCGTTCACCACGGCGGACCTCCAGTTGGTGGAGGAAATCGCGCAGCAGGTGGCCGTGGCGATAAAGGTTGGCCGCATGTTCCTGCGCCGGTCCGCGGTCACAGAGGCCTTGCAGGCGAGCCTGCTGCCACGTGAGCTTCCTCATGTGCCTGGTATCGACATCGCCACCGCCTACGTGCCGGCGACCGAGGATCTCGGCGTGGGCGGCGACTTCTACGACGTCTACCCAAGCGCGGGGGGCTGGGGAATGATGATTGGCGATGTATGCGGCAGGGGTGAGGCAGCCGCGGCCGCGACCGCGATGGCCCGGCACTCGATCCGTGTTTTCAGTCACTGGAACGCGGATCCAGCCGATACCCTCAGGATGGCCAATGAGGTTATGCACACGTCTGCCGGGGGAGAGCAGTTCGTCACCGCTGTCGCAGCGAGGCTCGAGTGGCATGAGGGCATGCTCCATGTCGCCCTGGCCAGCACGGGGCACCCCGCACCGCTGCTCATGCGGCCTGATGGGCGCGTTCGCATGCTGTCAGGCGGCGGGCTCCCCCTCGGGTTTTTCGGCGATGCACGACCGGCCGCCGAACGGCTTGACCTTAAGCCGGGCGACGTCCTGTTCTTCTATACCGACGGAGTTACCGAGGCCCGCGGAGCGGACGGAACCTACTTCGAGAGTAAGCTCGCCAACGAGCTCATCGGACTGGCCGGGCGGTCGGCGAGAGACGTGGTTGCCGCCATGCGGGACTGCGTGCTGGAGTTCAGCGAGAGCTATCTGCGTGACGACATAAGCATGGTGGCGATGCGTGTTCTAGACCCCCCGGACGAGATAACAGATAGCCGTAGAGGTGAAGCGCTGGGTAACCACCACGAGCAGCGTGAGGTTCCCAGCCGACGCCGCCAGCCGGACGAGGCCACGGCATGGATTTGACCACCAATGGGCCCTCCTTCCCGCTTGCTGACCATGCGAGACGGAGTCTCCCCAGCCCGAGGAGCCCTTGGAGCGCGCAATGACCGCCGACGAACTTGCGCGCGAAGCAGTTGAGCTTTTCGCCGCCCCCGACCCGACAGGCTCAAAGGCAATCCGTCAGCTGGCCGACCTCGTGGCACGCCGGGTTCCGGCCTGCTCTGGAGCAAGCGCCGCGCTGTGGCGCGACGGGGAGGTCGTGACGATGGCGGCGAGCGATCCGGACGTCGCCGCGCTCACCTCACTTCAGATCGAGACGCGCGAAGGGCCGCTGATCGAGTGCCTGCGCAGCCAGGAGCCCGAAGGCTGCGCCGATACCCTCGCGGGCGACCGATGGCCGGAGTTCACGGCTGCCGCGCTGAGCAGGGGAGTGCGTTGCTGCGCCTGCCTGGTGCGCGAATTCGACGAAACCGTTGTATCTCTCACGCTCTACAGCGTCCGGCCACGCTCGCTTGACCCGGCGAAGCTTCCCTTGGCCTCACTGCTCGCTGCGTTCGGCGCCGCCGGAGTCGCGAACGCCTCCAGATATGGCGATGCCGCCAGGACGGCGTCGCAACTGCAGGGCGCTGTCGAGGCGCGCGCCGTGGTCGACCAGGCCAAAGGAATCCTCATGCATGCATTGGGCTGTGACGCCGTCGAGGCCTTCGAGAGGTTGCGGCACATCTCACAGACGCAGCACATCAAGCTGACCGAGGTGGCACGCCGCCTGGTTGAGACAGGAGCCACGGACCTTGCGGCACCTGGCAAACAGGACGCCGTCTGACCGATGATCAGCGCGGCCGGGCACGCAGGATACGGCGCTCGTCCTCGCTTGTCCCGGCCCCAGACGCCATCGTCGTCGTAACCGTCGTGGACATGATCGGCCCTCGCACTGTTCCCCTGGGGCTGGAATACCCACGTTGAGTGCCCGCTACCGCGCGAAGTACGCCTCACCTGGCGGAAAAACCGCACCCGCATGCGGGGTAGGCCAGCCGGGGATCATGACGCCTCGGGCAGCGGCGGTAAGTACCCCGTAGGTAAAAATCTTGGTCAATTGTTGAAAGTTAGTGAGTGATCTAGAGTTTCGCGGCAAGGTGAAAAGAGGTACATACCACCAAGCGGCACGCCGGAGGTCGCCATGAGCTTGCCCGCCCGTGAGCGGCGAAGCCTGAGCGGGATCCAAGTTGGACTCGGCCGTTCGGACCCCCACCTGGTGTCGCTGTTCGCGACCTTCTCCCGGCTGACCCGGGAGGAGGAAATGCCCCACATCGAGCGGCTGCGGGTCAGGGTAGATCGCGTGACCGAGCGTGGGCGGCAGTTGCGCAGAAACGTGTTCACGCGGATCCGGCTGATTATTATCGCCCCGGTTGCGCTCGCCGCCACCTGTGCCGCGCTACTGATCGGCGGTTGGTCAAGCGGGCCGAGTGCCTGCAAGGTGAAGCCTGTTACCACACATTCGCTGCACCGTGACGCACCGATGCTGCTGCGAGGGGGCTTGTGCCAGCCCTCCCTCGTGCGTGCCGGAGCGGGCGTTCGTTAGCGACAGGCGGCGTGAGCCGCCGACCAGACTCAGCTGGCCGCTGCCCGGCCGTCCGGGATATTACTGTGCAGCGTTTCGGCAAACCACGCGATGGTACGCCGCAGCCCATCGGCGGGCCGCACGTCCGGCTGCCAGCCGAGTTCTTCACGGGCGAGAGTGATGTCGGGTCGGCGAACTCGCGGATCATCCTGCGGTCGGTCAACGTGATGGATCGGCGAATCAGATCCGGCCAGATCGCGGATCATGGTGGCCAGTTCCATGACGCTGAACTCCGTCGGGTTGCCGATGTTCACCGGTCCCGCGGCAGCGGAGTGCGCCATCGCGAGAATTCCGCGCACCGTGTCATCCACATAGCAGATCGAGCGGGTCTGTGAGCCCGCACCTGCGACCGTGATCGGCTCGTCGGCCAGCGCCTGGGCGATGAACGTTGGCACCGCCCGGCCATCATCTGGTCGCATCCGAGGGCCATAGGTATTGAAGATCCGGACGATGCCGCTGTCCACGCCACGGGCCTGGCGGTAGGCCATGGTGAGGGCTTCGGCGTACCGCTTCGCCTCGTCGTATACGCTGCGCGGGCCGACCGGGTTCACATTGCCCCAGTACGACTCGCGCTGGGGATGCTCCAGCGGATCGCCGTACACCTCACTGGTCGAGGCAAGCACGAACCGCGCATTCTTCTCACCTGCGAGCCCTAGGCACCGCAGCGTGCCGAGACCTCCGGCGTTCAGCGTCTGCACCGGGTGCTTGAAGTAGTCAGCAGGCGATGCCGCCGACGCTAGGTGCATCACCAGGTCGACGTCCCCCGGCACGCGCACGGACTCCGTCACGTCGCATTCGATGCACCGGAAGCCAGGCCGCCCCAACAGGTGAACGAGGTTTACTGGCGTGCCCGTAACGAAGTTGTCCAGGCATACCACCGATACGCCACGCCCGAGAAGGTCCTCACACAGGTGTGAGCCGAGGAACCCGGCCCCACCTGTCACGACGGCTCGGCGGATCCGCCGACCACCTCGCTGCGTCACTTGACTGTGCCTGCCGAAGCTGTGCCTGCCGAAGCTGCGCCCGATTCGCGGCCAGGAATAACGCGCCCGCGCCCGATCCGCCCCGGCGATACCGTAACCCTGTCGCAGCATCGGGCTGGCCAGCAGCTCGCGGATCCGCCGGGCCAGCACCTGCGGCTGTCTTGGCGGAACGAGGACGCCGGTGGTTCCGTCGACCACCGTATCGGTGTGGCCGCCGACCGCGGACGCGACGACAGGTGTGCCGCACGCCATGGCCTCCAGCGGGACAAGGCCTGACGAGGTGTACCACGGAACGCACACCACGAGGTCAGCGGAACGCAGCAGCGCGGGCATGTCCTGATGACCGGCCCGGCCGCAGAACTTCACCCGGCCCGTCACCCCAAGCTGCTTGGCGTGCTTGGCCAACCTGCGGTATTCACGGTCCCTGCGCAGCTGCGGTTTGGGCGGCCCACCGATGATAAGCAGTTCAGACTCCGGCAGGCTGGACAGCGCCGACATGGTTTCGTCGAGGCCGTCATGCCGGCCAAGCTGGCCCACGCAAACCAGCCGCGGACACCCATCCCGCCGCGCCACCGGCCCTTCGGGCGAGAACTTCTCGACGTCCACCCCGGACGGGACGACGCTCACCGCATTCCTTGGCACGCCGAGCCTGGCCAGCTCGAATGCCTCGTCCGAGGTGGTCGCGAGCACCGCGTTCACGCCACGAGCGATGGCGACCTCGAGCCGGATCCTGGCCGACGAGCCCTCGCCCTCACCTCCCGCGTTACACTCCGCGCCCTCATGTCGGCGTGCTGCCACGCCAAGACCATGGAACGTCTGAACGACGGGCAGACCAAGATCACGGGCACCGGTAAGGGCGGCGAGCCCACTGATCCAGAAGTGGGCGTGCACAATGTCGGGTTGCTCGCGCAGCCACCGGTCCGCAAGGTAAGCGCCGAACTGAGCCATGTACGGCAGCTGCTTGTACGGCGGCAACGCGCGCGTCGGTCCGGCGGGCACGTGCTCAACCGTGACGCCAGGCCCGGTGCGGACCCGATCCGGCAGCGTCGCCGAGTCCTTACGTGTGTAAATGGTCACCCGGTGGCCCCGCCTGCCAAGTTCGGCCGCAAGTTCGGCAACATGCACGACCTGACTGCCTGAGCCGGTTGCCCCCACCGCAGCCAGCGGGCTCACATGGGCTGATACGAGTGCAATCCGCATAGCACACCTCCGTAGGAAGAGTCGTCAGCCAACTGAGGTGTGCCTGCGTCGTAGGCACCGACATTGTCTTGAATACCCCATACGTACCGCCCAAACCGCCGAGGCCCGCTGACCTGCGCGGTCCACAAGCCCGGCCGGGCACGTTTGGGCGCCATGGCCACGGTGAGAACACACGGATGCCTAGATTTGGTTACTTCCTGTCCTCAGAGGAGCACAGTCCCGCTGAGCTTGTGCGGCAGGCGCGGCTCGCCGAGGAGGCTGGGTTCGACGCGCTGTGGATATCCGATCATTACCACCCCTGGCTCGACGAACAGGGGGAGAGCGGTTTCGTTTGGTCGGTCATCGGCGCCGTCTCGCAGGTGACGTCGCTGCCGATCACGACCGCCGTCACGTGCCCAAGCGTCAGGGTGCATCCGGCTCTTGTCGCGCAGGCAGCGGCGACGTCGGCACTGCTCACGCACGGGAAGTTCAACCTCGGCATCGGCACAGGTGAAGCGCTCAACGAGCACATTACGGGTGGCAGGTGGCCGTCCGCTGACGAGCGGCTCGAGATGCTGGAAGAGGCCGTGCACGTCATGCGGGAGCTGTTCACCGGATCGATGGTGACCCATCGCGGCACCCACTACACCGTGGACACGGCGCGGCTGTACTCGCTGCCACCAAGCCCACCGCCGATCTACATATCCGGGTTCGGTGAGAAATCGATCAAGGTGGCCGCCCGCATCGCTGACGGCTACATCTCCACCATGCCCGATCCGGACTTCGTTCGGACGTTCCGCGAGTCAGGCGGCGACGGTAAGCCCGCGCAGGGCGGCATGAAGGTCTGCTGGGCCGCGGACGAGCGACAGGCACGCAAGACCGCGCACCGGCTCTGGCGAATAGACGAGGTGCCCGGTGAGATCGCCCAGGCGCTGCCGCTGCCGCGGCATTTCGCGCAGGCCTCTCAGCTCGTCACCGAGGACATGGTCAGCGCGCCATCCGGCCCCGAGCCGCAGAAACACATCCAGGCCATCCAGGCGTACCTCGGCGCCGGCTTCGACGAGGTCTACATCAACCAGATCGGCCCTGAGCAGGACGGCTTCTTCGCGTTCTACGCCGACCGCGTGCTGCCCCGGCTGCGAGGCGAGTGACCGCGATGGCAACGACGGCGCTTACGGTCGCCAGGTGTGCTGGCACGCCGGGCTCGACACGGACCGGCTGCGTGCTGCCCTGGCGTTGGCCCGGCGCTGGCCCACTCGCGCCCGCCGCCGTCCATTGAGGACGGTACCGGCTGGCCACTGAGGACGGCGCCGGCGGCCACTGTTACACGGGCTCCGGCTCCGGTTGCGGCGGTTCGGGCTCGGGCGTCGGCGGCTGGGGCCGCGGGACGGGCACGGGGTTCGGCGGGCCTGGCGGGGCAGGCTCCGGCAGTGGCCCCGGTGGCGGCAGCGGAGGCGGGTCAGGCGCCGGCCGTGGCATCGGTGTCGGCTCCCGCGGATGACTGAACGTCTCTGGCTGCCGCCTTTCTGCGTGCATGGCCCGTTCATCACCTCACGAAGCGGCCTCAAACGTCCACCGCCGACCGCATAACGCCCCCGCTCCCGAATGGTGAACAGAAAGGTTTACAATTTTGGAAACGCGACCGCACCAGGAAAGGGGGTCCGGTGGGGGATCAGGACACCGGCGGTAACCCGGGCCGATCGGCGGCCGTGGCGGCGGGTATCCGCGAGGCCGTTTACAGCGGAGAATACGTCCCCGGCCAGCGTCTGGTCGAGGCGGACCTGTGCGAGCAGTACCAGGCGAGCCGCTCGGTCGTCCGGGCGGCGCTTCAGGAGCTCGCCAGCGAGGGGCTGGTCGAAGTTCAGCGGCACCGCGGCGCCCGGGTCAGGAAGGTGAGTCACGAAGAGGCCGTCGAGATCACGGAGGTGCGCAGGGCGGTCGAAGGGCTAATCGCTGCCCAGGCCGCAGCACGTGCCCAGCCCGAGCAGATCGCTGAACTGCGGCGGCTAGGCGAGCAGATGCGCCGGGCTGTCGCGGACCTCGATACGCTCGGCTACTCCGAACTCAACGCTCGCCTGCACGGGCTCGTCCGGCAGATCGCGGCACACCGGACGGCGGGTGCCATCATCGAGCGGCTGCGGGGCCAGATCGTCAGGCACCAGGTCCGTCTCGCCCTGCAGCCAGGCCGCTCGTCGGTGTCGCTGCGGCAGCACGAAAAGATTATCGAGGCCATCGCCGCCGGGGACCCCGAGGCCGCCGAAGCAGCCATGCACGACCACCTCGACGACGTGCTGCACGCGCTAAGGCAAATGGACCAAGCCGACGGCGGCCCTCGCATCAGGCGCGGGGCCATGTCCGATGGGCGATCTTGGCGACCAGCTTGAGCTGCCTGTCACGCCAAGAAGTCTCAAAGGATATTGTCAACGATTTCATGAACATGATCCCCGCGACCGGCGTCTGTCGAGGCACGGGAGGCCACCACCCGAGGGGCCACGGTGGGCCACCGAGGCCACTGAATGGGCCACAGTAGGCCACCCAGGGCCATCACGTAGGGCCACGGTGGGCCACCCAGGGCCATCGCGGCGAGCTGGCAGGCGAAGAACGCGGCGGCGGCGAACGCGAGCCACTTGATCTGCTGGCGCAGCTCGCGGTCGCCCGCTCGATAGCGGACGACCAGCGAGACGATCGCCGCGGCCATGGGGACGGCCACGAGCAGCGCGAGGCCGTCAAGGGTTCCGAGGAGAACTGTTGACAGGACAGGGCCGAGCGACTTGACGCCGAGCGGGTTCTGGAACGTCAGTGAGATACCGCCGGGTGTGGGAAGCGCCACGCGCCGTGGCCGGACGAGAAACCCGGCCAATGGAAGCGCGGTCGCTATGAGGCCGAGTGTCGCGACGGGACGCCAGCGCGACGACGGCAATTTCCCGGATGGGAAGAGGAAGAAGATGTAGGCAAGCCCGACCACGACTGGCACAAAGATCCACTCTGCGAGCAGGCCCACGAGTTGTGGAGCCGGGAGCGTGCCGGGATGGGTGGCGATGCCCACAACCGCGTAGGCGGAAGCGAGCGACAGGATCGCCAGGCCCGCCCCCTCGCCAAGCAGCATCCAGCCAATGAGGTTGTGCACGCGCCTACGATCAGCGCTCCGAGCGTGGCGTAGAAGACGGCCGCGATCGTACTGCCCAGGTTCGAGAACGCGTCTTGCTGCGCCAGGTCGCTCCACGACATCGCCGTCAGGATCACGCCGGCCAGCACGAGCAACGCGGTTGAGACCCACAAGCCGCCGGTGATGCGTCCGGCTGGCGCGCGCCAGCGGCAGCCGTTTTGGGCAAATGATCCCGAACGGCTCGCGCTCGGTGGCACGGGCGAGTCCGGCCCGCGACGCATGGGCAAGCGACGCTGATGTACGGAATGTGTTTAGATGCGCCGATGCTTGGTACGGCTGGTACGGCGTGCCCGATGCGCGAAGACCGCGAGGGGAATGTCATGACCGACAGTCTCGCCCGCCCGGCCACCGCGGCGGGTACAGGCGACAATGACCGACG
>WNGA01004309.1_pt1 | contig 21000 bp, 21 predicted proteins | sample 5400061 | NCBI WGS metagenome assembly WNGA01 (sample SAMN13153366, study PRJNA577476) | soil metagenome | isolation source: 100 cm soil or saprolite under grassland replicate 2 | place: USA:California | collected 2016-06-15
TTTTATCAATCACATAAAATATATTAATCAATTTGCATCCCTTCAGAACAAAAAAATTATCAATTAAACGCTTTTTACAAACCATTCCCAAAAGCTAAGGTATTTGATTGATTAAATTTTGGGCTTGCGGATTTTAGATGATACCATACTTCTTTAAAAAATCAGTTTCTTTGCCACCATGAAAAAATATGCTGTAGTTGTAGCCGGGGGTTTTGGTAAAAGAATGGGCAATATAATTCCTAAACAATTTCTTTTATTGAAAGGCAGGCCATTATTGTGGTACACGATTGATTCATTTCTTCGTGCTTATGATGATATAGAAATTATTCTTGTTTTGCCAAAAGACCATTTGATAAAGGGAGAAAAAATTGCAGTTCAGTTGAAGAGTGATAAAATAAAATTAGTTGCAGGTGGCGTTACAAGATTCGATTCAGTTAAAGGAGGTTTGAAATTAGTGAAAGAAGAATCAGTAGTGTTTGTGCATGATGGTGTGCGGTGTTTGATAAGTGTTCCGCTGATAAAACGTTGCTATAACCAGGCTATGGAGAAGGGCAGCGCGATACCTGCTGTAGCTACAACGGATAGTATTCGCATTTTAAAAAATGGTTCGCATTGCGTGGAGGACAGGCAACGGGTACGGATTGTGCAAACACCCCAAACATTTTTAAGCAGCATTTTGCTTCCTGCATTTGAGCAGGAATATAATGAATCATTTACAGACGAAGCGATGGTTGTGGAGGCTTATGGTAAAGAAGTTTTTCTTACAGACGGTGAATATGATAATATAAAAATCACGAGACCTGTTGACCTGCTTGTTGCAGAACGAATTATTGAAGACAGGTCAGCGCTTTAAAATGTTTAAAGGAAAAGGAAGATGATTGAAGTGTAATTTATAATAGGGCTGGTTAACTGAACCGAATTTTTCATAAAAACTTTTTATACCTGGAATATCTGAACCTTCAAAATCAAACAACAAATTGCTACCTGCAAATTCCTTGAAAATGCTATCAAATAAAAAATGATTGACTTCTTTTTTTCTTCCTTCAGGTGTTGTGCTGTTCATCATGTTGTACAATCTTTTTTCATCTCTTAATAACAATGCTGTTGCCAGTAATTCATTTTTTGTATTTGAAGCATTTCGCACAATTACACTTGTGCTTTGGAATAAATTGCTGCACAGAGATCTAAAGTTTTCTAAATCTTTATCTGAAACATGAGGCGTTCTTTGCTGATATAAATTTTTGTAAAGATCAATCGCAGCATTGTAATCGCCCGTTGAATAAATTAATTCCTGCCTGTACGCTTTTTTTAAATTATTAATGAGATCTGTATTATAACCCTGGCTGATAATATTGTATTGCTGTGAAAGATCGAGCACATAGTTGCTGCATAATAAAGTATTTGCTACATCTGTATTTTGAAAATTAAAATAATAGTCGCCATACTTAAGGAAATGAAACATTTTCTCAAACAACAATAATTCATCATTTATTTGAAGCTGTTTAAACCATCCGAGTTGTTGTATAAAGGGAACATGATAACAATATTTTATTCCAAATTTCCTTCGCCATGGTAAAGGCATCACACAATCATAATCATTCACAATAATGCCACGCCAGTCATCAGTCATGTGATTAAGATAAACAGAAGTTGCATAAATAAGCCCATTGCTGCTGTTGTGAATGCATGCATCCCATTTTGATTTATTAATCTTATGTGATAGTATTATTTCAACAGATGAAGACATATTTATAAAGGAAGATCCCTGTCCAGTTTAGATGGATCGAGCACAGACAAATTAATATCAAATGAGACTGTTTTCCAAAACCTATGATCACCTAAATCTGATTTAAAATAATCACTGTACACTTTACTGTACAGCAGAGGAAAATAAATATTGATTCCTGATCTAAACAAAGAAAGCTGTAAACCTGCATCATACAAAAACTTTCCTGTTCCCGAATTGTCATCTTTCCATGCTTCACTATACGTACCAATGTCAAGAAAAAATTTAACGGGCAAATGGAATGGTAATACATTGAATGGATTTACCTGCTCAGGAATATCACCACTAACATTTAATGCCATTAACCAATCATCGGTTTTGCCAATTTTGTTGCCGAGCAAATCTGTTCTTACTTTAAAGAAGCCGTCGCGTTCCATAATCTGCTGGCTTTTCCATCCTTCAAATTCATTACGTCTAATAAAATAATTGCTGTAAGTATAATCTTCATAACCTTTTGGGCCGCTCATGTTTAAATGATAACGCTCAGTGTTATATTTTTCTATCAATGTTTTGGAAGTGAGATAAAAAAACTTGCCTGCAAAAAATCTTGCATTTAAACCTTCTTTTTTTGCATTGTAATTGAAAAAATAATTTACTGTAAAACCTGCACGTAAAAATTTATTACTCTCATCAATAGCAACGTTTGCGTTGTAAGGATATAATATGCGGTTATTCTGATAAGATATTCTTAATTGATTAATTACTGTGTTTGAAACAGTTTTATCTGCAACATCAAAAGTATCCGGTGGTGTAATTACCGTTGTGAAATGTAATTGCTCTTCTTTGAGTATAAAACTTCTGAAATTAAAAATCCATTTACTCTTTTCTCTTAAATCTTCATTGTATAACGTAAGTTTTACTGAAGGAACAATTCTTTTCAAACCAAAATATAATTTGCTCCCGTCATCTTTCGCGAAGTCATTGATTGAATATGTTATTCCACTTGCAGATGCTTCAAGCCATGTTCGTTTTGTAAAGTGATTATAGGAAACCTTTGCCGCACCTGTAACACGGCTGCTGCCCGTCGCATACATAGGGGCAACTAAAAATTGAAATTTTTTTAAAGGAAGCTGGTAATTATGAATTATGCCGCCAATCATAAATTCATCGTAGCTGTTGTAACCTGCAATTGGTGATATAGTGATGTAATTATATTTGTTATCAAACTGAGGAAAAATAAATTTCAGTTTTGTTTTCTTTTTTACATTGCTGCTGTCAACAAAACCTGTTTGATGCAGTTTGCCGAATAAGCCTGATAAATCTTTACCACTTACTTCTTCTGCTACTCTTTTAAAATCTTCGGGTTGCGGATGTTTAAATGCATATTCTTTGTAATAGTGCTGCATAATACGATGTATTCTTTCTTTGCCCACAGCATATTCTAATTGCTCCATCCATAAACCCGTTTTTGTATAAGCAATTTCACCATAATTTACTTCATTAAAATCCTCACTTGTTGTTTCTATTGGTTGATCTTTATGTAAGACAGTAACTGTTGCAAGCAAATTCTCTCCAGGGTCAGGAATATGAAATGATTTTTCTTTTGCATCATTTTTAGGATAGTAAGTTGCCATGTATTTGTTTTCAACATAAGTATTCATGCCTTCATCCATCCATGGGTGATCTCTTTCATTGCTCGATAAGACGGCCATGAACCAGTTATGTCCAATTTCATGCGCAATCGTTTCATCCAAATCTTTTTCAGTCGTCGCATTTACAATAGTTATCATTGGATATTCCATACCACCGGGCGGGCCTTCTTTTGGGCTGCAAACAACATTCACTGTTGGAAATGGATATTCACCAAGCTCATTGCCATAAAAGCGAACAGCTCTTTTTATAAAACGCATGCTGTTCGTGTACAATGCTTTGTTTTCGGGCAATATATAACATGAAACTTTTACTGTGTGCGTGTCAAGTCGTATGGTGTCAGTTTTAACGATAAAATTTTTATCTGCAAACCATGCAAAGTCTGAAACGTTCTCCGCGATATAATGCAATATTTTTCCCTTGTTAGAAGAAGAGACTAATGATTCATTTGATTTAAATGATTTTACCGGGAATAAAGGTTTCTTTGTTTTTGTTGCAACATGAACTGATTGCTTTTTTAAGATCGTTATTTTACTTTCTTCTGTACTTTCTAAAACTCCCGTTGCAGCCACTTTATAATTATCCGGTAATGTTATGTTTACTTTGTAATTACCAAAATCATTGTAATACTCACCCTGGTCTACATAAGGCATAGCATGCCATCCAGCTCTGTCATATAACGCTGCTTTTGGATACCAATGCGTTATCATGTATGACTGACCGATATGACCGCCTCTTGAAAAATCATACGGGAGTTTAACATGAAAAGGTGTAGTGATAATAACAGATTGTCGAGGCGCTAATGGTTGCAACAATTTCAATTTAATAATATCAATATGTTGCGTATCTTCTTCTACGATTGCAGTAACATTATTTATTTTAAAATCGGGTTGATTAATATAGCCACGCTTATCTTCATTGGAAAAATAAAAATCTGTTCTGTCGTTTTTCAATAATTGTTCACTGAATGTTGTGCGATCGTTTTTATATGCATTCACCCACAAGTGAACATATATAAATGTGAGTGTGTCAGGAGAGTTGTTGATATATTCTATTTGTTCAAAACCGGTAAGCGAATGTTCTTCATCGTTAAGGGTTACGTCAATTGTGTAATTTACCTGCTGCTGCCAGTAATCAGTTTGCCTGTCCGGTAGGCGGGTTTGGCAGTTAGCAGGTGACTGAAAATAAAAAATAAGAAAAGCAGTTACGAAATAGCGCACAAATATTTTTGAGTTGAAGATAATGAAATTACTATTGTGATTACTGCTGTATAGTGACCAGAAAGTACAAGAGAGCGACGCAACGAAGATGCTATGAAATACAAAACGTCAGGACCAAAAAAATTCTTAAACATGCATTTTCAAATTAACTCATTTTCAAATTTTTCCCGAAGGAGTTCCTTTGGAACAAATTAGCATATTACATTCCTTTCCCTGAAAGAATAATTTTCAATGAATACACCATGATTTTTAAATCAAGTAATAGCGAAACATTTTCGATGTACACGAGATCATACTTCATCCGTATGATCATTTCTTCAATCGTGGATGCATAACCAAACCGTACCATGCCCCAGGAAGTTAGGCCGGGCTTTACTTTCAGCAGGTAGCGAAAATATGGTGTACGTTGGTTAAGCTCGTTTATATAAAATCTTCTTTCGGGCCTTGGGCCTACAAAACTCATTTCACCTTTTAATATATTCCATAGTTGCGGTAATTCATCTAATCGCCATTTACGCATCGTTCTTCCCCACGGCGTAATGCGCGGATCTTTTTCAGACGATAAAGCCGGCCCATGTTTTTCTGCATCCATGTACATTGACCTGAATTTATGAATGAAGAAAGTTTTTCCTTTATAACCGATTCTTTCCTGTGAAAAAATTACCGGCCCTTCTGAAGAAAATTTTGTTCTTACAGCAGTAAATAAAAGTACCGGGCTCAGTATAATTAAACTGATAAAAGAAATAATAATATCCAGTAAACGTTTGATGTTGCACTGCCATGCAGGCATAAGACCAGTATCAATATCAATCAATACTGCACCCAGAATATTTTCTGTTCTTACCGGGCTGTATAAAATCTGGAATGTTTCAGGAACCATTTTTACTTCAACGTCTTTTTCGCTAAGCCTGCTGATAAGGCTTTCTGTTAATTCGGATTCGGTTTTGTCCAATGCAATAATCACACGTTCTACTTTTTTTTCGTGAATAATATTTTCCATAGTCTCCATATTGCCTAAATGATTCAGCCAGCGGCTAAGGCCATTCTTCTGCATTTTTTCGGAAGAGATAAATCCAACAATATTATAACCCGATGCAGAATGATTTTTTTTTATTTCTTTAAATGCATCATAAGCTTTACGTCCGTTACCAACAATAAGCGTATTGAAAAAAAATTTTCCGGTAGAAAGATGCTGTTTCGCAATGTTTATAAGTATAAACCTGCCTGTATATGTTATAACTGTTTGCAAAAAAAGCATTCCAAAAAAAGTATTGTAGAAGTATGTATAATTCAGTTCCCTGTCATTTAAAAACAGAACAAACAACAATATTATAGAGCCAAAAAAAGACTCAATAAATGTTATGGTTAATTCTGAAAGTCTTGATCTTTTATATACAGAATTATTATAGGAGCCCATCACAGAATATAGAATGAGCCAGAAAAGAGGAATCAGCATCAGCGTAACAGGAAAAAAATTGTCTTGCGTAAAAAGCCCGGAAACAGTATATGGCGCTTCATTTAAAAGATGTTTTCGCAATAGTGCAATGAATATCCATACGATGACTGATGCAATTATATCGCTGAGAATAAATAAACTGATATGTAAGGGTCTGGAATGGTGCATGCTGTAAATCAGACCAGGATATTGTTATGGCTTATTTTATTTAATATTTTGTGTGCGACTTCCATTGCAAGATAACCGTCAATTTCTGTAACCACTGTGGGCTTATTGTTTTTAATAGATTCCACAAAGGATTTTAATTCTTCTTTAATCGCGTTAACCGGTTTTGAGGGAGGATTAATTACGGCAATGGTTTTTTTGCCATTGGGTGTTTCAAGGTCAAAGGAAAAAGCATTGGTATCTTCAGGCTGCAGCAATTTAATAATCTCCGTTTTTTTTGCAAGAAAATCGATTCCAATATAAGCATCTTTTTGAAACAATCGCATTTTACGCATCTTTTTCATACTAATACGACTGCTCGTTAAATTCGCTACAGCACCATTGTTGAATTCCATACGAACGTTTGCAATATCAGGTGTATCAGTCATTACAGCTACACCGCTTGCATAAATATTTTTTACATCACTCTTTACCAGGCTAAGTATAATATCAATATCATGAATCATTAAATCGAGAATCACACTTACTTCTGTGCCACGCGGATTGAATTGAGCCAGCCTGTGCACTTCGATAAACATAGGATTCAATTGCCTGTCCTTCACTGCAAGAAAAGCGGGATTAAATCGTTCCACATGACCTACCTGTACTTTTACGTCAGCCTCCCTTACCATCTTAACAATTTGACGGCCTTCTTCAATTGTATTGGTTAAAGGTTTTTCTACAAATACATGTTTGCCTTTGCGTATTGCCGCTTCACATAAATCAAAGTGATGATTGGTGGGCGCCACGACATCAGCAGCATCAATTTTATCTAACAAACTATTTATATCTGTGAATCTTTTTAATTCATATTTCTCCGCAACATCTTTTGCGGTAGCATCGTCAGGATCATAAAATCCAACCAGTTCCACTCCCTCAATTTCTTTCCAGTTGTTTAGATGAAATTTTCCAAGATGCCCCACACCAAATACACCGACTTTAAACATAAAAAAAATTTGCCCGTAAAGATAGCGGTTTGCAGTTTGTAGTTTATAGTTTATCCACAGGACTCTGTGAGTGGTTTGTAGTTTATCTCGGGTTAATTATTTTTTTTAATTTTTGATTCTTGAGATTTTATGGGACGAGCAGTAGAATACATAGCATCATTCGTTGTGTCACTCTCTTGTGCGCCCGCCTCGCTGCGTAGCCATGCAGGGTTCTGAGTTTTAAAGAGCAAGTTCCAAAGTTCACGAGTTGATCCCGGAACAATAAAAACATAGAAATCAGAACGTAATACAAAACATAAGCGCAAGACTCAAAAATGGAACCGGAACTAAACAAAATGCCTAAAACAGGAAACCTGAAATATTTTTTTATACATAGAAAATTAATGTTTTTAAATCGCCTTTTAACGTAGTGGCGAAAAAAACGTTATTAAATTTATACCTGTAATAAAAAACCTTTCTTATGGCTTCCTTCACTGAAATTGCAAATGAGCTTGCAAAAACATACGTTAAAGCAAAGAACAAAAAGTATGCGTTAAATCAAATGATTTTTGAGATCAATTATCTCTCGGATCCTAAATCAAAACAGCCACTTGATTTTGATGCTAAATCAGCTGTTCTAAAACTCATTCATGACTTCCTTTCCGGTCAAAAAATATTTAATTTAAAAGAAGGAGAGAAAATTAATACTGAATTTAAAGACATTACTATCTTCTTTGAAAGGAAAAACCTAATCCTAAAACAGCTGCAGATCTGTAACACGCAAAGGGCAATACTTAATTAATTTTCATTGTTTCTTTTTTGTGAGCTGCACTCAATTGATTCAAACGATTTTTGCAGAAGATAACTTACCTTAAAACAATGAATCGTTTCAACTTCTGGGAGAAATGGCTTTTTTATTCAAGACTGCTGTTTGCATTGTTTGGTATTGTGTTCGCCATATATGGCAACAATCCGCTTTTTTAATATTATAATGATGCGGTAGCAGAATCATTATGGAACCGTAAACAACTCCCTGGACCAGTAGAAAAATTCCGCGCCTTTATCTGGGCACCGCTTGGAGGCACAGTTGCCCGCTGTTATATTCTTCTCGCATTTATAGCTTATTATCCTTTTCTTAAAAAAGAAAAATGGGCATGGTATGCAGTATTGCTTTCTTTTGGCACGTGGATATTGATTGATACCACTGCATGTATTTATTATGGAGTGTATTTCCAGGGATATATTATAAATGCTCTTTCTTTTTTGGTGAAAGCATTACCATTGTTTTTTACATGGAAATATTTCTTTAGACCTGTAACTAAAAAATAGTAAGCAAAACAAATTTGGGACAGATGTTCAATTGAAAGAGGAGCCCTGAAGTGAATAACACAACAGGCATTTATTTTAAAGCTCAGTTCAAAATCTTCTTAGTGCTTTTAAATAAGCAACAATATCATTCAAATCCGCTTTGAAATTTCATTGGATTTAAAAGAGGGCATTACATCCAGTCCATGTCTTACCTGGAATTTTTTTATAAAACCTGGCGCCGGATTCCAATTCAATGCAGGCCCTAAACCTGCTTCGCCACCCGGATGACATTTTTGGCAATTCTGCATAAATAACTGCTGACCATGTTGTGTTTTTGCGTCAGTAACAACAAATGTTTTTCCTTTAACAGGCTCACTTTTACGTGAAGCAGTGCATGATAAAACGAAATATATGCTTAACCAAATAATCATATAACACATTGCGTTTCTCATAAACCCTCCTTTGTGATTTTCCGAATTACACCTGTATTCATTTGAGGCGGGGCACCTTTTTCTGTCATCTTTAAAATACCAAAATCAACTATATACAATGCCTTCCCTGATGGATCAAATTTGGTATCCGCCGGTCTTTCCAATCCTCCTTTTCCCAACCATGAGGCAGGACCATTTTTCTTGCCCTTATTTACTGCAAAATCTTCTGCTACTCCTGTTTTTACATTTACACGGACTACTTTAAAACCAACAGGAGCAAGCACTTTACCAACGCCCGGCGCCATATCACCAAACTCTGCAATAAAAGCTTCGCCTTGATAACCAAATGCAGGGTTGTTAGAAAAATCAAAACCATCGGCGGATGCATGAACATTTAATATAGCAGCAGGTTTAGGAGGTATATTCGGATATTTTTGCAATAACGCTTTTAATGCTTCTTTACCCGGTGCTTTAAATTCTTCATTATTTTGAATCGGTTTGCCTGCAGAAAAATCGGGCCATCCGCACCATGTGCCGGCATTTATTTCCCACAACACATCTCCCGTGCCCCAAACGGGTCTGCTACCACGATCATCATAACCATTCTCAGTTATGGATAATTTATCATCAGCATTAACACTCAATCCAAAAGGATTTCTTAATCCCCATGCTACCAATTCTACATTGCCACCCGCCAAAGGAATACGCATAATAGAACCTGTGCATGGCACACTTCCCTTTATCACCTGGCCTGCAATTGTGCCGTATTAAATGAAGAGTAAGTCCCGGTGTTTGCCTTATCGTTGGAGTTATTTGAAAGCACATTTGGAGATACATAGTTTACTCCATTCAATACAATATCAGCGCAGGGAATGTCATGAAAATCTTTATGTCTTAAAAGCCATCCAAAGTTTTTATTATCTTCTCCTACTACAGCAGAATTAGTGGCGGTTCCCTGTCCAAAATAAATATACCCGTTTTTTACAACAGGGCCGTTTGTAGATGATCGCCGATGCTTGGAAGGTTTGATACCAGTACTTGTATCTTTCCGTCCATTGCTATCTTCAATATTTTTCCGCCTTCTGCTTCTCCGCCTTCCGCTACATAAAAATTGCCCTTATAAAAAGTAATGCCAGTCCAGGGTCCGTTGCGTGTTCCTGTTGCAATAGTTGTTCTGGTTCCATTATTTTCTATACGTAATAATTTCGGTTCAGTCAGACTTCACCATAAGAATAACCTGCTTCAATCACATAAATGTGGCCTTCATCATCGAATGTAATACCGCTGGGAAAATTAAGTTCGGAACTTATCGCTTCTATTTTATATTGGGGCGGAAGCGCTATATCGGAAGCAACAATTTTTCTTGGAGGAACGGAACTGATTTGACCGCCACCCCTGGAAGCTCTCATGTGATAGCAACTTGTAAACAGGCAAGTAATGATGAAGAAGCACGCAGGAAAATAAAGCTTTTTCATAAGGCATGTTATGCTAATCATACCATCAAAAAAGCTACCAGATTTTTTTAATCCGGGTGCAAGCAATTAAACAGTGATTTATTAATAAGGACAACTATTTGCAATAGAAGGCGCTATTACTAAGGGCAGCCCAATTTTATTTTTTCTCTTTGGCTCTGTGGCAAATCACTTCAACGGAAAAACTAAAGGCAAGGGCGAACGCAATTGTTTCCCATAAGGAGTGTTTCTCGGCAGCAGCGAAAATTGTCATAACAAGGCAAAAGAAACTGGCGACAACAGTTAAGGCATTTTTTTCGGAAAAGTATTTTTTCATAATTATTAACATGGAATTTCAAATGGGCGCAAAAATATCGCAGCTTTTCTATCTTACATAATTTCCGGGACTAGAAATTTACTAAGTTTTGATTAAAATTCTAGCCGTTACCTCGATACAGCAGGTATTACAGGCAAACTCTCATTCCCTGTTTCATTTACAGACTGCACAGCAAAAAAATAATTGTCTTTTGAATAATGAATTGTTATTTCTTTTTCCGGAGTAAAAATTTTCTTTTGCCAAACAGGGCTTGTTGTTTCACGAATAAGCACGTAATAACCTTTTGCATTGCTTGTTTTTGGCGCTTTCCAAAACAAATGCGTATAGTTGGTAAGATCTTTCACATCAATCTTTACCTCTTCCGGCATAGCAGGTGCTTTAGCCAGGTTAGCGAGATTGCATAAGTTTAAACAGGTATTCTTTCTCAAATATTCAAAGTCTATGAACTCCGGCAAATCACCATACTGAATATTGTTTTCTCTTCTTACATCCTGGTGCTGGTGATAATAATTTTCATTCATTTCTGTAATACGCACGGCTGCATATGCATTTTCTACATAAGGCGTATGATCACCGCCCCGTAAAAAACGATCATTGCGATAAACCATTACAACTTGTAAATTTTCCACATATCGCTCACCAATTTCTTTTACATAACGGGCAAGTTGTCTTGCTTTGCCATCATTCTCCAAACCAAGCTGTCGAATGCTTTTTGCATTGCTGTCTAATTCATAAGCAGGCAAGCCTTCACTAAAAACTCTTACCTGTGTATTGCTGATGATATTGGTTTCACTGCTGTTATTGCTGCCCATAATATCGTTGTTTAAAACAGCTTCAATGTTCCGGTTTTCTTTCTTTGCTTTATTTGCCATGTAAGTTGAACCCAGCAGACCTTGTTCTTCACCGCTTACTGCAACAAAGATTATTGTTGCCGGAAAACTATGCTTGCTCATTATTCTTGCACATTCAATAACTGCTGCAGAGCCACTGCCATCATCATTGGCGCCTGGTGCATCTTTTATTCTATCCATTACATCACTGCATCTGCTATCCAAATGACCGCTGATAATAAATATGCGATCATCTTTTGCATCAGTTCCTTTTAGTGTTGCCACTATATTGCCAAGAAGAACAGGAGTATCAACTCTTTTACCATCTGGTTGTAAAGTAAACGTATCAATAAATGCAGTTAATCTGCCATTAGATTGTTTTGCAAACTGATTAAATTTATTCAGTACCCAGTTTCTTGCAGCACCGATACCACGCTTCGCATTTGTTTGTGCGCTCAGTGTATTTCTTGTACCAAAGCTTACAAGTGCATTGATATATGAGCGTAAAGAATCTGCTGAAACTTCTTTGAGCATTTGTTGTATTTCAGGATCTTTTTGAATGATGGTTTGTGCAGTTGATAAAAATGTGAAGCGAATAAAAAGAATAAGTAGTGCAGCTTTTTTCATAATAGTCATTTGATAATTAAATAAAATTACGAAGGAACGATTCACTACTGATCATTTATCATTTAATGTGGTTCTTAAAAAAATACTCAATTTTCAATATTCAATACTCAATATTCAAGTTGAAATTTTTTTAGAATGATCAGGATATTTTGGGAGCCTGCATTGCTGCACAACAAGAAAAAGTACAAGAGCGCGACGCAACGGAAGATGCTATTATAATCTATAGCCGGGAACACAAAAAAAATCTCAATTATTTTAAAACGCAAAATTTGATTGCTAAGAAATCCTTTACTTTGAAAAAACAATAACCAATGCCATACAAAGATTTAAGTACTCTGCACGAATTAATTTCAGGAATATTTCAATGGCCGCAAACTCAGGAGGAATGGGAGCAATATAAACTAAGTGATGAGCAGGTTGCGTTCTTTAACGAGAATGGCTACCTCGCTAATGTGAAAATGCTTGATGAAAAACAAATTGAATTTTTAAAAGCAGAGGTGGAAGAACTGGCTGATGTGCATCATCCCGGTCATCATTTATTTTATGAATTTCACAGCAATGAATCAACCGATCCTTCTACGATATTGTTTCATGCGTTGGGTGCATGGCGCATTACACCCGGCTTTCATGATGTGTTGTGGAATCCCCGTTTTCTTGTTGCAGCGAGCCAGTTACTTGGCAATGTACCGGTGCGCTTTTGGCATGACCAATTATTTTGCAAACCTCCAAAAAAAGGTGGTGTAGTTGCGTGGCACCAGGATTATTCTTACTGGACAAGAACGAAACCTGTTGCGCATCTTACATGCTGGTGCGGTCTCGATGATTCAATGAAGGAGAATGGATGTTTGCAATATGTTCCCAAGAGTCATAAGTGGGGATTGCTTGATAAACCCGAGCTTGCCGGCGATCTTATGGGTATACTCGACTATCTTACTGATGAACAAAAAAAGGAATTCAAGCCAATACCTGTTGAAACAAGGGCAGGTGAAGCTATTTTTCACCATTCACTTACGCTGCATGGATCAGGAGAAAATACTTCCAACCATCCACGCCGTGCATTTGTAATAAATGTTTTTGCAGATGGTGTAGTTTCGGATTCAAATGATGTTTTATTAACCGGTGTTCCTCCTGTTCCTAAAGGAGAAAAAATGCATGGTCAATTTTTTCCACTGCTTACTGATGCTAAGTTTAATGGAATTCAGTAGTATATAAAGTTTATAAGTAAATAAAGTATGTAAAGAATAAACCATTGACGATTCACCATTCAACATAAAAAAAGTCCGGATTAAAGTGCCTGCTTTAGTCCGGACGAATTGAGTACACGAAAAAGGTTGACAAATTGAAGTGAGTAGAATTGTTATGCAGTACCTCCCTGATGATCTTCATCCAGTAAGTCTTCATCGTCTTCATCTTCATCATCATCCAGTAGAATATTTGCCAGTTCTTCTTTATCATTGGCTTCAATCACCATATCTTCCCCTTCTTCTATAAAATCATCTTCCTCATCAATATCAGCATCTTCAAATTCTACTGTCATATCTTCTGGGTCATTTAGCGAGCCTTCCTCTTCATCCATATCATCATCCAATTCCAGTGCAATAGCATCTTCTTCCTCTTCATCATCCTCATCGTCAATTAAATTTTTTGAATAATTGCGATTATCCTTTCCCATGTCCTGCCGGCTACCCTGGTTTCTCTGATCCGTTTCCTGATTATCAGGGTCAGCCGATCCTTTTTGTGTTACAGACATTGTTTTACTGTTTGATAGTGAATAAAATAACACTTTAATCAGCCTGAACTTTTTCCACCGCTCCTGATGTCTTTGTTGTATTCATTACGGGGCATGTTACTGCCTTTATCATCTCTCATAGATTCACTGCGGCTTGTCGTATTTCTTTTTGCCCTGTTTTTTTCGTCGGTGACTTTACCACGCCTTTTTAATTCATGGCTTTTTGATTTATTTACCATGGTGCTCAATTTTCAGTGTTTGATAATGGATTTTATATTTACTTATCAAATTATTATGCCACTTTTTTATAAACGAAATATAATACAAAGAGGAAATAATTTTTTGATAAAATGAAAAATGTTGGGGAAGTAATTCAACACTGCCAGCCACAAAATAAGATGTTTTGGATTTTAGTTCCCTACGGTTCTACAAGGATCTTATATTGTAACCAGGAATGATAATCACTTAATTATTTTGATTTATTTGTTGAAGTTTTATCTGCATAATGGCAGCGATAGATTTTGCTCTTGCACATGCAAGATCAGCCCGGTTGCCCGAAAAATTTTCTTTTACTGTTTCATTAAAAAGATACAGCCATCGTTCAAAATGTTCCGGCTTAAAGTTTACCTGCTCATTTAATTTTAACCTTATACTCATAGAATTTAAATAAAATCAAGTAAATGAAATCATTGTTATAATTGAATGCGTATAAAAACGTTTATCCTAATTTATGTTTTCCTTTCTTATCTACTTATATAATCATATTAACAGAATCATACTTGGTATATTAATTTATATTACACTTGGATGTAATAATCAGATGAATTCAACCATTAGTATATCTCCACTAAATTTTAAGGTTCAGACACCTTTTATGTTAAGCGGTCGTGGAATTATAGTAAATACTTACTGGGGAAGTGAGAAAAGACATCATGTCCTATGCCTTGATAATTACTCTCCATCATGGATAAAAAGTTCAGAAATTAAATACGACAAATCATTCATAAAATCCAAGAACCTTAGCTTCAAAACCTCCACTGCAGATGGCACACAGATACAGGGTAACGTTGGTATTTGCAACAGTCTGACCTTTGAAAATATTGTATTTGGAAAGATTCCTTTCTATATTATGCCCAACAATCCTAAAGATAATAAAAACGACGACGGTGTTTTCGGTGGTGATTTAATGTCAAAAGGTATATGGAAGATTGATTTTAAAAATGATGAGTTAACATTTGCCTCAAATATTGATTCGTTCAAAGAAATAAGTCAGACTGAAGTGCTTCCGGCGCTCTTTGACCGGGAGTCTATTACAATTGATGTTAGCTTTGAAAATAACGTCATAAAAACGATGGCTATTGATTTGGGATATAATGGCGACTTGCTTATGCCTCTCAAGGAGTTTAATAAAATCAGCTCACAGAACAAAACTTTTACTACACCCGCTCAGTTTAAGACGCCTGTAAGCGATACTATTATTAATAGTCTATCGATTTTCGATACAATCAATATAAATCATAACTGGTTTTTTACAATTGTCTCATCTAATGAAACAGTGAAGGAGCGATTAATAGGATTGCAATTCTTTAGGAGATTCAATTTTGTTATATTCGATTTCATAAATAAGCAAATATACATACCTAAGAAAGTTTGGTAATGCAGAGCTAAGCCACCTTTTCTTAAAAGAAGTAGGATATGAAACGAATACTTACAATTTGTAGAGCAAATTTAAAGGTATGCACAATTGAGTAGATGGCCTCACTGCTTCTAAGCGATGAGGTGCGCCTCTCACACCACTGTACGTACGGGCCTCGTTTACAGCGGTTCATTAAGTTGTGGGGATACTTTGAAGTAGTAATCGAGCAAAGGTTCATAACCTCGTTTCTTTAGTCTTTCCAAAGTAATTGTTGTTACCAATAGACAACATAATTCTTTTCAGCAACAAAATGTTATCTTCAACAGTAAAACAATAATCAGCTTTGGTACAAGGGTGATGGAATGCTAATATCTTGCCATCGCAAATACCGATTCGTTAGGCGCAACTGGACCTTTATGGCAAGAATACTAATTTCTATAGTGCTGGGATTGTTTTTGCTGGTTAGTGTTTGTCTATATGCTTATTATCTTTTCTTTCTTGGTATTATCACAATCATAACGCTGCCAATTACTATGGAACCAGAAATAAATGAGATTATTGAAAATTAATTATCGCCTCAGTTTAAAATAAAATATTAAATGAGTAAGATGAATAAAAAAATGCTTGTGCTTTCTGTACTGGTTATTATTTGTTTAAACAACCTCAAAGCACAAAAAATTAATAGCTCGGCTGACGCAGTTACCAAAAATTCAAACCCGATTAAAAACGAAGTTTTTAAAAAAGGTGAATTTATTACAATAAAAGGAAGCGATGGCACAATCTGCAAGGTCTACGCTGCGGGGCCGGAAGATGCAAAAGCAGGTATCCTCTTTGTTCATGATTATTTTGGTATCAGTAATGCCGCAAAAGAGTCGGTGGAACGGCTTGGCGCATGGGGCTATCGTACCATTGCCGTTGACTTATATAAAGGTAAATCAGCAACAACCAATGATTCTGCAACAACGTTAATGAAGGCTAAAGACAGTGCTGAAACTGCACACATACTTAGAACCGGGATTGATTATCTAAAGAAGCCCGGAAGAAAGCTGGCCGCGATCGGATTCAGTGCAGGAGGCATAGACGCAATGAATGCAACATTGATGGAACCTGAATTATTTAGTGCAACCATCATTACGTATGGCGGTGATTATGATAAGATTGATAAATCAAGACTTGCAAAACTGAAAACACCTGTATTAGCAATAACAGGTTCATTGGATACGTGGCCTCTACAGGCAGCAATCAATTTTCTTACAAACGAGAAAGACAAATTATTGGAACTCTATGTTTATCCCGGGGCTGACCATGGGTATGCGCAACCGCTTTTTAATGAAGGAAAGAATTATAATGCTGAAGCAACAAGGGTTACCTGGATGTTAATGAAAGATTTTCTTTTAAGGCACTTAAATTTTTAAATCGAATTAATATTCCAATTCGAACAAAGCCCGCACTCAATTTATTTTTTTCTCAGACAAACAATATTAAAGCAACAGCAAAGGGAATGCTACTACGCCCTGACTTCACCAAGCCGTGAACGTTAGTAGCACAAGAAAAATGAAAAATTTAGATTATAAGATAAGTAAACTTCAATCAAAAAATAATACACCTCGTTTAACCTATTATTAGCTGACGAAACAATAGAAGCACTTGAAAAATATATTTATAATTCAGATGTTTATGTTGTAACGAAAGATAAACAATTACAACCAATCGAAGTATTTGCTTTATACAAAATCAGTGATAGGGAAATTGAAATTAAAAACATTGCTGTTTCTGAAGTGTTACAAGGTAAAGGAATCGGAAGTTGTAATAAGTGAAATTAAAAGAATTGCAAAGAGAGAAAATTTCAACACTATAATTGTAGGAACACCGGATTGCGGTTTTAAAGAAATAAAGTTTTATGAACAAAATGGATTCACCAAATATGATATTAAAAAAAGATTTTTTTGTGAAAAAACTATTTTGAACCAATAATTGAAAATGGAATAATGTTGAGAGATATGATAATGCTGAATCAAATCTTCGAAAAAGTACTACTGCTAAAAAGTCCTCATTTTGCTGAGGACTTTTTACGCTGATACAATCGTGTCAGGAACTAAATAATTATTTAGGGCCAATTACTGAGCAACGATAAATCTCACCGGTATTCACCAATGTAATTTCGGGGTTGCTGCCAGATGCTGCCTTCAAAACTTCATCGTCAGAAAAAAACTGGTGTGGCGTAAAGCCTGGATTGAATACAATAAGCTTTTGCAACCATAACGGATTGAAATCATCAGTTGGTATTGCATCAATTACAGAATTAAAATCCTGCAGCTCATCCAGATCGTTCGAAGCATAAATAACATTGGCAGCAGCATTACTTTCAATAATTTTTTCTGCTGCATCATCAGAGAGCTCCATCATGTTTACAGTAAATAACTCACCATCATAATAAACATCCCTTGCATTTGACCGACCATTATCGCTTTCATTTGAAACAGTGCTTCCCGACAAGCTTGATTGAGGTTGCGGTTTGCTTAAGGACGTTTTGTTGCAGGATGCAAAGACTGCTGCCGCCAGCATAAATGTTAGAATTCTCATTTTGTTTATTTTTAGATTAATAAAATACAGTGGTAAAGAAATTCTATTTTGTAAAAATTTCTCATTAAATCAGTTGCTAAAGAGTGGAAGCTATTTGTTGGATGAAAGAGTTGCCTAAATTAACAAACTCTTTTGCAAAGACAGTCGCCATCAATGATAAGCAGCTTCACTCCATTTTTCGTTGTTGATAAATGTGAACTAAGAAATAAAAGAGCCTTTAAGGCAGTGAACAATGTGACCTTTTTCATACCAGTAACTTGCTAAATATTCTTTTGAACATTTTACCAGTCTAATTCGCAATCCTTGGAAATTGAATTGTTTCCCAATGTGCAACTCTGGTTTCACCTTTATGTTCAACCTTTTCAATATTAACAGAAGAAAGTTTTATGCTTTCGTAATTACAAGCGCAGAAGTGACCGTGAGCATTACAGTACTGATGATTTTACTAATTGTTTTTTTCATGTTTAATGTTTAATTGTTTTGCCTACTCTGAATCAGGATTTTCGGCTCCTCCTTTTCATTGCGTTGATACCTGTACCGGCGCTATTGTTATTCTTTGTATTACATAAAATAGTTTTGTTTTTAATTAGCTTAACAGATTTATTACTACAAAGTATTAGAGCCAAAAAAGAGACAACTTCAAATTTTATCTTTGTTATTAATGTTATATCCCATTTCTTTAAAAGCCTTTTTTAAAGGCTTCTGAAGATTTGTAACTCTTCGGGGGGAAAGGTTTCCGGCGCCCGGCAAGTTTCTTTCAACAACAAATTTTTTCATACAAATAGTTTTTTCTGATGAATAACAATCACAAAATTGCAATGACTATTCTTATTTGATGACAGAGGTATTCCCTATTTAATCCTGAAAGATTCCCTGTTTTATAATTATGCTGAGAAGGAAAACAGAATTTGAATACGGAGAGTTTACGATTTTAATGTACTGTGTCGTTAGGATTACAGTTCCTGTTTCAATCGTCATTTTAATGGGTTAGGGAGTTATGAGTTAAAATAAATCCAGCTCTGGCCGGGTATGATCAATACACCTCCCATTGCTGTCCCATGCATGCGGCACCCCTGAAACGGCGCCGAGCCAGACGTTAAGTACAGTATTAAAGCGTATGTCCTTTACCGGCAGACCAGACTTGGTTGAAAATATTGAATTGAATTTGGCTGCTGTTTTTATTGAGTATTTCATAACTCATCTGTTTTTGTGAAATAAATAAAAGCCAGGCTGTATGTCCATACTACCATTAGCATCTTTATTTTTGTTTGTTTAATCAGTTAAGGCAAAAATTTGTAAGTTGTTTCGTTGCAGGAAGAAAAATTTTTTCTATTACCATTTTTCGTTCCTGCAGTATCACTGGTATCATATTGTGTAGCCACAGAATAATTTGTTGCCTGTTTTTTTCATAACCAAACTGACTGCTGTTCATGGTTATTTCTATTCGGTGATGAGCTTTCATGATTTTTTATTTTAGAAGTTGCAGAAGTAAATTTTGAACTATTCTTTCACAAAAGAATATTGCTGCCAACAGGAATAGGGAGTGTCTGCCACCAGGTATTATCCTCTCTTATAATTTCGTATTTCTTGCATTTCGCCATCATAAACTCCTATTGTCTTGAGATGAATTTCGTCCTGTATATACACTATGTACACGGGTTGGTCATCAAAATAAACTTCTGCCACGCTTATAATTGTATAATCATAATAAACGCTTTTTACAATGTCCCTTATTTGACGAGGCAATTTCTTCTCGCCATAATAACGGATTGTATAGAGCGAAACGCCCTTGCGATTGTAGGCGATCCTGGTTTGAACTGAGTCAACGGTAAACGTGGCGATATAACCATCATCTAATCTTGACCAATGTTCACTGGTTATTCCTTTGAATGATTTTTCAAAGTTTTTGACTGCACGGGGAGGAATGCCGCTTAAAGCATTGTCATCCTTTTTTTCAGTTGTGGTATTATCTATAGCAGAAGTTGAGAAGCTGGGTGCATCACTTGCTGATAAACCTCCCATTGCAGATTGGGCATTAGCATTGTAAATTAATGTGACCGCAGCAACGACAATAGCCGTCAAAGTTTTAAGAACGTTTTTCATTTTTTTATTTTTTATTTTTGTGATTAAAAGAGAGTAAAGAAAAGAATAGCTTATATAAAAATTTTGTAGCAATTACCCACTGGCAAACATGGAGTACCCAATGGCTGCAATATGAATGCAATAAATTTTATCATCTGTAACAAATGATTGTATCCAGTAATAGGTTATCTAAAAGATTAATGACTTTGCAAGAAGTTTCGGAAATAGCTTGTAGCTCTTCGGGGAAAAGGTTTCCCGCGCCTGGCAGGGTTCTTTCAACAACAAATTTTTTCATACAAATAATTTTTTTACTATGAATAATGTTCACAAAGTTTGGAATAATCCTTTTGTTTGATAACAGAGGTATTCCCTATTTAAGTATGAAAAATTCCCTATTTTATAATTTTCCGGCGAACGGCTTCTTTGACTGCTTTTACACGTGAGTTCACATCTAGCTTGAAAAATACGGAGGAGATATGATGATCAACAGTTTTGGGAGATATAAAAAGCCTGTTAGCAATTTCCTTGTTTTGCAAGCCTTCTTTTAGTAGTTGTAAAACATCTAGTTCCCTTTGGGTTAAAAGTGCAGGGTTTGATTGAGTGGATTTTCTTATGCCACGTGGAATACTTTTAATGCCCGCGGTCCTCATTTCCAATTTCATTTTTTCATACACGGCATTGGCACCAAGCTCCTGAATGATCGTGATTGCCTTTCGTTTATCATCATCATTTCCTTCAAATAAAGCGAGTGCCTGTTGGTAAGGGCAGCCTAATTGTTTCCATAAAGCTGCTGCTTTCAAAGCC